>Ga0315329_10000781_pt1 | contig 12420 bp, 12 predicted proteins | sample M150032315metaG_FD_203459 | JGI IMG/M metagenome (GOLD analysis project Ga0315329, IMG submission 203459) | Ammonia-oxidizing marine archaeal communities from Monterey Bay, California, United States - M1 500m 32315 | ecosystem: Environmental > Aquatic > Marine > Coastal | place: USA: California...
CACATTTAATGGGCCGAAAGGAATCGCTGTCGGCCCTCAGGGGCGGCTGTTCGTTGTTGACACTGAAAACCAAGCGATTCGCATGATCGATTTGAAACGAAAGAAAATATTAACCGTGTGTGGGTATGGCCCGCAGGGTCGCGGCTCCGGCGGTGACGGAGCAGATGCGACGAAAGCTCAAATGGGGCGCCCGCATGGTATTTGCGTCGATGCTAAAGGTGTCGTGTACGTCGGAGATACGATGAATCATCGAGTTCGATACTTTACGGCTCCCAATGTCACTGAGAATTAACGTACAATGAGTTGGCACTCAAGTAGTGCTTTTCCACCTCAAGACATAGTTCTGTTTTATGTTTAAATTGCGGAGTATTCCTATGAAACGTCGAGTCGTTCTTTCCTTTATTGCCTCCAGTGCTTGTGTAACGTTTCTATCGGGCGTTCTTGGTTTAGCCAACTTGACTGTAAAGGCAGACGAACCCAAGTCGCTGAGGGTAGGTTTGATCGGACTTGATACCTCGCACAGCATTGCTTTCAGCAAAGCACTGAATGCTGACGATGCAGCGGCAGACATAGCGAATTGCCGTGTCGTGATCGCCTATCCGCAGGGGAGTGCAGATATCGAATCAAGTGCTTCACGGATTCCAGGATACACAAAACAAATCGCAGACATGGGAATCAAAATAGCTTCATCGATTAATGAAGTTGTAGCCGAAGTCGATGTTGTACTCTTGGAAACGAACGATGGTCGCCCGCACCTAGAGCAAGCAATGGAAGTGATCTTAGCGGGGAAACCACTGTTTATTGACAAACCGGTCGCTGCTTCATTGGCAGATGCGATCGCGATCTTTCGCTTTGCAGCGGAGCACAAAGTTCCCTGTTTTACGAGTTCCTCATTGCGATATTCTACCGGGGCCGTCGCTGTTCGAAATGGTTCGATTGGCAAAGTTCATGGAGCGATGGCATTCAGTCCAGCACACTTAGAACCAACTCACCCAGATCTGTTTTGGTACGGTATCCATGGTGTCGAAGCTTTGTTTACTGTGATGGGCACCGGCTGCGAGCAAGTAGCGCGTGTTTCCACCAAAGATACCGAATATGTGACAGGTGTCTGGGAGGGCGGTCGAGTTGGTACTTTCCGCGGCATCCGAGATTATAAGGGGGGATACGGTGGCACAGCGTTTGGCGACAAGGGAATTTCTGAGATTGGCCCTTATCAAGGTTACCGACCATTAGTGGTCGATATCGTGAAGTTCTTTCGTAGTGGTGTCGTACCGGTTCAAAGTGAGGAATCACTAGAAATTTATGCATTCATGGAAGCAGCCGATGAATCCAAACGGCTTGGTGGTAAAGCCGTTACGATAGAATCTGTCATGATGAAAGCTTCTGTTAAAGCAGCCCAACGACTAAAAGAATTAACGTCTAAATAACCCCAATGTTTTTGCAGCAATAGTTGTCTTGCAATTAATTTATTCGGAGTGTATTGAATCGATGGCAGACAATGAAAATGAAATCCGTAACTCGCAAAACGCAGAATTAGCAACGGAAGATTTTTTTCTTGCTGAAACAGTAAAACGTCATTTGCGTTTTGGCTGGTGGTCCGTATTTGTGTTTGTTTTATTGGGCACAGTGCTAGAGGGGCTGATAGGATTTAAGTGGACGCCGTATATGACAAATGACACGCGTCAAATGTTATGGCGGCTAGCCCATGCACATGGCACTTTGCTGGGGTTAGTGCATATTGCATTTGCTCTGACGGTGCATAGTGGTGTGAGCACGACACTGCATCGGTGGATTTCACCGAGTCTTATTGCCGCCAGCATACTCCTGCCTGGCGGGTTTTTCGCAGGTGGAATATTCACCTTTAACGGTGACCCAGGTGTTGGCGTGTTCGTTGTGCCACTTGGCGCTGGCTTTATGATTGCTGCCGTGTTGCTCATTGCACGATCGATCAAATCATAGCCTCAAATCATAGCAGTGCTGCGATCGCTTCGCTGGATACTGGCGAGATGATTCCCTGTTCGGTGATAATTGCTGTGATCAGCTCTGCCGGTGTAACGTCAAATGCTGGATTATAAGTGTTGATCCCGTCAGGTGCGGTCTGTTTTCCAAACCCTTGAGTGATTTCATCGCTGCTGCGTTGTTCGATCGGAATGCCCTTTCCAGTGCTCAATGATAAGTCGAATGTGTTACTGGGCGCAGCGACGTAGAAGGGAATTTGGTGATGTTTTGCGAGAATGGCCAGTCCATATGTGCCGATCTTATTGGCAACGTCTCCGTTAGCAGCAATCCGATCAGCACCTGTAATGACCGCTTGAATTTCCCCTTCTGACATTACCTGTGCCGCCATGTTGTCGCAAATTAGCGTTGTTGCAATGTTACGTTGTTGGCATTCCCAAGCGGTCAATCGGGCACCTTGCAGCAGCGGTCTAGTTTCATCAACGAATATGCGCAGAGTTTTACCTTGATCTTGAGCAGAAAACAGAACGGATAACGCAGTGCCGTATTCACTTGTCGCTAAGCCACCGGCGTTACAATGTGTCAGAACGCCTTGACCATCATCGAGAAGCGTTGCGCCATGCTTGCCGATCGCATGACACATTTCTCGATCTTCGTCGTGAATGGCAACCGCTTCTTTGAGTAGCGTTTGCATAATCTGGCTTGGGAGTTGTCCGGCATGCTGCATCGTCTGGGCTACATCCTGCATCCGCTGCAGCGCCCAGAACAAGTTAACCGCGGTAGGGCGGCTGTTTGCGAGTTGGTCGACACAGTGTTGCAAGCGTTCTTTAAATTGTTGCGTTGTGCATTGATTTATGTCGAGGGCTTGCAGGCCAACGCAAATTCCATAGGCGGCAGCGATGCCAATAGCCGGCGCACCGCGGACTTGTAAAACGCGAATCGCGTGCACCACGGACTCCAGATTACGACAATCCACGGTCGTAAGATTTAGCGGTAAGGCGGTTTGATCAATTAATGTCAAATAACCACCTTCATCACCGTTCCATTGGAGCGTTTGTGGATGGTGGCTATGCATCCGCCTCGATAGCCTGTTGTAACGCGGCGTTTTTCGCTTCGATTTGACCGACGAGTCGTTGTTTAAAGGCAACTAGTTGTTCTCGTAGGTCGGGACATGCGGTGGCCATGATTTGTACAGCGAACAGACCGGCATTGCGAGGTCCACCCATACCAACAGCCATACTGGCAACGGGTACGTCACCAGGCATCTGCACGGTGGACAAGAGTGAGTCCATGCCACCCATTTCAGCAGTCGGGACAGGCAGTCCAATGACAGGAAGGGTCGTATGGGCCGCAACAACGCCTGCTAAGTGCGCCGCGCCGCCAGCAGCTGCAATAATGACCTGTAGTCCGCGGTCGATCGCAGTCGATGCGTATTGACTAACAAGTTCGGGAGTGCGGTGGGCACTCATGACTTGAATTTCATAAGGTATATTAAATTCATCAAGTGCATATGCAGCTTTCTTGATTTTGGGCCAATCGCTATCACTGCCCATGATGATTCCTACTTTTGGTGTGTCGTCAGCCATTACCTGTTCTTCCTTATAATTCGAAGTTGATCATAATTTCAGCCCATTTTTTATGACACACAAGCCTCTTTTGCAAGTAGGGCCCGTCACTAACCTGAGCTCAGCCCTTGATCGAAGGCGTCTTATTTGGCAAACGGATTACGACGAATCCCGTGGTGTTCAAGAAAATCTCGGATTTTCATTTACTAAAGCCTTTGCGTGACCATCAATTCAGTTTTCCAGCACTGCAGTGATTCTCATTGCCGCAAATTCCCATGGGTTAACTATCCGTTGGATGAAAATGGTTATTGGTCGAGTTCCGCTTCTTTTTCATCTTTGATATCAGCTCCGAAAGATGTTCGCAGAGTGCTGGCCCAGTGGGAAACCGTTTTCTGTGGTCCGGTTAGTTTTAGGAAATAATTGCCTTTGTCTTTCACGACTAACACGACACCAAGCATTTGGTAGCCGGCCGTTGGATTAGTCTTGCGTTGAATTGGTGGCCCAATAGGCTTGTTATAGACACCGGTAATATCAATCAGATAGTATTTTCCCTGTGTTGACTTTCCTTCCGAGGTCTTTTGTTTTTTACCGGAGCTTTGAAACTGGCCCGCCCACCGCTGTAAGTTTGCATTGACTCCGCCACCTGCTCCACCAAAAAAATAGACAACGAGTTCGGCAGCATCCTTGTCACCTTCGACAGCCGGAATTTCAAATTGTGCAGTTCGCAGGTTATTGGAAAGTTCTCCTTGTTTCCAGGTCGTTGGAACAGTTAGCTTAATGTCTTTGGCGGTGACGGTTTTCGTCTTATCTGCTGCTGACACAAATGCCGTTGACGACAAAATGATAGTGGCAAAAATTGCAAGGTGAGAAAGTTGACGCATTGAATTGGATCCTCTGGAAAGATGAATGGGCATGTCCCATGTTAGTGAGTTACTTGTTTGTAATGATTATGTATCAGGGTTATGATGAAATGAAAATCACGACAAGTAATACAAGTATGATGACCGATATTATACCTAGGACGATACCGGTGGTCCGTTTGTTTTTAGAAGAATCTTGTGATTGTAAATTGCGTTGAGCCATGGTGGATTGGTCGATGTCGAGATTTGCGAAGGTGAAATCTCCGTTGGTGTCTCCCGCTTGGTACTCTAACGCCGCTAAGAACTCTTCATCGCCGAGGTCCAGATCTTCCTCGTATGGCGTTGGTCCATTTTGATTCGTATTATTGGCTGTTTCGCCTAAAGCAGACAACGGTTCGTCCGAAGTTGGTGCCGAGAAATCAATGAAGATATCGCAGGCTGGTTTCCACTTCAGCCAATCGTCACGGCGCAGTTCCGTGTCGGGTCCAACACGGTTTTCGTTGACCCATGCAAGAACTAGATTATTATCGGCGGGTCCATACTCATCCCCACCAGCTGGGCGGATGTACCAATTTAAATCTGGTTTTTCACTGAGACACCGTTTAATTGAAAGCGGGACGCGAGGTTTGTCTTCCGCTTGTTCTGCGACGGTATAGGACTTCGCGGTTTGTTCATCTTCTGCGGAGACTGTGGACGGTTCACTGGGAATGCGGATGCGTGTTTCGCAATCTGGGCAAATTCCTCGCTTTCCCGCGAGGTGCGATTTGACGTTGAGTTTTTTGTCACAATTTGGACAAATAAATCGTATTCCCATGAGTCTAATTTATTTCCGATAATTTGTTTGTGAGAGTCGAATGCTGCCGTGAAATACCGCGTGCACAATCGAACATTGATAATATTTAATTATAGGTCGAACATGTGCTGTTCGGAAATGTTTCCGGCGCGAAATTCATGAGGTTTTTAGCGATCAGGATTGTTGTAGAGCACAGAATCGAGAAGTTTCAGTGAGCCTGTGATGACAGAATCTGCCGGAGCATTGGCTGGTGGAGCCAAATGCCACGACCGGTCAACAGGCACGTATTTGTCTTGCAGCGGCCAGGGGTCAAACGGGACGAATCCCAATGCGGTTTGCAGTCGAGAGCTATCTAAGCTGACATCACCTGCTCGAGGAGGCATCGGGCCCGCATCGATACGCGGGCAACCAATCAGACAAGATGGCTCATAGCCGCCAACAAGATTAACAATTTGCGCGATTTGGAACAGGCTAAGTTGACGTACGCCGCCAGCATGATATATGCCAGTCAGTGGATGCGTCAGTAGCCAGTGGGTGAGTTTGTTGAGACAGTCGGTGTATTGGGGCATGCGAATTTCGTCGTAATACAAGGTGGCTGGTTTATTGTTCTTGAAACGCGATTGAATCCAATCAATCGCTCCGGCATGACCACTGAAACTAGGGCCCATAGGCAATGAAATGCGTAGAATGGTTGCCTGAGGCATGCGATCCAATAGGATATGCTCCGCTTCTACCATCGTCTTACCATAGACGGTGACCGGGTCGGGCGCGTCCGATTCTGTATATCGTTTGCCCGCGTCCTTACCCGAAAAAACTAAATCGATAGAGAGGTGAATCATGGTTGCATCGCCAGAACCATTTTGTTGAAGTGCGCTGACCAGATTGTCGAGTCCTTGCACATTAACCCGATGAGCCATGATGGGGTCAAGTTCACAGAATTTTAGCTTGCACGTTCCTAGACAATTGATGACGGACCGAAAGGTGTGCTGCTGACACAGTGCAACAATTGATTCTTTGTTGGTAACATCACATCCGACAATGCCGTCACCGGAAAGTGGCCAATATTCTTCCCGCCGTGTTCCAATGACTTGGCCAGGGTATTTTTCGTAGTAATACTTGAACGCATTGTATCCGGAGACACCTGCCACGCCTGTAATCAGCAGCGGTAGTTCTATTTCCGGAATGTCGGGGTAACGAGGCATGTTAGGTGAGAATCAGTGGAAGGATAAAAGTTTGCGTGATGGCTTCTTGGAGAAGCAATATCGTTGTGCGTTGCGTCAGCGGTTTTTTCGCAGGTGGTCGAACATCAGTAGTCCAGTAATGGTTTTAGCGTCTTTAATTTTACCGCTAAAGACCCAATCGATCGCCTGTTTCCATGTGACGACTAAATTGTCAATTTCCTCTCCCTCTTCTCGCGCAGGTGCTCCGGCGGTGAGAGATGTTGCGACATAAAGATGCATTTGTTCATCGAGAATTCCAGGGGAAAGCAAAAAACGATGCAGGAACTCTAAGTTCTCACAGCGATACCCTGTTTCTTCGATCAATTCGCGTTCGGCAGTGATGATCGCTTCTTCGTTGGGCTCGCGTGTCCCAGCGGGCAACTCAATCAATACTTTGTCAACGGATACTCGATAATTCTTTATTAAACAGACGTGATCTTCGTCGACTAAGGGAATGATGGTAACGGCGCCTGGGTGGCGTACAATCTGACGTGTTTTACCATGGGGTGCGCCGACGATTGCGGGGACTTCAACAACGTCAAATCGAGCGGTCGATAATAGATGAGTTTCTTGTGGTGCCATTTTGGTGACTCCCAGTCGCGGTTTCTTGCATTAACAGTTGATAGATGGAGGCCGCTGCTACTATGCTTATATTAACGCAACCACATCTGAAGTGTGAATCGTAATCGAACTGGACGACGGGAGTAAGCACTTGGCCAAGCAAGAAGTTGATCGAGAAGATATTTTGCGCGAATCGACTGCTTTGGTGAATCGTGTGGAATTAGCGGTTTCAGGACGTTCTGAGGGCGATCATATTGTATTCGGTTTTCGAAAGTGTGGTTCGCTGGCGGTATATTTTGGCGCCGAACCGGTCTATCAGTTTAATGCGAATCACGCCCTACGGCGTGCTTACGATCAAGGATATTTACTCAAGGCAGTGGATTACCTATTGGTATGTATGCGGCGTGAACGCCAAGATGGTGCGTTGCAATTACGTAGTACGTCGTGGGACGCGGAAAAGACACGAGAATTTGTCGGACAAGTACGTCAAGACATGTCCCAGTTAGCGGAAGCGATCGCAGCGGACGAGGTCCAAGTGAATGGTTTTGTGGCCGCTGAACAACAGACGACGGCTGAGATATTGATAACGCAGTTTTGCAATTGGTGTAACGACCATTTGCCGGATCTGCAAGTGGCCCGATTGCCAAGCGTGTCTGGTTAGAAGTTGCACCCGCCTGCATGGCGGCATGCGAATTTCCTGGGTTCTATGTCACTTTGATGGTGCCTTGGTCGGTTTGGATTTCTAAAGATGCATCGGCGAGTTGGCGTCTCACTAGCGCTAAAGCGTATCGGTGACTGCCGCCGTTGTCGGTTTGGACGGAACCGATTTTCGCGACGATTTTGTCATTCGCCGTAAGGCTAGTATTAGGCGCAAGCGGTACTTCCTTGGGAGCTTCAATCAAGACTAACATCCAATTTACATGGCCCATGGCATCGATTCGGGCGATTGGTTCTTGGCCGAGATAGCACCCTTTGTTGAAGTTGATCGCTTGGTCGGTTCGCTGGATTTCGTGCGGGAAATTGTCGATGCAAAAATCAAGTCCATAAACAGGGATTCGGTTTTCAATTCGCAGTGCATGTGCTTGGTCGATTGAAAACGATTCACGGCCAAGAATTTCCGACGGTTGATCATCGTCACTAAATACCCAAACCACATTCGACTCAAACCAATGACAGTCAATGATGATATTACCGTTGTCGTGTTGGTCGATTTTTATCGGAGCGTCGTCCGCCGAGGTTAATAGAAACGCATTGTGTGCACTGAGGTCAACAAAACTCACATCCTCAGTGATAACGTATTTGGACAAATGTTCGATGATCGTCGCGTTTTGGTCAGGCGCGGTGGCAAGTACCAAGGAATCCTCGAGTGCCGTAACGGTTCCATATCCGAGGCATCGGCCTTGGACGGTTGTGATAAATAGCTCACACGAATCAAAATTGGCGAGCTGTTTAATGTCGTTTGTGCAGAAGTTATGTAAAAAAGTGACGCGATCAGCACCACAAATCCGAATTACGGTTTGCGGAGGCATCTGGCAATAGCCGTGGTCTGGCAAGGCGTGTGATGGCATCATGCGATTCCTTGTTCTGTGGACAAACGGTGTTGCCAATGTCGTGATTAGCGAAATGTGATACGGTGAGCATCGATGATACAGTTGACGCTGGGGCTGGCATCGACAAGTTTTTGGATTTGTGCGACGTCTTCAATCGGGGCGATCCCTAGACTTTCAACTTCGGCCGGATCATGATTGCTAAGTAAACAGATGTGAAAAAGATCGCGTAACTGGAACAGAGTGCGGGCAATTTGCAGATGCGGGCTCGATTGTTGTTCTAAATGATATTCAATGTCTTCCAATGAGTCGGGTGCACGCAAAGCGTTTAGGATCGATGGCATTTCTTCAGCCATTTCTGTGCAGAGGACGATCGTACCGGATTCGAGCGTTACATCGGCTAGCGTGTTAAGAGCTCGGGCAATCGTTTCCCATGAATTGCAACTGGTGTGGCCACTGATCGTACCAACTGTCAGTTGAGCAGCATCCCATTCGGGATATCGTTGTTCACTTGAATCAAGTTGAGACGCTAAAGTTTTGATTTCACCGGCCGCGAAGCTGGCAATCTCATCGCCGATCCCAGGCGTTATTTTGATGATAAATTGAACCCCCAGTATCTCTGCGGTGGTGATTGCATCTTGCGCTGGTTGTGTTTCATTCCCAGTGATATCTTTGCTGGTTTGAGACTGTGCTGCCTGGTCGGCAAATGTGGGGTACAAGCAATGATAAAATCCGATGTGGTCTGATAGCGTGTTGGGGAGTTGAACCGAAAGGGGAATGACAATGTCCGCATCGACTAGCGTCTTGTTAAATCGAATAGGCTCGCCATTTTCCGCCGTTGCAAGAAATGCTTGTTTTTCGGATTCCTCGGGTAGATGTACTTCAAACTTCAAGTCGCTTTCAAAAATACCCGCAAGTTGGTCAGGCAGTGTGAGGCTTTTAAACTGATTTGTATTGCCACCGTAAACAATCGTAATGTCGTCGGCCGCGAGGAGTGTATTAGTGCGAAGGTAGGATAGCAGTGCATGCAGTAATTCACCGCATTTTGGCAGGTCTGGCTCGACGGCAATGGCCAATGTGTCACCCGGAAAAATAGTGTCACACAGGGCTGGGAATTCCGTTGGGTTGTTGAGGCGATTAGTTGCGACTTCAACCAATGGGGCCGTGGTTGTTGTATCCTCGATAGCGAGTTGAGGTGGTAAGTTGACGGCTTGTGCAGCTTGGATAATAAATCCACACTCGCTCTGCGTGCCATACGGTAGTGATACGTCCATCGTGAGCTCCGGCCTATGTCATCAAATACGTTCAAAAAAGCGATAATACGGTAGAGTTGTCTGAAATTCATCTGCCAGACCAAGATGTGTTGCGTTCGCTCAATACACCCTAATCATTTCATTCTACCGCTGTAAATAATTTTATCGTCTGCTCAGAAAACCGTAAACAACACGTGCGATAGCAAAAAGTGTGTGATACCCGCGACATGGTAGCGTATAATGTAAAGAGTATAAATTATGCGTGGAATTGTAAATCGTGTCGTTGGTACAAGTGTTGGTACAAGTGTAGTCTAGGAGCTTCAATGCGAAAATGTATTAATATCTTACTGGTACTTCAGTGCGTGTTGTTGCTGAGTGTTACCTGTCAGGCTCAAGATATAACGGTGAAGCAGCGGCAGCTCAATAGTCTGTTGGATGCCGGTGAATTTGCACAAGCGCAGCGGCTAGCAGAAAACCAAACGACCGTAGGCGAGCGGAATCAATTCTTAGGCGCAGTTGCACGACGCCAGGCTCAAAATGGCAATCGGCACGGGGCATTGGGTTCTTTAGGATCGATGACGAACGGTCACCAGTACAACAATAGTTTGGGGTCGTCAGCCTCAGGGCCCGACGGACAGACAGGACAGGGTGGCGCAGCCCAAGCAGACTTTGACACATTGATCAATTTAATTAAATCTACGATTGAGCCCCTGTCTTGGGATGATGCGGGCGGGTCGGGGACGATTCAACCTTTTCCAGGTGGGATCTACATCGACCGCAATGGTTTGGTGGTACGATTCGATGTAAATAACTCAGCCGAGTTACAAGTTATTCGCCGTGGTCAGTTCGATGGAATGTTCAGCGAACATGGGCAGGACATCCGTGAAGAGTCTTCATTACGCAAAGTATCGTTAGTGCGATTGCAGCGTGAACTGGAATTGCTGCGAGCGCAAGGTCGTGCCCCAGACGCTGCGATGAGAAACTTGGCGGGGATCTATAAAATCCAATACGTTTTAGTTTATCCAGAATCGGGTGACATCGTTATCGCCGGTCCGGCAGGACAATGGACAGACGATGCAGATGGACGTATTGTCCACCAACGCACTCGCCGTCCCACTGCAAAGCTGGATCACTTGGTCGAGTTGCTGCGAAACGCGTTCTCCAATGATCCAACATTAGGATGTTCGATTACGCCGCGAGCGAACAATCTACTTAAAACTCAACAATATCTTAAGAATGCTGCTGGGAAACCAATTGTAACGGGGCGAACGGAGCAATGGCTAAGTGGCCTGCGAGATAGCATGGGACGTCAGGATGTTGAAGTGTTTGGCGTCGACACGCAAACTCATCTGGCCAAGACTATGGTTGAAGCCGACTATCATATGAAGCTTATTGGAATGGGATTAGTACCAGGTGTTCCTGGGATGAATAGTTACATGGATAATCTTAAACAAGCTGCTGAGAAAACCGGCACTCCGCAGGCCTTAAGTATGTTGCGATGGTGGTTTACCACAAACTACAAGGCATTGCATGCAACGAAGGATGGACAAGCATTTGAGATTATTGGGTCCGGAGTAAAAGTGTTGAGTGAAAATGAATTGATAGGGAAGCTTGGCAATCGCGTTGGTACCGGAAAATCTGATCCACTGACACAACAGTTTGCAACCGAATTCACTAAGAACTTTGAACAACTCTCACAACAATATCCCGTTTATGGTGAACTTCGTAACGTGTTTGACTTGGCACTGATTACGATGTTGATAAAATCTGAAGACTTGCATACTCGCATTCAGTGGGATCTGGATTACTTTTTAGATGAAAATGGATATCGGGTTGTGCAAGCGGTATCGCCGACAGCAGTCGAATCAGTTATCAGCCATCGCCTTGTCGGTGGAAAGACAGTTTTAGCCGGTGTGAGTGGTGGAGTTCTTCTAGACCCCCGAGTGGTGGTAGCGGAAGATAATATTATTCACGACTCTTACGGCATCTTAGAAGCTGAACACAAAGGTAACGCAAACTTGTCGTTACCTAAATCAGTTTGGTGGTGGGATTGAATCCCAGTTTCTTAGTGGCTAGCATAGTAGATGTGACGCCATTTGTTTTAAATTTTTGAGGAGTATCGCGATGAAAACGCGTTCAGTGATCGTGGTTGCAAGCAGTATATTTGTTGGAATGGCTGCCTTGGCTATAGTGGGATATTCCGTGGCAGATGAAAATCCATTCTCACCTCCACGTCCAGAGCGAGCATCGACTTCTCAGCAGTCGGATGAACGAGAAGCAGGAGACGAACGGACTGATCAGCGCGAGGTTAGTTCACGCGAACAATTGATTCGCGAAATTTACCAGTTGCGAAAGAAATATAATGAACTAAAAGAAGCCGGAAAACCTGATGCGGCGTCCGTAGTTGAACAACAGTTCAAAAGAAAAATGGCTGTGCTTAACAGCGATCGTGATGAAGAAGGTGACCGTGAACGAGAAGGTGACCGTGAACGAGAAGGTGACCGTGAACGCGAAGGCGACCGTGAACGCGAAGGCGACCGTGAACGAGAAGGTGACCGTGAACGCGAAGGCGACCGTGAACGCGAAGGCGACCGTGAACGCGAAGGCGACCGTGAACGCGAAGGCGACCGTGAACGCGAAGGCGACCGTGAACGCGAAGGCGACC
>Ga0315329_10000782_pt1 | contig 12417 bp, 5 predicted proteins | sample M150032315metaG_FD_203459 | JGI IMG/M metagenome (GOLD analysis project Ga0315329, IMG submission 203459) | Ammonia-oxidizing marine archaeal communities from Monterey Bay, California, United States - M1 500m 32315 | ecosystem: Environmental > Aquatic > Marine > Coastal | place: USA: California...
GAGTTCCCTTCGGAAATACGCCGACCTTCTCGAAGGCCGGGGAGCCCGAGCGGCTCAGCATGCGAAGCCCCGAGGCGTCGATGCGCTCGGGCCGGGCCAGGCCATTGGGCCCCGGCATTTCGGCCCACTCCACGCCGACCTCGCCGTCGATGGCGAAGCGTCGCCCGCTGGGCTGATGGATCCCGTGGAGGACCACGGCGACCTGGGAGCGCGCGGGGACTGGCCCCTTGGCGGGTTCGAAGCGGGCGTGGTGCCATTCGCTCTGGACGAGCCGATGGCCCGATGCGGCGAGTTCTTCGAGCAGGGCTCGCCACTGGGAGCGGTCGAGGGAACGAAGGGGGGCGCCGAATTTCACCCGCTCGATGCCGTGGTCGAGGTCTTCTCCGGGGCCGGGCGCGCCCAGAATCACTTCGCCGGGGGCGAGATCGGCGAGGATGCGGAACTTGGCCCCTGGCTCTTCGCGTCGCCCGGCCGCCAGGAGTTCGTCCCAGAGCACAACAAGGCTCCTCTCGTATTCCTGGGCCTCGCTTTCCCGGCGCCAGAGGGTGGCGTCGAGTTGTTCGCGCTGGGCGCGCAGGGAGGGGCGGGCTTCCGTCGGCATTGAGGCCCCACCGGGTTCGGGAGTCGTCCCCGGATCTTCCCCGCATGCGAACCCGAGGGGGAGACAAAAAAGGAGCAGCCCCAGGCGATTTCGCCGAGTCGCCAGGCCTCTCCGGCCCCCCGAAAAGCCCCGGGGTTTTCGCGTCAACCGGCGCATTCCCGGGCTCGTCGGCGCGAGTGGAGACCGCGTGATTCGCATTTTTCGAGAACCCCCCGTGGGAATCGTGATTCCGGGGATGATCCCTCCCCCTAGGGCATTTTCCCCTTGACCGTTGCCACCGAAAAGCTTCATGATGAAAGGACAGAAGTGGTTGGATAGTCGAACGAATTTTGGAGTTGCGGGTCGTGTCGCCTTCGGAGCAGGCTCAGGGAGCAAGCCGCGGAGGATACACGAAGAAGTAGCAACCAGACGCAATCGAGGTCCGGTAAAAACGGGATCGAATAGCGGAATCGTTTTCGTACACACCGAACTACGGAAGGATTGATAATGTTAATCGCTCAGAGTCGTCGAATGGTTTTTTCCCAGGCCCGGTCCAGCGCGGGTCTCGTGCTGGCGGTCCTCGTGCTCTTCGCGTCGGTGATCAGCATGGCGGGGATCGCGTCGGCCGCTACGCCGATGTACGTGCTCGGCAAGTACACCCAGGTCTCCTTCGGTAACGACACGACGACGGGGTCGACGTCGCCCTTCTACTCGACCAACTATCTTGGAATTCCTTTCGGCCAGGACTGCAACGCGCAGCACGGCAGCCGCATCGCGCCGAGCACGCCGACAGTCTCGGGCGGTACGACCTCGCTCCCGACGGGCTACCAGTGCTTCGCAACCTCGTCTTATCCGAGTGCTCACGCGGGCTCGCCCCTCGTAGGCAGCGGCGTCATTTCAGTCTCGGCCTCGCCGGCCGGCGCCATCGGCCTGCCCGCGAGCCTGCTCTCGGTGAAGCTGGGTACCTTCCCGACCGCGTTCTCCACCCCGGTGTTCGCCAAGAAGCCCGTCGGCGGCGTGCCGGGTGGGTCCTTCTCCTACTACCCCCCTTATATCTACAGCTACTCCTACGCGGATCTCAAGAACGCTGCGGGTAATTTCTTCGCAGGTGGTGGCCCGGGTAGCTTCACCCATGCTGCAACGGCTGAGGGCGTACCGGCGGGCACCCTGACAACCACTGCGGGAGGCTCGAAATTCGGCGGCACGATGCGCCTGCTGGGTCAGCAACAGACTCACTTTGCCTACTCGAACTCAGGCGGTCTTTCCATCGGAACCGACCCCTGGCTGATTTCCTGGTTGGGCAACGGGACGGTGACACCCGGTGGCAGCGTTGTGGTTACGACGACCATGACCACGGGCACCAATAAGCACGACGTTCTCCTCCAGACCAACACCAACTACATTACGGCTTCGGCCTTTCCGTGGACCACGGGCAATGCCACGGCCAGGGCGACTCGCGGCCCGTTCTACACGAACTTCGCGCGCAGCGGGTATGACAACCGAACGGCCGGCGGCGCCGGAAATATCCAACTCGTGAGCCCCATGTTGACCCACTGGCGCACCCCGGCCGGTGGCGTGGATTACGAAACCGCCGCGATCGGCAAGCTGACGCTTACCTTTGCCCCTGAGCCCTCGAGTGCCTTGCTCCTGGTGGCGGGTGTATCCCTGCTGGGCCTCGTCTATCGCAGCAGCCGAGGAGCTTGATCGAAGCGACCCGCCGCCCGTTTTCCGGGCGCAGATGTTCAACGAGATCGACAAGTCGGCCCCCGGAGGCAACGCTTCCGGGGGCCGCATCGCGCTTGGAGCTACGGTAGGCTCAATCGCATGTGGAAGCGCCTGGTCGGCTCGCGATCTTTCTATGTCGTTGCGCTCGTCGTGATGCTCTTGGCTTTCGCGTTTTCCCAGGTCAGGATCGAGACGAATCCGCGGCCCCTGGCGTCCCCCGAGGCGATCGAGCAGCTGGCCGCCATCGAAGACCTCAACATCGTCTTCATTCTTATCGATACCCTGCGCGCAGATCGGCTGAGTGCTTACGGATACGCGAGGGAAACCAGTCCGGCCATCGATACCCTGGCGGCGGATGGCCTGCGTTTTGCGCAGCATATGTCCCAGTCTTCGTGGACCAAGTGCTCCATGGCGTCCATGTGGACCGCCCACTACCCAGCGCGAACGGGTGTCACCCGTGCGGAAGATGCAATCTCGTCCGACGCGAAAATGCCCGCCGAGATACTTCAAGAAGCTGGCTACAAGACGTACGCCCTCTGGCGCAACGCCTGGGTGGGGCCGAGCTTCGGATTCTCCCAGGGCTTCGACGTCTACCACAGCCCCCGGGCTTCGCCGGTGCCGCCTTCCGTTCGCCGGGAGAAACCCACCACAGGTGTGGCAGGGACGGATTGGGATATTGTCCAGTCGGCTCGGGATTTTCTGCTGACTCACGGCCAGGAGAAATTCTTTCTCTATCTCCACCTGATGGACGTTCATCAATACGTCTACGACGAGGGGTCGGCGCTCTTCGGCACCACGTACTCGGATATCTACGATAATTCCATCCGCTGGGTCGATCGTTTGGTGGGTGTTCTGATCGAGGATCTCGACCGCCGTGGGCTGCGGGAGAAAACGCTGATCGTTGTGGCCTCGGACCACGGCGAGGCCTTTGGCGAGCACGGACGGGAGGGCCACGCCCGGGATGTATACAGCGAGGTCGTCACAACGCCCCTCATTGTCTCCTTCCCCTTTCGGTTCGAGGAACCCCTGGTCGTGAATGCGCCCAGCGAGAATGTCGATCTCTGGCCCACCCTTCTCGACCTGCTGGGCCTGGAAGCCATCGAGGGCGCCGATGGGCACTCCCTGCGGCCAGAGATCGAGGCGGCGATGGGGGGGGCGACGGCCGACGTGGGTACGCGCTTTGCCCACATCGACCAGTCCTGGGGGCGCAAGGAGGTGAAACCCCAACCCATGATCGCCGTGACCGAGGGACCCTATCGGCTGGTCTACCGCTCGGCGGGGCGCGGGGCGCGGCGCGCTGAACTCTATAAGTACGAGTCTGACCGTCGGGAAAGTCGGCGCATCGATGGGGCCGAACCCGAAGTGCGCAAGCAGATGGTGGAGTTGGCCCAGTCGTATCTCGAGCAGGAGAAGGCTTCCTGGGGCGACGCTCCCCAAATCGAACTCGATGAAGCCCAACTTCAGCAGCTTCGCGCCTTGGGCTACGAAGTGGAATGATGCGCCGGATGCTCTCCTCGTCCGAGCTTTCGGGCGACTAGTAGTAATACGAGACGGTGACGCCCATCATCCTTGGCTGGCCCCATACCTGAAGGACCACGTCGGCTTCCTGAGTGACATCAAATGCGTCGATCAGGTATTCCTGATCGGTGACGTTTGTCATCCAAAAGGCCACTTCGAGGTCTTCGTCGAGTGTCAAAAAGGCCAGGCGAAGGTCGACGTACCAATAGGCCGGCATACTGATCAATTCCAACCCTTGGGGATCAAGGTAGACCTGGGTCTGATACGAGTAGTCGATGCGGGGGTTCAGCGTCCCCCAGTCGGGGATCAGATAGAGATACTCCGCCGTTCCGTTCAGAGTGAACTCCGGAGCTGCGATCGTCGGGTTTCCAGCATAGTTGAACTTCAGGTTGCCTTTTTCCGCTCCGCCGCCACTTCCACCACCCACGGCCTGCCGCTTCTTGACCACGAATTCTGCAAACGTGGAATCAAGCCAGTTGATGCCGAAGCCCAGAATCAACCCTTCTATGGGGAAAATCTGGAGGTCGGCTTCGATGCCAAGAATGTTGGCGTCGCCGTTGAGGAGTTGCTGCGTGGGTATTTCACCCGCTTCGTTGACGAGGTCGAAAACCTGCAGATCCTTGTACCAGTACCGGTAGAAGGCCGCGGAGAGTAGGACCCGCTTCTCGAGCCAACTCGAATCAAACCCGATCTCGAGAGCGTCGATATATTCGGGTTTGACGGGTTCGAGCAATGGCTCGTCAATTTGTGGATTCGGGTCGTTGGTGAGGGATGCGTTGAAGTGGCCGTTCTTTATCCCGTGGTTGTACTTGGCATGCAGGGTGAAATCGAACTCATCCCTGATGATCGGAGTCCACGACAGCATCACGTCACCGGTCATCCCAGACCATGTGGCCGACTGCGACTCGGGTTTGACAACCTCCGATATTGCGCAATTTTCGCACGTCACTGTGCTGACCAAGTGAAAAAACTTGTGATCCCGGCTCGCCCGAACCGCCGCGCTCAAGCGGAGAAGTTCGAGCCAGGGACGTGAATTGCGATCATTGATGAAGTCATAATGGCCGCTCGCGTAGATGGCTACCGAGTTCAGGGATTGGTCGAAAAGCTGGCTATTGTTGCGTTGAAGTGCTCCGTCGAAACTGTTGAAGGCGTCCAGCTTCTCGTAGAGGCCATAGATGCCGGCCTGCCAGCTGAAGTCATCCCGATCGACCTCGACTCGAAATTCCTGGCTGACTTGCCAGGATTGGTCCGACCAGTTTGCATAAAGGAGTCTCAAGGGAGTGCCATCGCCCTCGTCCTCCACCAGGCGCTGGTTGCCCTCGTACCCCGTGAGCGAATGAAGGGTGAAGCGGCCTTCATCCCAGCGGCCGATCATCCCGGCTCCCCAGACATCCAGCAATTCCTGCCCGTCCCGATCGTAGAAGCCGAGGTAGGGGTCGATCCCCCGATGGCCGGGGAGTTTTGAATTTCCCGAGCCCAGGATGCCGGGGATTTCGATCAGGGCTTCACCCTGAGCACCTCCCAAGGACTCGTTCCAGGGACCGAGTTGGCCGCCCTGGGTCGGTTCCTTGAAGTCGGGTTCCTTGAGGATGCCAGGGAAGGGACACGGCTCGTTCTTGCAGCGGGTGACTTCTTCACCCGGAACCAGGGGGCCCTTGGCGGGCACCATTTGCAAGTGAGCCGAGTCGCTGAGGTTCTGGCCGCCGTGGAAACTCAGGAGAATTTCGACATCTTCGGAGGGGCTGTAGAGCAACATGCCGCGCGCGGCCCAGTCGTGAGCGTTGTTGGTGTACGGCTTCAGGCCTCGAAAGTCTTCCAAGGTAGCGCTGTTGGGGTAGGGCTCGAAGGTGCCCGCGCTGATCGGATCGAGGTTACGGTCGATTCTGAACTGTTCCCCGGCGGGGGTTATAACGACCCCGGGCGAATCAACGGCACAGCGCGGATCGGTCCCATAGGCCTGCTGGAAGCCAGCGGACTGCTTGTAGAAAGGCTCAGAATTTTCGTCGTACCAGGGATTCTTGCCGGTCGATGGGCTTCCGTTGTCACTGAGTTGCTCGGCCAATGCGGTGTTGCCCCAGGCGAAATGTTCTTTCTTTTTCGTTTGATCTCCCACCCACGTCACCTTCTTCCAGAAATCGCGAGTGACAGTTTCGGGAGCAAGGGCCGCATAGAGCTCCTCGGTCTTCGACCGGGATTTTTCGTCGTAACCGTGAGCTGTCGGATTCCACCCCGCGCACCCATTGCGCGTGTAGCCGTCGCGTCGCTGGTAGCTGAAGGCCACTCTCCCCGAGAGGGTCTCGTCAAGGATTGGGAAGCCGATGGCGCCTTCGAGTTCTACGCCGTTGTAGGACCCGTACGTCAGCGACCCCGTAGAACTCCAATTGCCATCGGGCAGGTTCGAGTCGACGATGATTGCCCCCGCCGTGGCGTTCCTTCCCCAGCGGCCGCTCTGGGGGCCCTTCAAGACGGTGACGTTCTTGACGTCGAAGAGCTGGAAGAGCTGGCCCGCAGGTGAGTTGATCGACATGCCGTCGAAGAAAATCGGCACCGCCCCGGCGGCATTGGCGTTGTAATCCTTGAGCCCGATCCCTCGGATGAAGAGCGTTGGGTTGGAGGCTGCGAAGGCCGTATTGATTTCAAGCCCCGGCGTGAAGCGCGCGATATCAGCGATGTCCTGGATGCGCATGGCCCTGAGGTCATCGGCGCTGAAGCTGGTCTCGGAGATCGACTGTTCGTCGTGGGTATCTCGGGATTGGGACGTGATCATAATTTCTTCGATCACATTGCCGTCCGATCCCCTGACCGGCTCCTCGCGAATGACGTCGGATCCGTCTTCGTCGAAGACCTCCGTGGGCTGGAGGGGGTTCTCCTGGGGAAAGGCCACTCCTCCCGAGAACATCAGGCCAATGAGCGCCGCGAGGCTACTCCGGGCCAAGTATTTGGGACACATCCAGGCCAACCTCCGGTCGCACTGATTGGGTCGGGCAATTCTATAGGGAAAATTCGCTTTGTGTTAGTTTATTTACTCGCCCGAATTTCACCGAAAACGGTCCCAGCCGTGACGATAGGGCCGAGAAAATCGGGTAAGAGGGAGGCTATAGATGGACGCGGTGAGGGTGGCGCTTTGCGCCGGATTTCTGGGCATAGGCATCGCCATTGGTTATGGCCTCGGCCCCAAGTTCGAAGCTGCGGGGGGGCGCTCCCCGAGCCTTGCTGCGGCTCTTGAAGAAGAGGATCTTCTGCTTCGCGCGGGAATGCTCGCTTCTTCCCTCAAGGGGCTGAACTCCGGCACGATCGACGATTCCCTGGCCGAGCTTCATGAAGGAAGGGTGGGCGTCACCGACCAGGAGCTGAGAATGTTCATGCTTGCCTGGGCGCGCTTCGACGCCCCCGGTGCGTTTGCATGGGCCAAGGCCCAGGACAGCGATTGGAGCTCTCGGCTCCTGAAGGCCGCCACGTATGCCTGGGGCTTTGCCGATCCCCACGCCGCCCAGGCGGCATTGGGAGACTTGCCCACAGAAGGGTCCAAACGGTCGCCCCTCAGCGGACAATTGATGGCGGGCTGGCGGGCCAGTGGAGACATCGAAGGCATCACCGGCTATCTGATTGCGATGCCCAATAGCCGAGAGCGAGAAACCATGACGACTGGGCTGCTGGCTCAAATCGGCAAGCAGGGCATCGATGCCGTGATCGCCTGGTCCGATGCGATTCCGGAGGACGCCAACGCGGGCTTCAAGCGCGTAGCCTTCAACCGGGCAGCCGGTGTGGTGGCCCACGCAGACCCCGATCGGGCAGCGCGTTGGTACGAGGCGAATCGCGGCAAGAAATTCACCGAGAAATCGCTCGCCGTGATCGCCCGACGTTCCATCGACCATCACGATCCCGATGCTCTATTCGCGTGGATCGGGGGACTTCCTCCCCTTGCCGATCAGGAATTTGATTCCGAGCAGGTCCATGCGATCGCGCAGGCCATGAAGTGGTGGCTCCGCCGAGATCCCGACGCGGCCCAGGAATGGATCAATGCCTTCGATGAAGTCCCCCAGGTCTACGATCCGGCGCTTGCCTCTCTTTCTCAGTTCCACCTCAAGAAGACCCCCGAGTTCGCGGTGTATTGGGCGGCGCGAATCCAGGATGAAACCCTGCGCTCGGAGAGCCTCGTCAAGGCCGCCAGTCGTTGGCGTCGCCGAGATGCCGAAGCCGCCGAAGAATGGCTCGCGGTGGCGGAGATCAGCGACGAGGATCGGGCCAGGATCACCTCGGCCGCTTCGACGCGAAGCGGTGGACGTTCGCGCCCCGGGCGCCCCCGGCACTAGCACCTCGCCCCTATTTCGGATTCGAGTCCTTGGGGTCTACGGATTTGAGCGCTTCAAGCGCCGATCGGGCGGTCTTCGCGTGGGGTTCGACTCCTGCATCGGCGACGGCCTGGAAGGCAGCGCGGGTAGCCTTGCGCTGGCCGCGATCGAAGAGCGCCGCTCGCCGGGCGAGTTCGAGGGCTCGCTCGGGATCCTTGCCGCGCAGGGCGACGATCTGGGCGAGTTCGCTGGCGACGCCGGCGCTGTGGAGATGGCGGAGCAGGTAGGACTCTGCGTGCGCCTGACGTTCTTCGAGGTTGGCCTGCTCACGAAGTATCCGTAGGGCCGCCATGGCGGCGGCCGGCCTTTGGACGTCGGCCAGCGAAGCCCGATCGTAGAGTTCGAGTGCTTCGTCATATCGCTCGGCCCTGGTCGCCATGGCCCCCAGCGCCATCAGTGCAGCCACCTGCTCGGAATCGAGTTCGACCGCTCGCCGATAGGCGCTGGCCGTCGCGTCTCCATCAGCACTTCGATCTTCGAGGACGCGTCCGAGCAGTGCATGAAAATCGGCGCACTCGGGGTGGGCTTCGAGGGCCTTCAGCACGTAGGTCTGGGCCTCCTCGGATTGTTTGGTTTGAAGCAGGCCTCGCACCAGCACCTCGAGGGCATCGGCGTTCTCGGGTTCGGTCAGATCAAGGGGCGAGCGCTTGATGAGTGCGATGCTTTCTTTCACGCCCTTCTTCTGCCCCATGAGCTCTGCGCTTGTCGCAAGGGCCAGGCCCCGACTGCCGGGTAATTGGGCGAGGCGGCTCAGACCCAGGCGAACGATTTCGAGCTGGCCGACGCGATTAGCCAACCGAATACTGATCGCGTAGCCCTGAGGATCTTTCGAGTTGGCGCGCACGTAGTGACCGATGCGGTCGAGCGCCTGGATGTCCAGCCCCTGGGCTTCCTGGAGCAGAGCCAGGGCGAGGGCGGACTCGGTCTGGGTCTTGTCAGCGCGAATGGCTTCGCGGTAGTGGGAGACGGCTTCGCTGAAACGCCCAAGTTTTTCTGCGGTTTCACCGGCGAGAAAACGTGCGCCGGGGTTGTTGGGCCAGAGCTGGATTCCCTTTTCGAAGGTAGCGAGGGCCTCGCTCCATTTTCCTTCCGCCGTGAGGACCCGGCCCTCGATCAGGTCGCCCAGGGGTGTTCCCTCGAGCTTCGCGCCAACCCTTCGAGCTTCGTCGAGCCGACCGGCCTGAATAAGGGTGTCCGCATAGGCAAAGACGATCATGGGCGGCGGGTCGGGTGTCACGCTCGCTGCTTCCTGGAATGCGTCGACGGCCTCGTCGAGCATATCGCGGCGGACGTAGTGGTCCCCCAGGACAAACCAGGCATTCGGCGATGGGCTCGCTTCGGCCTCCTCGCGGAGCAAGCGCTCGGCTGCTTCGACATCGCCGAAGCGTCTCATTCGCTGGGCGAGGAGAATTCGAAACTGGCTATTGGGCTCCTGGGCGAGGGCGCTTTCAAGGATTTCGGTGGCGCGCTCCTTACGGCGCGTCTGGTCGTAGTAGGTCACGGCCTCCTGCACCACGAGCGGGTTCAGGGGATGCGCTTCCAGGCATTTTGCATACTGCTCATCGGCCCCTTCGGGATCGCCGCGCTCGAAGGTGAACAGCCCGCTGACGACGCAGAGCCGGGCCCGGGCCGATTCGATGGCGGGGTCGGGTTCGCCCTCGTCGGGCTTCTTCGCGAGGCCCTCTTTGGCCAGCTCGAGCGCCTCGGCTGCTTCTTCTTCTTTTTCCAGCGCGAGGTAGGCGACGATGCGGGGCACCAGGATCTTCTTGTTTTCCGGGTCGAGTTCGAGGACCCCAGCGACCTCCTCGAGGACCTCCTCGTTTCGACTGGCGGCCTGGTAGGCATCGATGCGCATCTCCAGGGCGGCGATGTTCTCGGGTTCGATGGCCAGTACCGCCTCGGCGGCCTGAATGGCTTCATCCTTGAAGCGACTCTGCAAGGCGGCCTCGGTGAGCACCAGTCCGGCCTCGACCGCCAGATCCGGATCCTTCACCGCGATGCGCAGGGGCCAGATCGCCGATCCCGCTTCACCGGTTCGAAAGAGCGCGAGGCCCAGAAGAAGGTTGGCCTCGGTGTTGGATGGATCATCGGCGACGAGGCTGCGCAAGGGTTCGAGACTCGCACGAAAATCCCCCTCGGCCTGTTGGCTGCGGGCAATCTCGATGGGATCCCCGGGCGCGCAGGCGGCGAATGCGGCGAAGGCGAGGGCGGCCGCCAGCAGAGCCAAGACTCGCAGCAGGGTGCGCGCCACGTCCAGGGGCGGCCGAGCCGAATCGCTGCTTTCTTCGGCACCTGAACCCTGGCTATGCATGGTGGTTGGCCTCTCCGTGGCTTGTCTTCGGGGGCTTGCGAGGGTGAAGTCGAATTTGCGAATTGTACAGCAACTGGGCGACCTTACGCCCGCCTCTCCCCGCGTCGCCCCGGTTCGTTGGGAGCGGAAAGGAGTTCACGAACCATGGCACCGCAAGCCGCGCGGTCAACCCGCCAAGACCTGTCGCCCCTGTTGAAACCCCGCAGCCTCGCCATCGTGGGGATCAGCCAACCCGACCGCTTCGGGGGCATCCTCTTTCACAATCTCCAGACCTTCGCGTATCCGGGAAAAATTTTTGGAGTCAACCCCCGCTACGAAACCCTTTACGACAGGCCTTGCTACGCCTCTCTCGCGGATCTCCCGGAAGTTCCGGATTGCGTTCTTCTCGCTGTCCCCGACCGCGGCCTCCTTGCGGCCCTGAAGGAGGCGGCGGAATGCGGCGTTCCCGCCGCTGTGATTTTCGGGACCGCCCAGTCGGACGCTGAAGAAGCCGAAGGCTCCCTCGTTGCGAGTCTCGAGGCCGTCGCCCGGGAGAGCGGAATGGTGCTCTGCGGGCCCAATTGCATGGGATTCGTTTCCATGGCCCAGCACCTTCCGGCGACGGGCTACGTGGCCAATGCCCAGGCGCGGGCAGGAGGCGTGACCCTGATCACCCATAGCGGTTCGGTCTGGGATGCCTTCCTTCAAAACGATCGCGACCTCGGGTTCAATTACATCATCTCCTCGGGGAGCGAGCGGGTGACGACCGCGGCGGACTACATGCAATTTGCCCTGGCCGACCCCTCGACCCGGGTGATTGGCCTTTTCCTCGAGGCCGTCCGCGATCCCGAAACTTTTGTCTCGGCCCTCGAAGAGGCGGCGGAGCGGGATATTCCCGTGGTGGTGCTGAAGACCGGCTCCACCCCGCGAGGGGCCGAGCTCGCCCGGGCGCATAGCGGCGCTCTGGCGGGCCGGGACGCCGCCTACGAGGCGGTGTTTCGTCGCTACGGCGTTTCGCGATGTACCTCCATCGACGAATTGATGGATACCCTCGAGCTCTTTGCGACGGGCATACGCCCGCGAAATCGAAACGTGGCTGCGTTGCACGATTCCGGCGGGCAGCGCGCCCTGATGGTCGATCTTGCGGAGCGAGTCGGCGTGGAATTCGCCGCCATCGGTTCGGAGACTGAGAAGAGACTCGCGGCGGTTCTCGAGTCCGGCCTCGACCCCGTCAATCCCCTGGATGCCTGGGGGACCGGGAACGACGCGGAAGCGATTTACGAGGAATGCTTGCGGGCGTTGGACGCCGACCCCGAGACGGGCGTGAACGTGGTTGCCTGCGATCTCTACCCCACCGACGACGCCGATTTTTTCTATCCCAAAATCGTCGAAGCCATCCTCGGTGATCTGCAGAACCCCCTGGTCTGGATGGTTCACCTGACCTCGGCCACCAGCCGGCGACAGGCCGGTGCGCTTCGCGAAATGGGGGTGCCGGTTCTGATGGGGACGGAGACCGGCTTGCGCGCGCTTGCCCACCTCATCACCTACGCGGAGTTCCGGCGTGCCTTGCCGTCGCAGCCCGTTCCGGCCGGGCGAAGCGTGCCGCCTCCATCAAACCTCGAGGCCCTGCGCGGAGATTTGCGCGCCGCTGTCGGGCCTCTGGACGAATATGCGAGCAAGAAGATCCTCGCCGCCTATGGGCTGACGACGACCCGCGAGTTTCGGGTGGGCGATGAAGCCGGTGCCCGAGCCGCCGGGGAGACCATCGGGTACCCCCTGGTGGTCAAGACCGCAGCGGGGCAGTTGCACAAGACCGAGCGCGATGGGATTCGCCTCGGGGTTCGCGACGAAACGGAACTCGCGCTGGTCTACCAGGATTTCGAGGCGCGCCTGGGCGCTGCCGTCCTGGTTCAGGAAAGGGTTCCCGAGGCCCCGGAGCTTTTTCTGGGCCT
>Ga0315329_10000786_pt1 | contig 12391 bp, 6 predicted proteins | sample M150032315metaG_FD_203459 | JGI IMG/M metagenome (GOLD analysis project Ga0315329, IMG submission 203459) | Ammonia-oxidizing marine archaeal communities from Monterey Bay, California, United States - M1 500m 32315 | ecosystem: Environmental > Aquatic > Marine > Coastal | place: USA: California...
TTTATTTTTACGACATACTTTTGCTAGTTGTTTTAATACTTCTACTTCATATGTACATCCATGAGGATTCCCGGGATAAGTAAGTATTAATAACTTGAGTTTATCAGAGAAATTTTTGATTGATTCGGTTAATTGTTCTGGTAATAACTGCCAGCTGTCTTCGTATTTAGTTTGAATAAATATTATTTCTCGGTTTAATATCTTTGCTTGAGGAGCATAGGATACCCAACATGGAGTTGGTAAAATAGTATATCCCTTTAAAACAAGTTGTAGGGAAAACATAAGTTCTTTAGACCCGGGACCAATTAGCACTTGGTCCGATTGGATATTTACATTATCAATCTTCTGATGATAATTGGCAACTGCAGTTCGTAGCTCAGGAAGACCATCTACCGATAAATAATTTTTTCGAGATGAGTTTTCTTTTAATGAATCAACAACTTTATTTGGTACAGGGAAAGGAGATTGCCCAAATCCAAAACGATAAACATGTTTCCCTTGTTTCTCTAAGTAATCACTGTGTTCATTAATTGCAAGAGTTGAAGATCTGGCTAATGCATTAAGGTTAGAATGTAAATATTTACTCATAAGAATATATAAAATTTACTAATTCCATTTCTTGTTAAAACAAAAAAGGCGGTGAGTTTAATCACCGCCTTTTTATCATTAATTGCTATACAATTAGAATGTATACATTAATCTCATGTATGTAAATCCACCATGATAACCAAGAGGCGATCTACGAGGGTATGGCATACCTTGAGATGCACGTGTGGCAATCTCAGTTGGATATGCATTTGTAACATTATTTGCACCGAATACTACTGAAAGATTATCGCTAACACGATAGCTTGCTTCAACATCTATGAAACTAACAGCGTCAATTTTATCTTTCGAGCTTTCACTAGGATTATCACGATCATAAGTTCCGCGTTCATCCCATGATTCACCGTAGTAGTTTAATCGAGCCATCAAAGACCATGCATCACCTAAATTCTGTGTTAGCGTCATTGTCATTCTATCTTTTGGAAGATTTAATTGTAGATTATCAACACCACCATCAGATACTGGGTTAACTCCATTTACTTGTGTTTGTTTTAATACTTCAGTTTCATTATGGTTATATGCCATACTTACCGTTGTATTATCCAAGTTATAGATTGCAACTAGATCGTAACCAGATGTTTTTGTATCCAAAGCATTCGTATAGAAAGCCAATTCAGAAAATTCAGGGTTTCCTTCAATTGATATGGAACGTGATTTTAATAGCTTACCAGTGATTTCAATTGTGTACATATCAAATGTCATATTAAAACCGGTCATTGGATTAGCAGTTAAACCAAAGCTGGTGTTTACTGCATCTTCTGGTACTAGAGCTTTACCTCCCAATGCAACACATAATGGATCTGTAGCTTTCAATGTACCTTCTTGTACTTGCATACCAGTAACACCATCAAATGAAGTTACAACACCAGTATAATTCATTTGACCAGGTGTTGGTGCTCTAAAACCAGTAGAGTATCCACCACGTAGAGTGAGAAGATTTCCTAAAGAATAACGACCTGCGACTTTAAAATCAGAAGTGCTATTTCCATCCGAAAACTCTTCTGATCGGAACGCTGCTTGCAATAATAACGCATCACCCATAGCATACTCAGCATCTACGTAAAATGCAGTGTTTTGACGGTCAAATACACCTGCTGCATCAGGACTTGTGCCAGGCATACCATTTGCAGCTAAGCCAGGAGCAGTATAATTAGATGAGTCAGCAGATTCTGGATTTACCAGAAGATGGGACATTGACCATGGTCCAGGCATCCAAGCTTCTTTTTGACCTTGATACATAGTGTACTTTTCTTCTCTCCATTCTGCACCGAATGCGATATTCATCGCATCAGATACGGCATATGAAAAGTCTGCATTCAAATTGGTTTCTCCTTGTTGTAAATCACCAATCTCAAAATTATGAGTAGAATACGGACCCCAAGAGAGATTCAATGAATTTCTTAAATTATAATGAAGGTAATTACTTCCATAACTTGCACTAAAATCATAATCAATCCCCATATCTGAATTGCCTCTTATACCAATCACTGAACTAACATCGTCACCATGCCCTTCTAGGCGTGGAGTAAATCCTAAGGGGTATGTATCTCCCCATGAGAAATTACCTTTACTAGGATCAGCCGGATCAAGAGGAATCGCAGTTAATGCACCTGACTTTCCAGGAGCACGAAGGAAGAAGCTATATTCACCAAAAGTGTCAGCAAAGTTACCAAATGCATATGCATCTACATTATCATTAATTTTTAAACCAGCATTCCAGACAGAACGAAAGCCACTACTGATTGGACGGCCCCAATTCATAGCTGTTTGCCAATCATCAGTATTGTCTGTTGGATTATTTTTTATATATCCCCAAGTATCATCCGATGTAAATCCTGTTGCATCCCAACCTTTATATCCATCAGCAGCTGATTTATGTTGATACCCGCGAGATAATTCTGGTCTATCTGCATATTCAAAACTAAGATTAATAAATCCATCATCAGTTAATGGTAAACCAATATTAGCAGCTAATGTTAGATCTGTTTCACCACCACGTCCATTTGGTGATTGCATCCATTGTCCACCAGTAACATGAACTTCATAACCTGAATTGTTATCTTTTAGAATGAAATTCATAACACCAGCAATAGCGTCAGATCCATATTGTGCTGCAGCACCATCTCGAAGCACTTCCAGGCGCTTTACTGCAATAGTTGGAATCATTCCAACATCAGCTCCCTGAGCACCAACATTCATTGCTGCACCAAAGTGAGAGATTAATGCAGATCGATGACGTCTTTTTGAATTAGTTAAAACTAATATATTATCTGGTGGAAGACCGCGCATTGATGTTGGCCGTACAAACGCAGCCCCATCACCTGTTAGAGGAGTTGCATTAAAAGATGGAACTTGGTTTTTCAAAGTTTCAGTGAAATCGCCGTTACCTTGTTTTCTTAATTCCATTTCTGCAAAACCGTCTATTGGAGATGGAGATTTCATTGAAGTTCTTCCAGCAGCTCTTGTTCCAGTAACAAGTACAATTGAAGATTCAAGAGCATCAACAGAAAGTGTAAAATCTACGGTTGCTGTTGCACCATCTGATACAGTAACAGATTTAGTGCCAGATTTATATCCAATATATGAAGCTGTAACTGAATAAGTTCCAGCAGAAACTTCATTGATTAAATAAGCACCAGATCCAACAGTTGCACCACCCATTGATGTTCCCTCAATGGCGACATTAGCACCAGCTAATGGATTACCATCTGCATCTGTAACAGTTCCAGAAATAGAACCATTCTGAGCAAATAATAACGCAACAAAATTAATCGCTATAATGATTTTTTTCATTTTAGCTCCTTTTTTCATAGCATTTATATTATATGAAGTCAGGTATGTGGAGTAGCCTGAACATTCCTTAGTTCACCCTAACTTATAATAACTCTGAACTGTTTGTCAACATATAATGTATTATTTGAAAATATTAGCTATTTGTACTGTTTGAGCATAAACTATGTATATAATGTATAAAATATTCGGAATTTCATTTCTATTTTTTACTTTGGGGTGTAATAATTCCTCATCGCTACAAGATCAATTTACTCTTACATTAGATATTTCTGGTGAGTTAGAAGGGAAGACCTATTTAGTAAAAAGAGATTTTGGTAAATGGGTAAATATAGATTCTAGCAATATAAATACGGGTTTAATAAAAATGGATGGCGTTATTAGTGATCCCGAATTTTGTTATCTTAAATTTGGACAAAAATATGTTGGCATATTTTTAGAATCAGGGAATATTTTATTTAGTGCTCATGTTGATAGTCTAGATAAGGGGATTATTTCCGGGTCCAAAACACAAGATGAATTAGATTTATTTAAGAAAAGTATTTTTCCTATAACGAATGAATTAAATGATCTTTATGAGAAATATAGAGCAATTAATAAAACTCAAAATAAAGATTCACTAAATTATGTAAGTGATCTAATCGATCGTAAAGATCAAGAGAGATTAAAAGCAACATTAGACTATGCATACAAAAATAATAAAAGCATTGTATCTACATATCTAACGATGTCAAATAATTATTATCTAGAGTTACATGAACTAGATTCAATAACAAGTAATTTTGATTCTTCCATAAAAGAAACAAAATATGTTAAATCTTTAGTTGAACGTGTAGAAAAATTAAAGAAAGTATCCATAGGATCAACTTATACTAATTTTACTATGGATGATACATCAGGTAATTCTTTGCAGCTTTCATCTGTAATTGGAAGTAATTATTTGCTTATAGATTTTTGGGCCTCTTGGTGTGGTCCCTGTAGAGTTGAAAATCCAAATATTGTTTCTGTATATAATGACTATCATAGCAAAGGATTTGATATTATTGGAGTTTCATTAGATACTGATAAACAAAAGTGGATTGATGCTATAGGTAAAGATGATCTTAATTGGATGCATGTTTCAGATCTCAATGGATGGAATAATGAAGCTGGGAGATTATATGCGGTGAACGCCATTCCCCACAGTATAATTCTTGATAAAGATGGTGTAATTATTGCTAAAAACTTAAATGGCGATGAATTACGTAAAAAAGTATCCGATCTATTAGACTAGATATTTATTTTATCTTCTGGATTGTAGCTTTGCTAAGAGATGTAAAATTTCTAGATAAAGCCAAATCAAGGTAACTAATAGACCAAAAGCTCCAAACCATTCCATGTATTTAGGAGCCCCTCTTTCTGCACCTTCTTCAATAAAATCAAAATCAAGGACAAGATTAAGAGCAGCAATCACAACTACACCAAAAGAAAATAAAATACCAAAATTAGAATTACTATGTACCAATGGTATATTGATACCAAAAAAACCTAAAATAAAGCTAATAAGATAGATAAAGAAAATTCCCCCAGTAGCAGCAACAATACCTAGTTTGAAATTTTCTGTAGGTTTAATAATTCCAGAACGATATGCTAACAAAAGCGCTGCCAGCGTACCAAAAGTGAGAAAGACTGCTTGATTAACAATTCCAGGATACATGGTTTCGAAAAATTTAGATATACCACCAAGAGCAAAACCTTCCAACAAAGCATATATTGGTGTTGTATAGGGGGCCAAATGTTGCTTAAATGCTGTGATCAAAGCAACAATAAGGCCACCAATAATCCCAATAATCATCAACATGGATGTTCTTGGATCTGTTGGAGATAGATTCCATACAAATATTGCTGTTGTCATTAATAGCAAAAGGCATAACGCTGTTTTGTTAACAGTTCCCATAATTGTCATGGTTCCAGTATCAGTTTTAGTATGTCTACCAATAAATGAGTCAGTTCGAAGGACAGGGTTTCCAGATCTTAAAGATAGATGATTGCTCATGAGATATCCATTCTATTTTGTATGATCTTTGCTAAATCATTGATCGATACTCGATCCTGACTCTGATCATCTCTGTTCCTTAGTGTAACGGTATTATTTTCTTTTGATTCATGATCTACAGTGATGCAGAAAGGAGTTCCAGCCTCATCTTGTCTGTAATATCTTTTACCAATTGATCCTTGTTGATCATAAAGTACTTTAAAACTTTTCATTAACTCATCAACAATTTTATGTCCAATCTCAGGTAGCCCATCTTTTTTTACTAATGGACAAACCACAGCTTTTACTGGGGCCAATTTTGGATGAAGTTTCATAACAATACGGTTATTATCAGAGTCATCCCAATAAGCATCACATAGTATAGTTAATAACATACGATTTAAACCTGCTGAGGTTTCAATTACATATGGAAAATATTTTTCATTCAATAATTGATCTGAATATTGCATATTTTTTCCAGAAAACTCTTGATGCCTTTTTAAATCATAATCAGTACGATTATGAATTCCTTCTACTTCAGACCAACCAAATGGAAATTCATATTCTATATCCCAAGCTTCTTTTGCATAATGGGCTAGTTCATCTTTTCCATGTTCATGGAAACGTAATCTGTCTTTATTAATTCCTAACTCATCAATATAAAAATTGTACCGCTTATTTTTCCATTCCACCATCGCATCATCATCAGCGCTTGGTTGAACAAAATATTGCATTTCCATTTGTTCAAATTCTCTAGTTCTAAAAATAAAATTTCTTGCAATTATTTCATTACGGAACGCTTTTCCAATTTGCGCAATACCAAATGGGATTTTTTGGCGCATTGCACCCTGTACTAATAAATAATTTACATAGATGCCTTGTGCAGTTTCTGGCCGCAAATAAGCAATATCACTATCAGATTCTATAGGACCAATATTTGTTTTGAACATCAAATTAAATTGCCGTGGATTTGTTAAATTTCCAGTAGTTCCACATTTTGGACATTGGATTTCATTCCATTTGGCATTCAAAAAATCCTCATTAACAAGTTCATCGGCTCGATAACGAGCATTACACTGCTTACAATCAACTAAAGGGTCATTAAATGCATCAACATGACCAGATGCTTCCCATATTTTTGGGTGCATTAATATTCCGCTATCGAGGCCAAGAATATTCTCATGATTTTGAGTCATACATTTCCACCATAATTGAGAAATGTTATTTTTTAACTCAACACCCAAAGGACCGTAATCATACACTGCCCCGAACCCTCCATATATTTCAGAACTTTGAAATATAAATCCTCTTCTTTTACAAAGTGAAATTATTTTATCTAAGGATGATTCAGACATATTATATTACTTTTTCTTTTTTCTGCGTTTTCTTTTAGTTGGTCCTTTTGCTCGTTTTTCATTAATTAATTCAGTTGCCTGCTCGAGAGTAATCGATTCAGGATCAAAGGAATTATTTAATGAAGCATTTATTTTCCCATCTGAAACATAGGGACCATAACGACCATCTTTAACAATAATTTCTTCTTTACTTTCTGGATGAGAACCTAGAGATCGCAATGTAGAGCTTTTTTTATTTCTATTTGCAAGAAGCTCTATAGCTTTTTCAAGGGTGATATCTAATGGGGTTTCCGACCCTCTTAGTGATGCATTTTGTTTCCCCATTTTTATATATGGTCCGAACCTACCATAATCAGCAAAAATTGGTTCGTTGTGTTCCGGATGATCCCCAATATTTCTTGGCAGAGAAAGTAGCGATAGAGCATATTCAATATTAACATTATCTAAATCAACATTTTTTGGAATAGATTTTCTTGTTTTGGTATCCCCTAATTGAACATAAGGTCCATATGGACCAACCTTTAATAAAATGATTTGACCTGTTTCAGGATCTGCTCCAAGTTCTTTATCTTCTTTTTCTGGGGTTTCATTAAGAATTTCTATTGCCTTTTCAATTGTCATATCTCCTGGAGCTAGAATATCAGGAATATTTCTTCTTACATCTCCCTGTTGAATATAGGGTCCATAATTTCCAACGCGAGCTATAATTGGTTCTTTCTCATCTCCGTTTAATGGGATAATACAAGCTTTAGGAATATCTATCTTTTCATCGAGCATTTTTAATAAGCCAGTTTCTGAATCTGATCCAAAATAGAATTTTTTCATAAAAGGAAGAGAATTCTGTTCCCCTCTTGCAATCGCATCGAGTGCGTCTTCCATCTCTGCGGTAAATTTTATATCAACCAAGGGATTAAAATGATTTTCTAGCAATTGTGTAACCGCAAACGCTAGAAACGTTGGTGTAAGTGATCCTTTATTATTTCGAACATAATCTTTTTGTTGAATTTTATTAATAATTGATGAATAAGTAGAAGGTCTTCCGATTCCATCAGCCTCCATTTCTTTTACGAGACTTGCTTCCGTAAATCTTGCTGGAGGTTTGGTGGTTGATTCATCAATAGATAATCCATCGCATGATAAATGATCATTTTCTTTTAATTCAGGTAATATATTTTCTTTGTTGATATTTGGAACTTTTGGATCATCTCTACTCTCTACATATACCTCCATATATCCTGCAAATAAAATTACCTGCCCACTTGCTCTAAACTCTGTATTTTGATTTTTAATAGTAATACTTGTTTGTTTTAGTTGAGCAGATTTCATCTGGGATGCAATAGTTCTCTTCCAAATCAATTCATACAAATTAGATTCGTCTGTACCCATAGAATCTTTTATTTCTTTAATTGGTTTAAACTTTCTTTCTGCAGGCCTAATCGCTTCGTGGGCTTCCTGTGCATTTTTTACCTTCCCCTTATATTGACGAGGACTACCTGGTAGATAATCTGAACCAAAATCTTTTTTAATTATATCTCTGGATGCGTTAATTGCTTCATCTGAAAGATTTATTGAATCTGTACGCATATATGTAATAAGGCCTGCTTCATACAGACGTTGTGCAGTGCCCATAGTTTTACGTGTGCTAAATTTTAATTTTCTTGCAGCTTCCTGTTGTAAAGTACTTGTTGTAAAAGGTGGTTTAGGATTGGAAGTCTTTGGTTTTTCTTCAACACTAGAAACAACCCAAGGGCCTGGATTGATTTCATCAACTAGAGCTTTAGCTTGAGAATGACTTAATGCGATTAATCCATCTTTTTTTAATTCTCCACTTTGTTGATCAAAATCTTGGCCCTTTGCAATACGTTTTGAATCCATATTTAATAATCTTGCGTTGAATGCTTCTCTTTTTTCAGTCATTAATTGAGCAGTAAGTCCAAAATAAGTTACCTTTTTAAATTTTGCCCGCCTTCTTTCCCTATCAATAATAATTTTCAAAGCTGCAGATTGCACTCTTCCAGCTGAAAGTGACTGTTTTACAAAATTCATATTTTTCTGTAAAGTTATCCATAGGACTTTAGATATTTTATAACCTACTAATCGATCAATTATCCTACGTGTACGCTGTGCTTCTACAAGATTTTCATCAATATCAACTTTATGTTTCATACCATTATTTACACCAAAATTGGTAATCTCAGTAAATTGAACACGAGATATTTTTGCATTTGGAACTTCAGATGCAATATGTGCTGCAATAGCTTCGCCTTCTCTATCTGGATCAGTTGCCAGAATAATCTCAGGGGCTGATTTTGCTTGAGAAGTTAAAGTTTTAAAAAAGTCCTTTTTATCATCTAGAATAACTAATTCCATTTGAAAGTCATTATCAACATCAACACCTAATGAACCGCGAGGTAAATCTTTTACGTGCCCAACACAAGCAACAACTTCATATTGATCATCTAAATATTTTGAAATAGTCCTCGCTTTAGATGGAGACTCTACTATAATTACAGATTTTTGGCTCATAATGACGTCGAATTTACATTTTTCATAATTAATGCAAATAAATTTTCATCAAATTATTTTATTTTTCTCGAAAATATGGTTCTTATTTTAAACTCTTTAAATATGGAATGATTGAATCAAATGGTGCAGATTGTTGATTTCCGTTGGAAAGATTTTTGATTTGCACACATTGTTCTTCCATTTCTTTTTCACCAAGAATTATTGTAATAGACGCACCTAACTTGTTTGATTCTCTTAATTGAGATTTAATACTTCTTCTTAAAGGGTCAAATTCAATATAATATCCTGCGTTACGTATTTCCCCCAGAATTTTCATCATTGTTGATTTAACTTCATTGCCAAGACCAATAAAATATATTTTTTTTATATTTTTTTCAACTAGTTCATTTTCATCATCCATAGCTAATAATATTCTTTCAAATCCAGCCGCAAAGCCAACGGATGGAGTAGGTTTCCCACCAAGAGATTCAACAAGATTATCATATCTGCCACCTCCACAAAGAGCATCTTGTGCCCCAAGTTTACTAGAAACTATTTCAAATGTAGTGCGAGTATAATAATCTAATCCACGCACAAGATTTGTATCTAATGTAAAGGGTATATTAAGATCATTTAAATATTGTTGAACTTCATTGAAATGTATTTCATCATCATTAGATAAATATTCTGTAATCATTGGCGCTTTTTTAAGTAATTCAATTTCAGATTTATTTTTTGTATCTAAAATTCGTAATGGATTTGAATTCAAACGATTTTTACTAGATTCTGTTAATTGATCATAATTTGGTTTTAAAAATTCTATCAAGACCTGTCTGTATTTCTTGCGGGTTTCTGATGAGCCTATACTATTTAAATTTAGTGTAATATCTTGGATTCCGAGTTCGGCAAGAATATTATATGCTATTGAAATTATTTCTGCATCTTGTTCAGGATATTTAGAACCTATCGCCTCAATTCCAAATTGTCGAAACTGTCTATAGCGACCTTTTTGAGGTCTTTCTCTTCGGAATAAATCCCCAATATAATAGAGTTTCGATATGGGCGAAATTGAATTCAGATTATTCTGTATATATGATCGCACAACTGAAGCTGTATATTCTGGCTTTAAAGTTAAATCGGTTCCGCCTTGATCAATCCAGCTATACATTTCTTTTGAAACAACATCACTATCTTCACCAACGCTCCTTTTGAATAAATCCGTGTTTTCAAAAATGGGGGTTCGAATTTCACTATACCCTGAACGGCTTAAGTGCTGATGAATATGTGATTCAACATTTTTCCATTTATTGGAAACATTTGGTAAAACATCATATGTGCCTTTTATAGAACGAAACTTCATTTTTATATATTCAATCTATTGAAATTTTCTTTGGATTATAACGAAAATAAAACTAGAAATTAGCCCTTCTAGTAAAAATACCTCCACGTTGCTCTAATTTTAAATCACGTAAAGTTGGTGATTTAACATTTATTTTCAAGTAAAAACCAGATCCATATCCATTTGGTGTCCAGTTAATAGACATTTCCCAACAATGTAAATCACGATAAATTGAAAAATTATGATTTACTAGATCCTTATCTAATAAATTAAAACGAGCATTATATTGCATTCTCCAATTACGTGTTAATTGCAATGAAGTATTCGAAGACATCCAAAATGTTTCGTTAGGATTAATTGGATTGGATTTGTTTATACTATAACTAAAACTTAAAGATGTAGACCATAGTTTTCCTGTTGATGATTTTCTATTATTTACATTTGATCGATTACTAATATTTGGTTCATCAAGGATGTAAGAATTCGCAGTACTATCTTCTTCAATATCCTTCTCCGTCTTTGTACCAATTCTATTACCTTGGAAACGGAATCCTGTTGATAGGCGCGCATTAATTAGGCGGGGTATAGGAATTCCATTTTCGTTTATATTGATAGAATTTATCCTTTGACCCGTTTCATTATTGAATTCATAGAAATCATGTGATAATCTTAAATCAAGATTCATTTTTTTTGCGATTTTTGCTCGCACTGAAGATGAAAGATTTGCTAATGGAAATTTATCATTTGCAAAATTATAACTTGTATTCATCCGCCATGAGAATAATTCTACCTTTTTTTCCTTTCCATCATCCATCGTTTTTGCTTGGAATATATTATTTAATGAAAACGTCATCGCTTGTCTTTCTTGTCTTGGCGTTGATCCAGCAGGTGTACCAGAAAAACGATCAAAAAAAGCAGATTCACCATTATCATTAGTGTACTCTTGAAAATAACCTAAATCTTTACCAAATAATTCTTTTGTGTAATCTGGTGAATATGAATAACCAATCGAGGGAGATGCAACATGTCGTATTGAATGTATCTTTCCTATTTTAATCGGGAACATACCATATACCTTTGTATTCATATTTAGATTAAATGAAGAAAAAATAGTCCTAGCTGCAAAACCATATTTTTCTATTGATTCAATTTGCTCATTAGAACTATCTAATAAGGAATAGGTTCGATCTACCCAATCTGACTTGAATTGAATACTTGGATTTAAAGAAATATACTTAAATAGTTTTTGAGGCGCATTAATAGACATATTATGTGTTATTAATGATGTTGTTTTTGTCCTAATTGAATCATCCCACATATATTCTGATGTACTATCATCAATCAAGCTTTCAACTGACTCATAATAATTTTTCATTTTGTTGTTTAGATTTGCTGAGTAATTCCATGAAATATTATGATGCCACTTTTTATCAATAGCATTAGTTTTAAATAATTTACTTTGCCCATGACGAAATGACATTTTTGGTAATGTGTTAGTTGTAATTGTAAGTTGCTTTCCTAAAGTGGTAGGTGATTGGTAAAATATATCATTATGATCTATCTTGTTATCCACCATTAAATCTTTTTTTGAAGATAAATTTATACTCAGCGAATTATTTGTTTTTTTCCATCGTTTACTATATGTAGCGTTTGAAACTGCCTGTTGATTTAATCTGCGTTCGATATCAATCCCAGTACGTTTATTATAATCACCACTACTATAATACTGACCATTAACTCGAAATGTTTGATCATTACGCATAACTTGATTATGATTCCACC
>Ga0315329_10000788_pt1 | contig 12385 bp, 15 predicted proteins | sample M150032315metaG_FD_203459 | JGI IMG/M metagenome (GOLD analysis project Ga0315329, IMG submission 203459) | Ammonia-oxidizing marine archaeal communities from Monterey Bay, California, United States - M1 500m 32315 | ecosystem: Environmental > Aquatic > Marine > Coastal | place: USA: California...
TATCATACTGTGGGGTGGTGTGTGATGGAGGATGTTGTGATGCATGAGCATGATGTCGTCATCATCGGTGCGGGTGGTGCTGGGCTGCGCGCCGCCATCGAAGCCAGCGCTGCTGGAGTAAGCGTGGCGATGATCTGTAAGTCGATGCTGGGCAAGGCACACACGGTGATGGCCGAGGGCGGCGCCGCCGCAGCCCTCGCAAACAAGGACCACCGGGACTCATGGCAGACCCACTTCCGTGACACTATGAAGGGAGGTAAGTACCTCGGAGACTGGAGAATGGCGCAAATCCACGCCCAGCAGGCGCCTGATAGAATCCGTGAGCTCGAGCAGTGGGGTGCCGTCTTTGACCGGACACCGAAGGGACTGACTAGCCAGCGCAACTTCGGGGGCCACACCTACCCGAGACTGGCCCACATCGGCGATGCCACTGGTCTCGAGCTCATTCGCACCCTACAACAGAAGGGAGTTCACATGGGCATGGACGTGTTCATGGAATTCACCGTGCGCAGGCTGTTCCAAGCCGACGGGCGCATCTCGGGATGCTTCGCCTACGACCGAAACGACGGTTCGTTGCACGTCTTCAAGGCCAAGACGATAGTACTGGCCACAGGTGGCATCACACGCTGCTGGGAGGTCTGCTCGGGCTCGTGGGAGTACACCGGCGAGGGACACGCCCTCGCCTACTGGGCCGGAGCCCAGATGGGCGACATGGAGTTCGTGCAGTTCCACCCTACTGGGATGATTTGGCCGCCCTCGGTGAAGGGCATCCTAGTGACCGAAGGAGTGCGTGGAGAAGGCGGAACGTTGCGCAACTCTGAGGGTAATCGCTTCATGTTCGACTACGTTCCTGAGATGTACGCCGACGAGTTCGCCGACACTGAAGAAGAAGCGCTCAGCTGGGTAGACGAGGTTATTTCGGGCAAGCTCGCCACCAAGCGACGCCCACCTGAGTTGCTAACACGAGATGTGGTCGCTAGGGCGATCAATAGCGAGCGGGGGGCGGGGAGGGCCTCAGAGCATGGAGGCGCCTACCTAGATATCTCGTGGAGAGACGAAGATGAGATCAAGAAGAAGCTCCCCGGCATGTATCACCAGTTCAAGGAACTCGCTGCCGTGGACATCACCAAGCAACCGATGGAGGTCGGCCCGACCGCTCACTACGTGATGGGCGGGGTCAAGGTCGATCCATACACCCAGGAGACTTCTGTGCCGGGGCTGTACGCGGCCGGCGAGGTTGCGACGGGTCTACACGGAGCCAACCGTCTTGGCGGCAACTCTCTTTCAGACCTGATTGTGTTCGGCAAGATTGCTGGCGTGCAGGCCGCCGAAGCGGCCAAGGAGATGAGTTACTTCGCTGGCATAGACCAGTCTGAGGTCGACGAGGTCGTATCTGAGACGCTCGCGCCACTGAGTCGTAAAGGAGGGGAGAACCCGGCGAAGGTGGTGAGCGATCTGCGAGAGATGATGCAGAACAAGGCCGGGATTATCAGAACGAGGGTTTTACTCCTAGAGGCACTGGCTGATTTAGACGGGATAGCGATTCGCGCTTCCATCACTTCTCCTGGGGGCGGGAGAACGTACAATCCCGGTTGGCACCAGGCCCTCGAGCTCAGCGCGATGATCGATGTCAGTCGCATGTGCGCACTGGCAGCACTCAGACGAGAGGAGAGTCGTGGTGCGCACACCAGAGACGATTTTCCCGAAACCGACCACTCCCACTGGGGCAAGGTAACAAGTGTCATCTCAATGGGGGATGGCGACTCTATGGATATCAGCTACGCCTCCTACCCAGAGATTCCGGATGATCTGAAGTCACTGTTAGATGCAGATGACCTGCACGAGGAGGGGTCATGATGGGTGAGGTGACATTCAGGGTTTTCAGGGGAGAGCCCGATGACGACGGTGAACCGTTCGGCCGTATGATCGACTACACCGTCGAGCTCGATGAGGGGATGGTGGTCCTCGATGTGATCCACAGGATCCAAGCTGAGCAGGCCCCTGATCTATCGTGTCGCTGGAACTGCAAGGCCGGGAAGTGCGGCTCGTGCAGCGCTGAGGTCAACGGCAAGCCGAAGCTGATGTGTATGACTAGGATGGAGGACGTCCTCGAAGAGACCCCTGAGGGTGAACCGGTGCTGATCAAACCCATGCAAGCATTCCCCCTAACCAAGGACCTCGTGACCGACACCTCATGGGCCTATGACATGGACCGCAGAATCACTCCAATCAACGGTCCTGAGGAGGGTGACTGGGAATTCCATCAAGAGGAGGCTAACCGGCTGCAGGAGTTCCGTTCGTGCATCGAATGCATGCTCTGTGTCAATACCTGCCACGTGCTTCGCGAACATCAGAAGTTTGACGAGTTCGCCGGCCCCCGCTTCTTCGTCCGCTTGGCCGGCCTCGAGATGCACCCGTTGGACACCGAGAGTCGCATACCCGAGATCAAAGAAGACTTCGGCATCGGCTACTGCAACATCACGAAGTGCTGCACCGAGGTGTGTCCTGCGGGAATCAACATCACTGACAACGCAATCATTCCTCTCAAGGAGCGGGTGGTGACTGAGTTCTACGATCCTCTGGCCATGCTGACGCGCAGACTCCGCTCCGACTGAATCCAAGGGGGATCCCAGAATGAGAGAGGCTCCGCTCTCCACGAGAGGGAAAATCCGTACCGGCGATCAAGAGAGATCACAAAGCGCCTAAACGCGCTTTGTTCCACTCTTCTTGACGTTCGCCTTCTTAATCTTGGCTGGTAACCATGCAGGCCCGTTCTTGGGCTTGTTCACCATCTCAGTCCAACCGCTGAAGCAATGGACCTTGTTGGTCCCGCGCTCCCTCAGCTCTATGTCAGTGTGTCCTCGCGTGGCCGCCTTTAGGGCTGCACCGCGTGGCTGCTTGCTAACGAACACCTGCGTGGTGTCGCTACCGCCTTCCATCAGTACGAAGTATTTTTTTCCAGACATTAAGCAATTCCTCCGCTCCGCGCGCTTTCAAAAGGGATAATGAAGTTATGGGAGGAAAAACGCTATACTGCGCGTCAATTCAGGGGTTTTCAAAATACCGGGAAGGTCGAAATCTCACATTTCTGCGCAAGCCAGAGTCTTGGTATTCACGACTCCAGGAATCGATCTAATGGATTCGACGACATTTCGGGCAATGTCGCCCATGTTGTCGCCCTCGACCTTGACTATCAGGTCGTAGTCGCCGAAGAGCAGGTTGGAGTCTGTGACGCAATCGAGGCTAGCCGCAGCATCACACACGTTGGACTCCGAGCCGGGTTCGACGTTGATCAGAACATATCCGACAGACATGGGGGCACCTAATCAGCCATCGCGAATCAAGGTTGCCTAGTTCGTGAAGGACTGAGGAGTTCCCCGATGAATAGATATCCTATGGCCCCCCCTTGGGGGCGTATGGCCGAGGTAGTGATAGTACGCGAATGCCAACATGGGCAGGTCCGCGTCTTATTCGGTAATCTGCCTCTTGTAGAGGGTGATGTCATGGTCGTCCCAGCCAACAACAGGCTGGCTGGGCGCGAAGGTCTCGATGAGATGATGCAACTGGCCGCGGGGCCTGATTTAAGGGAGTTCTGTGCAGGAATCGCCAGAGAACGCCGAAAATTCAACCTGCAGCCCTGTAGCGTCGGTGAGGCCGTAACCACCCCGGCGTTCAACCTCTCTGCCAAGCACCTAGTGCATGTGGTCGGCCCCGATTGTAGGAGGCCGACGCAGGACAACCTCAGGCGCGAACTGCTGAAGAAGTCATACGAAGCATTGTTCGAGGCCGTAGAGAAGCTCAATCCTCGCGAGACGCTGGTGACCCCTCCCCTCGGGATGGATGTCTTCGCCTATCCACACAGAGAAGGCGCGCGTATGACAATGGAAATTATACTCAAGTGGATGGATGAGGGGGATGATCCCGGGGTCGATATGGTTCTGATTGTCACCAATGAGAATAATTTCTTGACCAACATGAAGACGGTCTATCGCGAGAGCGAGGACCGGTTCCCAGGGGTCGACAGGACGCGAGAATACCGAAAGGGCAAGTTCGAGTGAGACTTCGACCAATGTTCTCAAGAACCCTGAGAATGCGATAGTGGCGTGGGCGGCGTTTACGAGCGGGAGTTGCGCGCTGTACTTGCGGGCGAGCTGAAAGGTGTAAGAGCGGTTATCAAATCCTGCAGTGAAATCGAGCGCGCCCGCGCCATGCAGGTGGTACAACGCCCATTCCTAGTCGTCAGGGCTCCCGGCAGCGGCTCCGAGGGCACCGGTGATCTGTTGGTTTTGCGCGGTGACATGTGCTTCCCCATCGAAGTCAAGTCCTCCAAGTTTCCCAAGCAGTATCTATCCGGGCGGACGATGGCCCAATACGAAGCACTGCGCTCAACTGGGGAGAGATGTGGACTGTTACCACTCTACGCGTACAGATTGAAGGGGGTCAGGGGGGACAGTTGGCGCATCATGCGTGTCGAAGTGGAGTCCCTGACCGGCAAGCTTCGACACCTCTCTAGGAGCATCCCGAAACTATCACTCACCCGCAACGGCACACCACATTTGGACTGGTCTCATGGAATGCCTCTGCACCGCTTCCTAGCACTGGTGTGTCGCTCAGACGGGGCGCGCTCCATAGACACGGGGACGACGGGTTCTCAGAGGCTCGAGTCGGTGCTCGAGTCGGTCAACTAGGCTCCATTCTCGCCAGAGAGTTCGGAATCCAACCTGTCAAGCCTCTTGTTAAGTCGCTCGACACTTTTCCTGACTCCATCCATGGAGGCCTGCTCCAGCAGTCTCTTGACGCTATCGCGCTCGCGCCTAAGTGAATCGATTCGCCTGTTCAGGCTCCTCTCATCTTCCCCCGCGTCTCTGGTCATGGTAATCGCAGGGCGCTCCATCTCAAGGCGCTTACTACCATGAGACGCAGGTTGAAGAGGGAAAATGCCCCCCTTGCACTATGGAAGAGGGTGAGCGAAGGAGAAATTACTGGCTCCCGCTGCTGATGCTCTACCTGTTGTATTTCATCGGCATGCCTCTGTGGGGGGTGGTGGTCACAGGACTCTGGTACATCGGCCTGCTGTACCTCGAGGATGAGGGTCACCTCGACAGGTATGGAGTGTCGAGGATGCTTGGAGTCGTGCTCATGGTCAGGACCATGCATGGGCAGCAGTTCCTAGAGCGAATCTCCAGCAGCAGGAGATTCTGGAGGGCGTTCGGGGAGTTCTCAATCTGGCTCTGTATGTTGGCCATGCTCGGAGTCGTTGCTCTGCTCCTAATTGGTGCGATCAACACCGCGATGGCCCCTCCTGAGGAGTATCTGCCAGCCAGTGATCTGCTGCTGATACCGGGCGTGACCAGTTTCGTACCATTCTGGTGGCCGGTGCTAGCCCTGGTCTTCGCATTGGTGATACACGAGTATAGCCATGGCATCCAGGCGCGTGCCCACGGTATGCGAGTTCGCAGCTTCGGGCTCCTACTAGCCGGGCCCATCCCGATTGGGGCCTTCGCAGAACCGCAGATGCATGAGATGGTCCGTGCCCCAAGGCGAGAGAGGATGCGTCTGTACGCCGCGGGCCCATCAATCAACATCATCGCCACTTATGTCGCACTAATCATGCTGTCAGCGGCGGCCTCTGGTCTGGTTGCGAGTCATCCCGGAGTCTACGCCACTGGGGTCATTGCAGAGGAGGGAGCTGAGGAAGGAGGATTGCTCCCGTACGAGATTATCACTCAGATAGACGGGGTTGGGATATCCGGCAACAGCGAGTTCTCTAATCAGATGGGTTTTCTGTCATCCGGTGACGAGGCGATTTTTACTGTTCTCTCTCAACCAGACTCGTCGGGCGAACGGTTAGCGCGCGACCTAGCGGTCACTCTGGGGGACCGTTATCAGTACTACATAGGGTTGTGCGAAGGCGATGCGTTGTGCGTAGAAGATACTGAGGTTCTACTGGCTGAACTGGGCATCGAGCGTGGTGATGCCTTCCTAGGAGTGAGTAACCTGCGATCTAGTTCGTCCGGAATAGACTACTACTCCGGCATACTGAGTGGAGAGTACGACCTGAGACAGACTGTATTAGGTGCTGCGGTCACTCCTCTCGCGATGATTGGAGTCCCAATACAATACGACGGGCAGACGATGCTGCTCGAAGAACGCTCTATGCTTGAGGCGGGTGATGGTGCTATTGCCTCAGCTCTGGGCACAGACGGAATGCTGATGCTGTTCGACTTCTTGTTCTGGCTGGTCTGGATTAACTTCCTGCTCGGCTTCGCCAACCTGATTCCCATGATACCGTTCGATGGTGGTCACATAGTGAAAGATGGGATACACTCCGTGCTGGACAGGCTAACCAACGGCATTCACCCCATGCGATTGGAGGCTATGGCTGACCGTATCAGCAGCATGAGTAATGTCCTAGTGCTGTTCATCGTGATTCTGCCGATTATCCTACCGCGGCTGGTGTGAATCACTCCTCTTCTGTGGATGTTTCGCGTCTCTCGATGACGACCTCTAGCAGGTACGGAACCGAGATGATGACCGCGATGACCACAAGGAGACTTCTCCAAGTAGTATCCGTGACTTGTGACGATGTTCCTGAGAAGAAGAGTTTTGCAGCACCGAGCCATGGAATCTCCGTGGAGGCGATCCCGACGACCCACTCGTCCTTCACCGCCTGCACCGGTTTTCCGTTCTCATCCGTCAAGCCATGATTTCCTCCAGTGGCGATTATCTGATCGACTGTGCAGCCGTTACTTCGTGCGTTATCACCCGTGGTCAGATATCCTTCATGCAAGGGTATCCAATCGGTGATGGACAGATTGCCGTGCGGATAGCAGGGGTAGTCCAGCGTCCAAGTGATGCTGCTCACGTTTCGCAGAGTGGTCCCTGGAACATCCCAGCCCCCCGATGCATTGGCCACAGCCCGAAGGAGAACTCGATGGATTACCGGGATGTCCGAGCCACCGTTCTTCCGGTAGATGATGACATCACCCGACATGCCGTGTGATTCGAATCCGAAGTCGACGTTACCAGCCTCGGTGGCCTCGACGAAAGTCACAATTTCGATTCTATCAGGATCCATCACCAGCACCAGATCACCGGGGTCGATGGCACCCAGAGAACCTTCATCCTCGTGCATCATAGAACCGGATTCAACAACCACCATCGGGGGGAACGAGCCGGTCGCGACCCACATCGATCCGAGCAGCAGGGCCACTAGACCGAGCGCCAGCGTGGCTTCCCTGGCTATTCCTGAGGACATCTCACTCCTCCTCGTCGCCCGGTTCGGTGCGTGGACGGGTGGAGAGCAACAAGCCTACGAACAGGGCGATGAAAAGCAGGCTGATGATGTCATAGTGAGGAGATGGTTCGTAGACCCTAGATAAATCGTAAATCGATGCAGTCAGGTCGAGCGTGTGGTCGCGCTCGCCGCTGGAACTCGTGAACAGCCCCCACAGAGTGTTGGAAGTGAGTAGTAGAGTCGTTATGACCGAACCAGCAATCAAACCCCGGTTGACAGACTGTTGCCTGAGGGCATGCAACCCGGGCAGGGTGCTGGCGAGGACGGAGTCGTTGGTGCCCCACCATGACCGCTCCGAGGGGAATTGGATTTCGATTTCGTCTCCCCCTATGGAGGCAGTAGACATGATTGGACTCACAGGATCGACTCTGTACCTCTTGCCAATGTTGACGTTATGCACCTTGTAAAGACCCATTAAACGTGCTTGGTATGACTTTCCGAGCATGTCCGCAGCATCTTCAGCCTCCTTGTGACGACGAAGAATCTCTGGGCGTGAATCAAGGAGCAGGATGTCCTCTAGGGTATTTCGCTGCCCCCAGTATACGTGGAACTCCGGTGCGGCGAAGAACGCCCCTACCAACCCACCGACAAAGGCCAGCCAGCTCCACGGAACTAGGTGCTCGACTTCCGGGTCGCTATAGCCGTCCAGAACGAACAGGAAGACGAATCCCCAGACAAGGCCGGCGGTGGAGATAATCGTCGAGTAGACTATAATCTGGAAGTGGCGGTCGCTCTGACTCTCCCACCAACGGCCGAACGGCCCCAGTCTGGCAGTGCCTCGACGCGCCATCTCCCTCGGCGTGGGGTCATGCTCTCACGATTAGTGCCTTCCGACAAGGCGTTTACTCCGGGAAGTGCTCTGCGGAGAGCTCCGGGGCATGAAATCCGATTGTTTCATGAGTGTAGTGCGCCGCTTAGATGCTATGCGGGCTCTCTGGATGGCGCTGCTGTTGGTCAGCAGCCTGTTTACTCCCGGTTGTGCGGCTCCTTCGATACCGGACCTCGATGGAGACGGAATCGCAGACGTGGACGATACCGACGACGACGGTGACGGATGGAATGATTCGGTCGAGGAGGAATGCTTGACAGACCCGCTCGACGAGATGTCAGTACCCAGTGACGTCGATGACGACGGTGAATGTGACGAGATGGATGATGACGTCGATGGAGATGGCCTGCCCAACGAATGGGAGGAGGAGAGGGGGTTGGACCCAATGGATGCCGAGGACACGTTGGTTTGCCATGGTATGTCAGAGTACTGCCTTAGATCGTACGACAATTTCACCTTCTCGGAGACTCACAATGGATACTCGACAGTGGAGGACGGGATATTAATCGGAGTCAATCACAAGACTGGTCTACTGGCACAATGGGATGGCGGTATACGTGCCTTCATGCTCGACTCCCATCATCGTACATATGAGAATACCACTGCTGTGGATGTCCGATTCTGCCATTCTACTGGTCAATTCTTTCATCCTTGTCAGTTCGGAGAGGTGGATGCTTTCGAATGGCTCAGGACCCTCGGTTCGCTGATGAATAACAGTAGTGGTGATGTAGTCACTATCCTTCTTGAGAACTACGTCCCAGCCGAACATCTGGAGTACCTCTTCGAAACCACTGGGCTTCTAGACAGGACCTATGTCCACACCCTAGGCGAGGCTTGGCCTAGCATAGGAGATTTAGTATTGACTGGGAAGAATCTGGTGGTGTTTTGGGAGCAATCCCAGAATGATGAGTATCCATGGATACATGATTTTCTAGTATTCAGTTGGACTACCGATTATGCAGAGAACAATCCTGAGGACATGAAATGCGATGTCTACAGAGGTGATGGTACCCAGCCGGTTTGGCACCTCAACAATTGGCTGACCAGTGCATTCGGCCTGCCTGATCCAGTCCGGGCCCGAGATGTGAATGACTATGACGCTCTTCTGGAACGGGCTTTACTATGCTGGGAAGAAATTGGTGACAGGCCCACCTTCATCGCCGTCGACTACTGGGAGGACGGAGAGGTCACCAATGTCACCATCACCTTGAACAAGATGTCGCATTGGTCCGATGAGGTCCCTGCACACCCTTAGTTCGGATGCGACGCAATCCCTATGCGCGTCTGACCTGACGGGGGAGTCATGCTGGTGGGACTGACTGGGAGATACGCCTCTGGCAAGACCACTGTGGTGCAGTGGTTCGCCAACAGAGGAGTACAGACGATGTCGTGTTCCGACTCAATCAGGAGGTGGCTCTCTGAGGAAGGGATCGAGGAAAGTAGGGATTCCCTTATCGAGGGAGGACGTGAACTGAGGCGGCGGGGAGGAGCTGGTATTCTCGCCGAAATGCTGCTCGATGAGTTGTCAGGGGGTGACGCTGTCATCGACTCGATACGGACCCCTAGTGAAGTTGAAGCTCTGAGGGTTCGAGAAGACTTCGTTCTCATTGAGATTCTAGCCGGAATTGATTCACGCTGGCAGCGCTCTCAGGAGCGGGCTCGGCCGGGCGACCCATCTGACAAGGCCACCTTCATCTCGCAGGAGAAGTCGGAAGAAGTGGCTCTCGATGCTGCTGGCCAAGCACTGGTGGCAACAGCGGAGATGGCTGATTTGGTCCTCTACAACAATGGCTCGATAGAGGATCTACACAGTGATCTAGAAGACCTTGTCGAGAGGCTTGCCTAAGAAGCCTGTCTGACTGTGATTCCGGCCTCTTGCATCATCCCCATGGCGATGCCAAAATCCTTCTTCCAGCGCTCAGGAATCTCAATATCTGCAGGATAAACCACTTCGGAGACTCCGGCTTGAATGAGTGAGCGTGAGCAGCGAGAGCACGGCGGCCAGGTGACGTAAGCGGTGTTGCCCTTGAGCGAGATGCCGGTTCTCGCTGCATGCATGATGGCATTCTCCTCGGCGTGACATATCAACGGATACTTCTGCTCACGATCGGCGAGCCTCACTGCATCGTCCTCGATACCACGTGGGAAGCCATTGAACCCGGTCGAGCGGATTTCCCTGTCTTCGCCGACCACGACGCATCCGACCTTGGTCGAGGGATCCTTGCTCCAAGCTGAGATATGGGTCGCCAAATCGAGGAATCTTCTGTCCCACTTCTCACTCATGTCTACACCTGTCTAAACGTCATTATCTGGTTGGTCCTCGGTCAGACTTGGGTCGTATCCTTCCCATAATTTCGGATTTGAGTAGCAGTCGGGGTCGCCTTCATCGGCTTGACCGCCATTGTCATTGTCAATCCCGTCTCCGCAGTTCCCACCTCCGCTATCGCCCCTCTTGGGTAACAACTGGTCTACCCCTCCGGAGGAGACTACTGCAATCAGGATGCCCAAGAGAACCAGCGTGAGGGAGATCAGGATGACTTTAGACGCAGAGTCCTTCGACTCCACTACGACCCTGACTTCGACCTTGTCTTCCTTATCCTCGGACATGTGATGCGAGCATCTCAGCAAGTCATCATACTTGGGTTCTTAGTGGACAGTCAACTCGTTCCAGAGGTCCAATCCGTCCCTGTCGGCCACGTATCCGAGAAGGTCTCCGATGAGGTAGACGCTTCCAATGACTAGCAGTTCGCACTTGAGTTCCCTCGCCATTGCCCCTGCCATCTCGAAGGCCTTCCCTGGGTCTCTCTCCACTGCTTTGAGGATGTGTCCCGCCTCCATGTTCTCCATCATTGCAGACATTTCCTCGACGCTGACAGCAGGGTTCCTGCCGCTCATCGGTTCAGTGAAGACGACTTGCGGGAACTTGTCGCCCTTGCAAATCTCGGCAACGACCGGTTCCAGCGTGGTCCTAAGGTCGGCCTTCTGGCTCATGCCAAGCAGGACCACACTGGGACTGAGTACCTCTGCGAGGTCGTTCGCGAGGCTCTCAGCATTGTGAGCAGCGCTCAGCCGGGTCACCACGCCGTCGATCCAGTTCTCGCCATAACCCTCCGAACGACCGGGCCAGACGCAGTCGCCCGTCGAGGTCTCCCACCCCAAATACTTGGCAGCGGCCTCGACCATCGGGGTGTGACTCAACCACGTCGAACCGATACGGGAACTGGACAACCAAGACAAGTCGTCCCCCGCTGTCTGCTCGATGACTCGCCTGACCAGCGAGTCGTCGTGCTGCAGCGCTATGAGGGGAACTCCGGGCCGGTGTATGGCCGCCTTCTCGGTAGCTATCTCGGCCAGAGTTTCACCTAGGAACTCGCTGTGCTCCTTCGAGATAGTGGTCAGGATGCAAAGATCGGCCTCGACCAGTCTAGTCGCATCGAGCCGTCCTCCCAACCCGGTCTCGATGATGCCTCGCTCGACACCGGCCTCGTTGAAGGCGAGCATTGCAACAAGGAAGGTTGTCTCGAAATAGGTCGGGCTGCACTCCGGCTCTATCTCGGCAGCAGCCCTAACCGAGCCGAGCAATCTGTCGAATGTCTCAGTTGAAATGGGTCTGCCGTTGATTCTGATTCTCTCCTCGACGGTCACCAAGTGCGGCGAGGTGAACAGTCCTACAGTCAGGCCGCTAGCGCAGGCAGCCGCAGACAACTGGGCGCAAACAGAACCTTTTCCATTACTGCCAGCGACGTGGATGGAAGGAAAGTCAATATGTGGATTTCCGAGTCTATAGAGCAGTGTCGCGCAGTTCTCTAAGCCCAGTTTAACGCCCATCAACATCTGTTCGTCGAGCCAGTTTCGGATGCTCATTCAGATTCCCCACTCCCAAGTATCGCCCGTGCGCGAACGGGTCAAGGTGATATGGGCCTTGAAGTTCGTGGGAGCATGGACGGAAGCGAGCCCAGCAGTGTGCTCGAAGTGATGCGGCAGCAGTGGGCATCGATGGTGAGCATGGGGGGCATGTTCGTTGGCACGATTCTGCTGGGCCTCAGCATCCAGCCGATTTACGATGTTGACGAAGTCAGAGCCTTCGGAGCCGAGGGTGCGTCCAAGGGCGGCTATGTCGCCTTGGAACTGTTATTCATCATGATTTTCACGGTGCTGATTATCTGGTTGGCGCGAAAGGGCCTAGATTTCGCAATCAAGGCCATTGTGATGTTAGCCTTAGGAATGAGTCTCTTCTACATCGTGATGCCATACGTATG
>Ga0315329_10000790_pt1 | contig 12380 bp, 9 predicted proteins | sample M150032315metaG_FD_203459 | JGI IMG/M metagenome (GOLD analysis project Ga0315329, IMG submission 203459) | Ammonia-oxidizing marine archaeal communities from Monterey Bay, California, United States - M1 500m 32315 | ecosystem: Environmental > Aquatic > Marine > Coastal | place: USA: California...
TCCCTGTTTCCCCCGGATATTTTTATCTCTTACCAGGAATAATGCTAGGGAAATCCTTTTCCGAGATGGCGTTCCTGGAAGACACAAGGGGTCATGGATCTGGTCCATCAGCAAGCCTCTGAAGGAGGTCGAGTGATGACGATTTAGAAGCTCCAGGAGAAAGGGCGAAGAGGTTTAAATCCAAGGACAAACCCGGATCCAGAGATTTCGGTTTTCGTTCCTTCAGTTGAGCATTTGAGCGGGATTCTGTTCTGGCTTCAACCGTCCTCCGCAGAGCTTCCTCTATGGCCTTTTTAGCAGCAGTCGCCTCTTTGCCTCTTTTCTCCTGGGCAGCCCTTTTCGATTGGGCAGATTTTCTGCAAGCTTCGGCCATCTTCCTGGCAACCTGTCTTGGTTTTGGTGATTTAGCTTTTGCTGCCGTCTTCCTTTCGGATGACTTCTCTTCGTGGCCGTTAGGACCGCCTGGGACGAGGCAAAAAAGCCAAACCAGTTCACCCTGCCCGCACCCAGGCAGAGGATGCTGGTGCGGACTCAACGCGAAACTGAATGGAGTGAGGGAAACGGGGATGACCTGCGCTCCAATTTTCTTGTCGCAGAAAACACCTGAGGATACTAATTCATCTAATCAACCTTGATCATAATCGCTGCATGAAAACTGTCGTCATCGCTTCTCTCGTTCTCCTTGCACAAGTTTCAGCAAACGCTGCCGTCCTGGTCGATTGGGATTTCAGCGGGATTCCTGCTGAACCGGTCGGCAGTGAGAACACACCTCCACCTCACCCGCTGCTTCTCTCAACCAATGCCAACGCGGCAGCCGGCCTCTCTTCCTCCGACTTGGATCATGTCGGGCTAACCTATTCCACAGCCGTCGCTCCGGGCGGTGTCGGCACCGCGGTTGCAGGTGAACTCAACGTCAAAAACTTCGACCGTGGTGGCGATGGAATCAATGACCACTACATCTTCTTTACCCTCGCTGCAAATGCTGGAAACACCCTGAATATCGACACTCTTTCCATCAACTTGTGGCGCAATGGTGGCGGCGCACCAAATGGTATCGCGTTCGACGTCAGCGTCGATGCCGGTCCGTTCGAACTCTACGACGCGGTGCAGACACAGGGCACCGGGGCCGGGGTGCCCATCCTGCGCGAATTCAACGAGTCGATCACGGGCGCCAGCAGCGTGGAGATCCGCTTCACCCCGCGTAATGCCGGTCAGGGTTCCACGGGCAACTTCCACATCAATGGCCTCACCGTCGAAGGCAGCGTAATCCCGGAACCTTCGGGTGCCCTGCTCGCTTTGGTGGGCACCGGATTACTCGCACTTCGCCGAAGGCGGCAATAACATCGGCCCGTCTCACACAACACACTCTCGCCCCTGTCCATACAATGATAGTTCGGACGATAGCTGCCATCATGGCTGCTGCAGGTATCCTTTTACAGGCGCGTGCAGAGTTGGCCGCCTACTGGGATTTTGAAGCTCCCAACCGTTATGATGACCGGTCCGGAAACGGAGCGAACGGGGTGGGCGGCACCAATGTGGAGGTGGAGTCAGGCAGTCCGACTGGTGAGGCCATCTCGATCGGCGTCAGCGGTGCGGTTCCGGAGGAGGTCGTGACAATCTCGCAAGACTCCTTTCCGGCATTTGGTCTCGAAGACTTTTCTTTCAGCTTCTGGGCCCGTCGTGTCGACAGCGCGGCGGACTCCAATGAGGTCGACGGCATCTTCGACGCCCTGGGCGGCACCAGCCAGGGATTCCAGGCCCTCTTTATTGGAAACAGGTTCCGGCTCCGCATGGACGAACCCGGCGCAGACTTCCTGTTGGCCGACTCCGATACAATCCTTCCGCCGGATGGCACTTGGCACCATTTAGCGGTCACAGTGGACCGCGACGATCCCGAGGGACTCATCATCTACATTGATGGCCAACTCGATTCCCTGCACGATCCGACTCCGGTTTCCGGCATTCTCGACCCTACCCAGGATTTATGGATCGGTAATATCAACGGTTCAGCAGTCCTTGGATTGGACGGCTCCCTGGATGACCTTGCATTCTTCAACGTGGTTTTGAGCGCCGACCAAATCCTCAACCTTGCCGCCCGGAGGCGCACTCCCCTGACTGTCTTCTCCCTGCCGCAATCACCCCAGTTGGACCTCTCCCTCGATACGGGCACCCAAACTCTTACCATTGGCTGGGAAAGCCAGGACGGGATGCTCTACAATTTGCGGAGTGTTGTGGATCCCTCCTCCGCAGCTTCTGCCGCTTGGCCCATCTTCGACGGCAACGAGAACATCGAAGCCACTCCACCGGAGAATGCCCTGGAATTTACCCTTCCCGGGGACCCGGAGCGTTTCTTCGTCGTGGAGGAGTTTCCCACGCCCCCGGTCACGGTCTTCACGGAGAACTTCGACAGCACCGCGGCCGGAACGCTCCCCACCGGGTGGACCACCGGCTTCGATGCCGGGGACACCCTCATGAATACGGCTTGGGAACTGGGGACGCCTTCCTCGGTCGGTCCGATTCCCCCCGGGATCCCGCTGCCGAGTGCCCCCAACTGCGCGGGCACCAACCTGTCGGCCAACTACGGGCTCAGCTCCAACATCTGGCAGCGCACCCCGGGTGACATTGATCTCACCGGCGCATCCGTGGCGACTCTCGTCTTCCAACAGTGGGTGGACATGGATGATTTCGGCAACCTCGACCGCGGCACGGTGCGTGTCCTCGATGGCTCCGAGCTATCCGGGGGAACGGTGACGGAATTGGGAGTGGTGCAGGTTAATATCACCGGATTCTCCCCCGGCGGCTGGCGGGAATTCTCGGCGGAGTTACCCGCGGCCGCGCTCGGTCGGATGGTCGCGCTGGAGTTCGGGTTCGTGAGCGACGACTTTGCGGATTCGGACGCCTCGGGATGGTACATTGATGACGTTGCGGTGCTCGTTCGATAACACCGCCTTCTTCCGTTTCAGCGTGGAGCAGACCCCGCCTCCGCACCCTGTTTCCTGCACCCTGATAACATGATGCTAACCACCAAATCAGATTTCCTCAATCCGAGGAGAGGCAAGGATTGCAGACCTTGACAGCTACTCGATATCGGTTGATGCCGATTCGCGCCTGACGGATTTGCCTACAACGACACCAGTCTTGATCTTCGCACGACCGGATTTGCAAATCGATTCCGTGCAAACCTGCCAGCTTACATCCGCCGCCAGCTTGAGCTTCGCGTCAGGCCCGGCATCCCTGGAAACGAGAATCGTTGCCAGCACCATGGCAGTTCCTTCATAGGTTGGCTGAACATCATCGCCATTCTCAATGGCCAAGGGCTCTGGCCATTGAACATTCTTGAGCGTTGTGCCAGCGGGCAGTGTCCATTCGATTCTGGTGGGCAGGTAAGAGCCACCCTTTTCCGCTCCATAGATGTGCCAGCCGTCGGCCACCTGAAAACTGATCGCCACCTGGAACTCCTGCCCGGGCGCGACGGTCGTGTGGCTGGTCAACGCCCGAAGCGTCACCTCTGGTGTTCGACTTGCCGGTTCCACGGAAAGCACGGCCACCGCGAGACCTCTATCGCTCTTCGGTAATTGGCGATAGAACCACACCCACCCGTGAGCCTTGGAGCCGGTTGTCCTGAACGGCCTGAGTTTCCTGTACAGTTCATCGAGCGGACGTCGCTGTTCTGCCTGCATCGCCTTGATCTTTTTGACTTCCTCAGGTTTCCCGGCCTTTTTTGCCGCCCAATACAATTTATTGAGGCGATTTACTTCTGCGTAATACGTCTTGTCCCCCGTCTCCTTGAGCTCTTTTTCCAGGACCGCTTTTTCTTCCATTTCTTCGTCCGTCAACGGCGGGCGCGTGTTGTAAGTGCAGGATGTGAAATCGCCCAGCAGGACGTCGAGCAAGCCATCGTTGTCGTAATCGACAAGATGAACTTTGGCTCGTCCTCCGTGCGTTGCGGGGACATCGCCCTCCCTGATCTCCTGGAATCCGGAATCGCTCAACAACTTTCGCCCCGACGAGAACTTCGGTTTGTCGTCTGCTCCAACATTGCGGTGCCAGACGACGTGACCACGTCCAGACCCGACCACCAGGTCCCTTCGTCCATCGCCGTCCCAGTCCGCATAGGTTGCGTTGAAACCTTCAATTGATGCAGCCCCTTTCTCCATGGGAAGTGATTGCGCTTCCGAAGCAAATTTGGGTGAACTTCTCGTGCCAACATTTTCGCGCCACGTTACTTTGCCGATGCGTGTGGCGCAGACCAGATCCAGATCCCCGTCGGAGTCCATATCAAGCAACTCGGTCGTGCAGCAGTAGCCTCCCTCAAGAGGTTTCCCGTTCTTGTCTTTCAGGAGTTCCGCTTTCGCAAATTTCCCGTCACCAAGTCCCCGAAAGAGATAAACGTCTTCATAGATCGAACCGGTGATGACGTCATCTATCCCGTCCGCGTCGTAGTCCACAAACTGTGGACAGAAAGTACTGCATCATGTGCTGGGGACTGACGCGTTTTCTCCACCCCCCTGCAGATACTTGAAACTGCCATACCGGGGCAAGTCGTTGGTGCCCGTGTTCAGGTAGATTCGCAGCCGGGCATTGACAACTGAATTGTCGGTGGTCGTTTCGCCCCGAAAGACCCCGGAACCAAACTCCCCGACAAGCAGGTCTCTCTTGCCGTCTCCGTTAAAGTCGTAAACATAAGGCGAAGCGTGCCCAGTCGTGACGTCGATTGGCTTGCCCCCCGCCACCAACCTCTGGCCCTGTGCGAACCGGTAGTTGGCATCCGCGGGCACCTCGGCCCCGCGCTGGGCAAATACCGGGCCCGCTGCCGTGATGCTAGCCACAGTAAAACTAACGGCACTCAGGCAGGACAGACGTTTCATCAAATTAGACCTCATACAAAACAGGAATCTGGATCAGCCTGCCCTTGCTAGGCAAGTTTCCAGCCCTTGTCGACAATCAACGGCGCGGCGTCGACATGGCTTACGGGTTCACCCGCCTGCTTCGGTTATCATCAGAGCTTCTCTCACAAAAAAGCACCGAGTAGCGCAACAAGGATGAGACCAATGCTCTTCATATCCCCCAATCCTGACCGCCCACCAGACGCAGGAGGCGTAGGGAAGGGCCCGTGGGCGAAGTTGCCTGCATTACCCCTTGCTCTCAAGGGGAATCCTCCCTAACGCGCTAAGCTTGTTTGCCTTGAAGTCTATTCTGCGGTTGGATCTAAACCAACATCGCTCTGCGCTCTTGGTGAATCTGTCCCGCAACACCCGCACGGTAGCGGCCTCACCCTGACAAGAGGGCTGCCATTCCCGGCACACCATCCTCACCCCCACCCAGGGAACTGCGAGTTGCACATCGAGTGCGCCCTCTTACCAACCCCCACGGCCGATGACCCTGTCCCAGACGACCCGCCACCCAAGTGCCGGAAAAGAATCCGAATTTACAACGAGCCATTATGTGATGGCTGATTCCATCAGAATACTTTATGGGGTATAAAGGACCGGGAAAATGCTGACATTTACAGACGATCGGTTTGCCCGGGGGCCCTCCTTGATCGGCCGCCGTGATTTTCTTCGTATCGGAAGTCTGGGCGGCCTGGCATTGCCGGAGTTGCTGACGACCCGCTCTCAGGCCGCAATGGACCGGAATGTATTTAGAAACAAATCCGTTGTCTTTTTGTTTTTGCAGGGTGGCCCACCACAGATTGAAACCTTCGATCCTAAGGTCGACGTCGCCAGCAACAACCGCAGTTGCACGGGCGAAATTAAAACCAACCTTCCGGGTGTCTTGTTCGGCGGCACCTTGCCTCAGCTGGCCCAAAGGGCCGATCGGTTGGCGGTGGTGCGATCCTTCGCCACCAATGACGGCAGTCACAATCATCTCCCCATTCTGACCGGTCGGCATCCATCGGGTGCGGCGATGGCCGCAATGTGCGCACATGGCTCAGGCGCCTTTCATCCCAGGACGGGTATGCCGATGAATACCGTTATCGTGCCGGAGGCCGTAGAGCCCGATCTCAAGCTGGGGTCACCGACATCAACGTTCGGACTTCCCCGAATAAAGCAGCAAGTGGCGGGGGCGGGACAACTTGCCGGTTCCTGTAAGGGGTTTGTTCTCGACGGCAGTCCGGACCAGTTGGGCAACTTCGATTTAAAGATCCCTCACGGTCGTTTTGTCGATCGATTCCAGCTATTGGGGCAACTTGATGAATTAAATCGTCGGATGGATCGAGCCGGAGAAGCGAAGAGCATGAGTCAGATGCAACGCCAAACCTACGACCTGTTGCTGCGAGGCGTATCGGATGCGTTTGATTTATCGAAAGAGGATCCAAAAACCATTGCGCGATACGACACCAGTCACCTATTCCGGATGGCGGATTACCACGAAGGAGGTAAGCACTTTCTGTTCAAGGGAAAGAAGAGGCTCGTGGACCAGGCGCGGTGGACAAATTTGCTGGGCAAGGAGATGCTGCTGGCCCGGCGTCTATGCGAGGCGGGTTGCGGATTCGTAACCGTGGTCGATTCCAGTTGGGACTTTCACGGAGGGGGAGCCAACAATCCCGGCACCTTGGTTGGCATGCAAACTTTGGGAGCCCAGATGGATCACGCGGTGGCCGCCTTTCTCGATGACGTCGAGGCGCGCGGCCTGAGCGACCAGATTCTATTGGTCGTCTCAGGCGAGATGGGACGTTCGCCGATCAAGAAGAACCGGGATGCCGGCACGGATCATCACGGCGACCTGACGCCCCTTTTGCTCGCGGGTGGCGGCTTGAAAATGGGACAGGTGATAGGTAAATCCGACCGAACCGGCAGTCGTCCTGCCTCGGAGCCTTATGGTCCCGAAAATCTCCTCGCGACCGTGCTGCATACCTTATTTGACGCGAATCAACTCCGCACCGCCCCTGACCTGTTGCCTCCCGAGGTTTCCCGGACCATCCTCGAGGGCAGGCCTATTAAGGAACTGTTTTGACGCAGCCGTCATGGCGATTTCCCGCGCCTTTTCGCCCTTTCCGTCGAGGCAATCAAATAGATCCATGAAGGCCGCGCTTTGACCCTGCTACGGAGCTGCGTATGTTATTGGGGAAGCTATGCCGGGGACTCCGCGCCAGTGGACGAGGGCCTTTCGCTGATCGACTTGACCGACCACCCGCACCAGGTCTGGATATGCAATTGCCTGGCTATAGGACAACCCTCTACGGAGCCGAAAAGCTCTGACGCGGCATCAGGGAAATATTCCTGGCGTGTTCCACCCCGTCCTGTCGCTTCGCTGCCGGGTGGGTTGCGGCGACGGCCGGCATCATGGCCATCCTGAGCAGGAGGGGTCTCATTTGAACCTCCTTTCCGGGGTTGATCTCAGATTTGAATCTCGCTCACGGTCCCGGTGCTGTCGGCGTATTTTTTCCGATCGATCCCCAGGGCGTGCAACTGAGTCAACCAGAGATTGGCGAGCGGAGTGCCTGGCTGGCAGTGGATGTGGCTACCCAGTTTGAGCGTGCCGCTCCCGCCGCCCGCGACCACCAGCGGCAAGTCGTTGTACTGGTGGGTGGTGCCATCGCCCATCCCCGCTCCAAGGGTGAAGATGGTATTGTCCAGCAATGTTGTGCCGTCGGACTCCTGAATGCTGTCCATTCGCTCGAGCAGTCGCGCGAAGGCGAAAACGTGAAAGCGATCCAGTTTGAGGAGGTGTTCCATATGCTTGCCGATGTCGTGGGTCATGGCGTGATGACTATATGGCTTGTCCAGAATCCCCTCCCAGTTGGTGGCCGTCGTCCATCGTTCGGGTCCCACCATCAGAGATCCGACGTTGGTCAGGCCACTGTGCAAGGCGGTCACCAACAAGTCGCCCATCAGGTGAATATACTCATTGCGTGGCAAATGCTCAGCAGGACGCTTTATCTCCGCGGTGGTCAACCCCGATTTCATTTCTTCGATGCGATCCATCCGTTTCTCGATTGTTCGGATCGATTCGACGTACTCCTCGAACTTTCCCCGATCATGGGGGTTCAAGCGTTTTTGCATTTGGCGGGCGTTCCCCAGAGCGAGATCGGTGATATTGCGAAAACGGGTGTTTGCCTGTGTGCCAAAGAGACGATCGTAAACCATTCGCGGATTTCTCATTGATGGCGCAACGTGACCTGTCCCATACCAGGACATGTTGTCGAAGTAGATCGACTCAATGTTGTTCTTGTGGTCGTTACAGCTCAGTTCGAGAGTTGGGTAGGGCGTCGCTTGCCCGATCCTGTCCGCCACGATGTGGTCCAGAGTGCGGTCGAGCGGATACGCAGAACCGACGACTTCGTAGGGGGCAACACTGGTGAGGAAGCAGGACGCACACTGCGCGTGCGAATCGGTGCCGTGCTGAAAGGTTCGATCCATCCCGGTGATGAGCGAGATCTTGTCCCGCATCCTGTCCAGGGGTTCCAAAGTAGAGGTGAGCGTGAGGGGATGCTTTCCGGGCGGGACCGTCTTGCCTTCGAATCGCCAGACGTTGTTCTGACCGGCGAATCCCGGCAGGGCTCGGTTGTTCTCGCCGGGGAAGAACCCTCGCCGGGTTATGCCGTTTGGGAGATAGAAAAAGGCCATCCGTTGTGCCGGTTTTCCCGCTTGGCGTTCCTTGCTCCCGGCGACGCTCTCGAGCCAGGGCAGACTGAGGACCGCCCCCCCGGTGCATTTTAGAAAGCTCCGTCGTGACGGAGAGGAGAGTTGGTCGTTGTCGTCACTCATCGTGAAAAGGCCTTTCTTCGGGTGATTATAGAGCACGAAGTCATCTTGAGGAATCGTCGAATCATATAGCTGCGCCCGGATTTCACTTTTGCTCGCGTGTTCATCTATTCTTCAGGGCCATAGTCAGTGTGTTCTTGTGAAGAAACGGCTCACTCATCGCAATGTTCTTGAGAAAGGTTCGCATCTGGTCCTGCCCGGCCATGGCCCTGGCAGTGATGCTGTCCAGGGTGGGCACATCCGCCACCCCGAGCTCTCGGCCCAGTCCGTAGGAGAGAAGATGTGCGGCGAATCCACGGATAAACCGTTGCTTCTCCTCCAAGATCAGTTCCTTGAACTCCTGCACATTCTTGAACTCATGCTGGTTGAAGAGCACTCCACTGACATCCACTTCACGTCCATTCTCATACTTGTCCCGCCAGAAGCCGGTCGGACCATAGTTTTCCAGGGCAAAGCCAAAGGGATCGATCTTGTTGTGGCAGCCGGCGCAATCCTCGCGCTTACGGTGCTCCGCCAGTCGCTCGCGAATGGTAAGTTTCGCCAGTTGCTCCTGGTTGGCTTCCGGCAGGGGCGGAACATCGGCGGGAGGCGGTTCGGGGGGATCGTTGAATATCACCGCGTTCACCCAGGCGCCCCTGGTGATGGGCTGCGTCCGCGTCGGGGTGGCCGTCATCGTCATGACAGCGGCATTGGTGATAACGCCGCCACGCCGTGGATCGGTGAGCGGCTTCCGCTTGAACTCCTGCACGTTGAGCTGGTGGTGCCCTTTGAAATGGCCAGCGTAAATCGCGTCGAGCATGTTACTTTGCCACGTGAACTTTGGATTCAGTAGCTCTATAATGGAGCGATCTTCAATGTAGACGGTCTCGAACAGGAGCAATGGCTCCGCCATCATGTGCATGCTCATGCGGTAGCCATCGCTGTGATAAAACCTGGGGAACATCTTGGGATCCGGAACCGACGTGATCAACCGATCGAGTTGAAGCCATTGGCTCGGGAAGTTGTCGCAGAAACGACTCGACCTGCGATCGTTCAACATCCGGTCGATCTGTGCTCCCAAGGTGGCGGGATCGCTCAGTTGTCCGGATTCGGCAAGGTCGAGTAACGGATCGTCCGGGATACTGCTCCAGAAAAACTGGGCCAACCGGGTGGCCAACTCGAAACCGTCTATCGCCTGGCGTCCGTGTCCCTGCCTGTCTGAACGCTTCGGATCGGGTGATTCGTAGAGATAAAGAAACTCCGGCATGCCGAGAATCGCTCCGACCACGGTGCGCATCGTCTGCTCAAATGAAGAACCGGAGGCGAGTTGATCTTCCGCGAACTTCGCGAAACGAGCGAGGGTGTCGGAGTCAGCGGGCCGCCGAAACGCCCGCCTCAGCAATCTCCTTATCCTGTCCCGGATTTCCTTTTTCGCCGCGCCCTGGTCCGCTGCCCCGGTCGACTGCGCAGGGGTGGCAAAGAGCCAGTTCCAGCTCCGGCATTCCTTGGGATTGAGATCAGGACTCTCTACGATGGTCTGGCTGAGATCGAGAATCGACTCCATCAACAACGGCGAAAGTGTCAAGTGATCGGCCCGATTGTCGAAGCCATGCTCGGCACGCTTGTCCTGTGGAAAAGACGCTACACCCTTGAAGCCCTCAGGTCGCTGGTTGTCGATGTCCTTGCTGAGCGGTCGACTGGAGACCCGGACCTGCGCGGGCATCTTCTTGGTTTCCGGACGAAAGTAGTCATCCCGGCGTCGCATGAGCCGCTCATTAAGTCGAAAGATCTCACGATCCAATTCGAGGAGATCCACCACTGCGTTGTTGTACTGAAAACGGTTCATACGCCGGATCGGCGTGGGCTCGAAGGCCTGGGTCTTTAGCGTCTCCCGAAACATCGTTTCGACCCATCCAACCATTTGAACCCGCTTGTTCTCCGGCAGGAGCGGCTCGTTCTTGGGAGGCATCTCACGCTCCTTCAGCACCCCGAGCAACGTCTCGAGCAACTCGGGTTTGACCAGCAAGTCGCGGTCGGATTTCAGTGCCAGCAGATCAACCTTGCCCTTCACCTTGCCCCCCTCACCGTGACACTTGATGCAATGCGCCTTGAACGCCGACCGTAGCGCCGTGGAGGACTCGTCTGCGCCCAGGGACGGCGACAGCCCAGCAACCAGCACCAAGGGGATAACGACCCGGAAAGTGGAGTTCATAATCATCAGCCGCTCTGAATGAGCCAGTCAAGGATTCCAGCCCCTGCGCGACGACCGGTCAAGTTGATCAGCAAGAAACCCTGATCCCCTGCACCCCACACCTTGATACGGGGCGTGTCTGGGCTACTGCAGAAGGCTGGTCCTTGCCACCAGTCCTCCCATCGTGTCACCGGCAGACTAGCCAGTGAAGTTGTTTATCCCGCTTCGTTGCTTTATAATGGTGCCGGCGTTCTCCGCCCCCTGTTTTCTCAGGCATGCTGAACATCTTCGGACAACAACACGGTGGATATTGCGACCGTCGATCGCGCCGCAATTTTATCAAGGTCGGAGCATTGGGACTGGGCGGGTTGAGCCTTCCTCAGTTGCTCCGCGCGCAGAAGGAGACGGGAACCGGACGATCGAACAAGGCCATCATCATGATCTACCTGCCTGGAGGGCCGCCCCACCAGGACATGTATGATCTGAAAATGGACGCTCCATCCAACGTGAGAGGAGAGTTTTCTCCAATCTCGACCAAAGTGCCCGGCATCCGCATTTGTGAGCACCTCCCGCGCATGGCGGCGATGGCGGACAAACTCGTCTTTGTGAACTCCCTGGTGGGATCGATCGGCCAGCACGCCTCTTTCCAGTGCACGACCGGGCGGAGCAACAACAATCAACCCGCAGGAGGTTGGCCCGAGCTAGGAACCGTGATTTCGCGTTTGCAGGGCGGCGACAATGAGACGGTGCCCGGCTACATCAATCTTTCCCCGAAAATGAAGCATAGCCCCTACAACTTTGGGAAGAACAGCTTCGTCGGGGTCAGCCACCGCGCGTTTATGCCGTTGGGAGACACCAAGTCGGACATGACCCTTCAGGGGATCACGATGGAGCGTTTGGAGGATCGCAGGAACCTGCTAAGGAGCTTCGACGGCCTGCGGCGCCATCTTGACGCCAGCGGCATGATGGAGGGCATGGACGCCTTTCAAGAGGAGGCCTTCGATCTTCTGACTTCGAGCCGACTGCTGGAAGCGCTCGACCTCAGCAAGGAAGACCCAAGGATTCGGGAGAGGTATGGAAAAGGAACCAGCAAGGTGCAGGGCGATGCTGCTCCGCGCATGAATGAACAATTTCTCGTCGCCCGACGACTGGTCGAAGCCGGGGCGCGGGTAGTGACGGTGAGCTACAGCTTCTGGGATTGGCACGGGAGCAACTTCGCGCGGGCAAAGGAGAACTTGCCCGATTTCGATCAAGCTCTCACGGCACTGGTCGAAGATCTGCACCAGCGCGGAATGGCCGACGACACGACCGTGATTGCATGGGGCGAGTTTGGACGCACGCCTACCATTAACAAAAATGCGGGACGGGACCACTGGCCGCGGGTGGCCAACGCCCTCCTGGCCTGCGGAGGGATGCGCACAGGGCAAGTCATCGGAACGACCGACAGAATGGGCGGAGAAGCCGACGAGCGACCTGTCCGCTTCCAGGAGATCTTCGCAACC
>Ga0315329_10000801_pt1 | contig 12311 bp, 8 predicted proteins | sample M150032315metaG_FD_203459 | JGI IMG/M metagenome (GOLD analysis project Ga0315329, IMG submission 203459) | Ammonia-oxidizing marine archaeal communities from Monterey Bay, California, United States - M1 500m 32315 | ecosystem: Environmental > Aquatic > Marine > Coastal | place: USA: California...
TAATGCTTGTGAGAATGGTAGGGGCCCACTCGGGGCTTGTCCAGCCGTCGCTCGATGGACGTGAATCATCCGGCGCGCTCGCCACACTAATTCGCGGTCTTCCCAAGTTTCCTGCGCTTGGTTACAACGATCCATCTCAAGTCGTAATAATTCGGTAATGGTACGACACCACGCTCTATCATTGGCCTGTTCGCCATAATTCTCAATTTCCTCAGCATTTGGTTGCGGCGCACCTTGCTCATTTGGTAATGGGGGTAGAGGAAGTGGGCGATTGACCTGTAAACTAACTCGCTCGCGGAATTGATGTTGGTCACTATAGTGCAAACCGAGCGGTACAATGTGCGGCTGCGGCCGTCCTTCCAACTGAGCCTTCTTTGAGGCGTGTAGAATTATTCGGGCCGCTCCAGAGCGCAATCTTGTCGGATGTGGCTTTAGATGAGACACACCTTCGGGGAAAATTGCCACTTGCCCGCCAGTAGCGACAGCATCACCGAGGGTCGAGATTAACCCGTCATTCTTTGCTGAGCGCCGCCCCTCAGACGTCTTTCCTCCAGCCTTACTGGCATCTTGTGCGCGATGGACTGGCTGTGCTCCAGCAATACGCATTATTCGGCCGAGAATAGGGACCGTGAACAGAGTATGCTTGGCTGCGAAGGTGAGTTTGTTGGGCAGGCTAGCCATCATCAACATCGGGTCGATTAGGCCACCTGGATGCCACGCGGTGAAGATAATCCCTCCTTCGTCAGGTAGGGTGTCAATATCGACGAGCGAAATCTCACGAAACCAAGTTTCCATCAAGGCACGGTTGACTGCTCTTACCCGTCTATATCCTGGAGTCACGTCGGAATTATCTCCGTCGCTGGCCCACTCCATAGTAGGGGCATGTCATTCAAGACTTTGACTTAATCGCCGAATGAACTGATCTGCATTAGGACTTGGTAGCCTTTGCCATTTCCAAAGCAGACTGCTCAAGCCGTGCCCGATGCAGGTCTTCTCCGCCTGGGCAAGTGTCGACATGCCCGCAATTTGTACAATTCCTACGATTAGATGCTAAGGGCATTTGCGATAGGTCGCAGCTTGGACCCAAGCGATAGTGAAGGTCACACATTGCTTTCATATCCAATTTGATCAATTCAGTTGCCGCCTTTACCTGTTCATCATTTGCAGTCATCGACCATTTTCGCCAACTTCCTTTATTCCATGTGAGGCTAGAGACTTCATACCTCTCAGCAAGCACAGGCATTCCAGAATTAGATAATGCCCATAATACCATTGACATGCTCTCAAGCACCCTTTCGGGACCGGGTTCCCTCCCACCTTGCATCGCCAACCTAAGCAAGTGCCATCGGCGCCCCTTTCTCCATGCGATATCAGGTGCAACATGCAATTTGTATTGTTTGAGAGAAGTTTTCTCTAATCTGTCTGCAAGGAACCAATCGGTGATTTTTCCTTCGAGTATCGAAGAGATTGGTTCGCAAGCCATTACGGCATTGAACCTATGACTAGCGATTTCCACTAAGCGGCCGATCTCTTGATTCCCGACCTTCATCTTCAATCGGCTGCTCACTCCAATCCTTTTTTCGATTAGGCGTGTTGTTCCTCGCTGTCTTTCAAGGCTACCAATTATTCGAAATCTGATACGGGCTGCAAGGTCGCTTTCTGACCAGTCCTTGCCCTTTGATGCCAATTCAAGTCTCTCAATAATGACGCCTCGAAGAGCTCTAAGCATCAGTCTCCAAGGCGATGACCAATCAGAGACCTCGGTAAGGATTCTATTGAATGTTCTAGTATTCCTTCGAGCAAATCCATACTTCAATGCCCATGCTCTTGGACATTGTTCCATCAATGTTCTGCGGCTTACCGACCAGGCTTTCGGTTTGTTGACCCATGTAGTCCTCTTGTCTTCCATAGAAAGTTCTGCATCACTTCATCCAATGTCAATCCTTTCCTCACCCAGAGTAAAAGTAAACACGCCTGAGGCGGCTGAATTGCAGGCAGTGGTTTCATGTGTCAAACCGACATAGGCCGTCCATGTCCGACATCGTAGTGAAAGGGATTGCAGTCACCCTCCTCTTGATAATCTCATCATTCAGTGGTCTTGGAATTGAAGCCTCCTCTACGCTGGCCGAGGACCAAGTCGTGTTCAATGCGACCAATAATACTCAGAACGATGGAGGTTCTGGTGGCGATGCAGGCAATAACTCGAGTACATCGGTATTGCTGTCCCAGAACAATGGCTCATACATCGGATGGGTAGATGATACAACAGACCCTGAGGACCTATTCGAGGTCTACATTCCGAGTGGAGATATTCTCTCCGTTGAAATGTCGTTTCCGACTACCGAGGATTTCGATCTGTATCTAACTGATTCAGGTGTAACATTCGCCTATGATTCCAGCGAATTCAACAATCCAGAGGTTGTTAGCACTGGAGGAACAAACCTCTCAGCCGGTGGAACTAGTGTTTACATCTATGTTACGGCATATTCGGGTTTTGGTCAATATTCGCTCAATCTCACATTCTCGACTCCAGTAAGCCAGAATGATGCTGGTTCAGGAGGGGATGCGAGCAGCCAACAGGCCACCGCTCTCACACTTTCTTCAAGCAGCGCGACCTACAATGGTTACATAGATTCGGTCACTGATAACGCAGACCTGTACAACCTCACCATTCCATCAGGGGATGAACTCTGGGTGAATCTCACCTACCCAACAGGAGGTAATTTCAGTTTGGTGATGATAGATTCTGGTTGGACATACTATATCGATGATGATTTTGATGTTACCAGTGGTTCCAGTTCTGTTACCACAAATGGAACAAACCTCTCCAGTGGTGGCATTATGGTATATTTCGGGATTATTGCTAATTCTGGTTCGGGCAATTACACCATGCAGGTAACACTCACCAACCCAAATCAACTACCCTCACCGGCAGTGAGTGCGACGATGAATGACAAGGATAGTTCAGATAATCACTTCACAGGACTGACCATAGGAGTGAATTATTCGATAATTTACACCGTTTATGAATATCCACTTAATCAGACTGGGAGTAATTACTCGAGTTCATTCTATTGGGTGGCCACCAGCAATTCGCTGTGGGATAATGTGACGTTCCAGAGCGATGATATCGAAGGAGTATACATTTTTGTGGTTTACCTAGAGTTGAATGGAAGCATTATTGCCACCGATGTGGACGTAGTGTACCATGAAATGCTTGAAGCTACGATGAACAGTGGTAGTTCAGCCTCTGTTCAAGCCTCAAACCTCACCTCAGGTCAGAGTTATTCCATGTTTTGGTATTACAAGGATAATGTGACTAACACCACAGTTGATTATGGCTGGTCGAATTTCACCGCGAGTGGAACATCCTATTCGAACACATTGAATATGACAGGGCCATCGACGACAAACGAGTATGTTCTGACAACCCTGTTGATGGATGCGAACAGCACCTTGTTAGGAGCTCATCTAACCTCATACCAACCCCCAATCCCATCGATTCTAATCACTGGGGTCACCACTGATGTGAATGCGACCACTAATTCCGTGGACATGAGTATGTCGAGTTTGAGTTCTGGGGCTTCTTACAGTTATCAGACCACGGTGAGTTTATTCAATAATGGAACCGTATCCGCGACCTCGAACCTCAACAACTTCACCGCAAGCTCTTCGACTCATACCGGTCAAACATTCCATTACAACACACCTTCACAAAGTGGCTTGTACTGTGCTGAAACGATCCTCTATCTCTCTGGAAGCCAGATTGATTCGGACACCAATTGCTTCAATCTGACTTATGATGATGACAATGATGGAGTGGCGAATGAACAAGACCTCTGCCCCAATACTGCTGTTGGTGCTTCGGTTGATACGAATGGATGTTCTGCAAGTCAGCGCGATAGCGATGGCGATGGATTCATGGATGATGTCGATGCCTTTCCAAACGACTCTTCACAATGGTACGACTCCGATGGTGATGGCTATGGCGACAACCCGAATGGAAACAACGCTGACGCATTCCCCAATGACCCAACCCAGTGGACTGACCTGGATGGAGATGGATATGGTGACAACCAGACTGGTGTGAATCCAGACGAGTTCCCATTTGACTCCACTCAGTGGAAGGATACCGATGGTGACGGCTATGGTGACAATACCAACGGAACTCAAGGCGACATGTATCCTCTAGATCCGAGCCAGTGGTATGATTCAGATGGAGATGGATACGGAGATAATAGTTGGGGAAATAATGGCGATGCATTCCCCGCAGACTCGACCCAATGGTCCGATGCCGATGGTGATGGATATGGTGACAACACCAGTGGTAACGACCCTGATGCATTCCCGAATGACAGCACCCAATGGTCTGACCAGGACGGAGATGGATGGGGCGATAACCAGCAGGGAGATGATCCCGATATATTCCCTACCGATCCAACCCAGTGGGCAGATAGCGATGGCGATGGTTACGGAGATAACCAGCAGGGGACCAACCCCGATGCATTCCCATTCGATTCAAGCCAATGGGCAGATAGAGACGGCGATGGTTACGGTGACAATCCTGCCGGAACCGATGCCGATATTTTCCCAGATGACCCAACCCAATGGGCTGACAGCGATAATGACGGCTATGGTGACGATGCCAATGGCAATTCTGGAGACCACTGTCCGAACACCCCGCCCGGAGAGGTCGTTGATGAGAACGGCTGCTCGTCTTCGCAAGAGGATAGCGACGGTGATGGTGTCATGGATGATGACGACCTTTGCCCGGAGACCACACCGGGCCAGAGCGTCAATTCACAAGGCTGCGCTGATAATCAGATAGACGATGATATGGACGGAGTGAACAACTCTTGGGATTCCTGTCCAAATACCCCGCCTGGCATGATGGCTGACAACCAAGGATGTTCAGCCGAGCAGAGAGACACCGATGGCGATGGAATCGATGACAGTCGCGATTTATGCCCGACAACGACCCCGGGTGATGCTGTCGATGGCAAAGGATGTGCCGATGTCGAGAATGACAGTGATGATGATGGCATCAACGATTCACTCGACCAGTGCCCCAACACTGCAGAGGGCAATGATGTCGATGGCGTTGGTTGTTCAGCAGCACAGCGTGACAGCGATGGTGATGGAGTCATGGATGATGCAGATGATTGTGCTCTCACGGATTCAAACACACCGGTCGATGAGAACGGCTGTGGCGGATATCAAGTGGACAGTGACGATGATGGCGTCAACGATGAGATCGACGCCTGCCCAGGAACGAATCCTGGAGTACTTGTGAGCATCTTAGGGTGTTCAGAGTCTCAACTAGACAGTGACGGCGATGGCCGCGATGATGCATCAGACCTGTGCCCTGACAGTCTTGAGGGCTCGCCTACAGACCTCGACGGTTGTTCGCCAGATCAGCGGGACGGAGATTCCGATGGTGTGAAGGATAATCATGACGACTGTCCCTCCACTGCCGAGGGCTCCTTCGTGGACCCTTATGGCTGTGCACTCAACCAGAAGGACAGCGATTCCGACGGCGTCGTCGATGACTTAGACGCATTCCCACAAGATCCTGATGCAACCAAGGACACCGATGGAGATGGAACTCCTGACGGTGAGGATTACTTCCCGAATGACCCCACGATGTGGCGGGCAGAGGATGCAAAGGACCTCACATGGTTAATCTGGGTACTGACATTCGTAATCGGTGCATGTGGGGTTGCTATGTTCTTCATGCGCTCGAAGCCAAAAACAGCGGGTGACCATTTGAAAGACGACAACATATCGCTCTTCGAAGATGCCATGCCGGCTGAATCCCTTCATGAGATGGCAGCTGCTGAAACAGAGGCCGATCAATGGGTCGATGATGCTGGAGTACATTGGGCGAGACAAGCCGATGGCTCTGTGATGTTCTATGACTCCGCATCGGGCGAGTGGAAATTCCAGTGAGTCTCAAAGGGTACCGTTGTTATCGATGGATATGCGAAGGGGAGCCCTTTGAATCGGAAACCTGCTCAACCCTTATTCCGTAGCAGTTTCTGGAACTACCATGGTCGTAATTCAATGTCCTCATTGTGAGGAAGATATTGAATTAGAAGACGGAACCTTTGGATTGTTTGATTGCCCTCATTGTGACGAAGATTTCTCGTGGGGTAGCGACAATGATTTCAGTATAGAATCAAATTCAAAATTAAAAGATTTTTTTAGTTCAAAAATTGGTTTTTCAATTTCTTTCTTAGCAATATTTGCTTGTGCAATAGGTGCAGTGTGGTGGACGAGTTCAGTGACAAATTTGAATTACGGTTATGCTTTCATAATATTTGGATTTCCTATTGCATCAATCGCGCTAATTATCTACGTTGTTCTATGGATTATCGAGAAATTAAATTCATTATCTAAAGAGTGAGAGAGGCCGAGCAGTTTCAAAGGGCCTATCCGATTACCCTTAGCAATCATATGAGAATGCAATGGGCTTGCAGTGGGTCACTACAGAGCCTATGGTGGTATCAAAGGAAACCAATATTTCATTCGAGCGAATAGATCTCTAGAGTTACTCCATCATGTCCATAACTCAAAATTCCGGGCTCTTCAATCATGTAATATTTAGTTCCGAACTCTTTCCCAAAATGAGGGTGCTCATCATCAAATACAATTATTATTTTTTCACTACGCCACATACCTGATGAGATGAAACAACGGCCTTTGTGGCCGTCCAATAAGACTGCTATTGATTTGTCTTCAAGACTGTCATCTGGTCCTCTGTGAGGTATATCTGGTTCACTAAGCGGCACTTTGTTTTGTGTCATAAGGTGAAGATATACTTGTTACTTATCAACCTTAGTAATTACACAAAATCGGAACGATGCATCGATATCACGATGATTCGGATGATTAGTTTTTGTGAATGTAGATTATTCAGTTTTCACTAACTCATATTGACTAAGTTTGTTTGTTACTGCGCCTAAGATGCCTAGAATACCACCTACAATTGTCAGGTACGCATTGAGTCCTAATGGGACCTCATCAGCGATGTAAGTCTGGTCATGCATCGAATACCACACCACAACAGCAGCCAGTGCCAATACTCCTGCTGCCCCCATTAGTAATGTTGTAATCCATGTGTTTCCAAGGTTTAGTAGAGACAGCAAGATTGCAACGCTCCCGATGGCAATTGCTACCCACAGAATCTGTGAAGTCAATTCCCCAGAAGATTCCATATCACACATCGGTTCGTAAGCAGAATCACTAGTATTACACGCATTGGAATATTCAAGGGGGTCACCAAGATCGCCCTCTACTGAATAATATGCTTCATGAAGACCAAAATGGGTTCCACGTAGTTGATTATCACCGGGGCTTATCCCTTCATCTGTCCTCCACGAATGCCCAAATTGCCCCCATGCCACAAGTATTAGGCAGGCAAGAATCATTCCTATTGCTAGATAGCGTCGAATATTACTAGACATTTTTTCCACTCCATTCACCCAACTGATTTGCAGGCGTGATGCTGTTGATTAACTCCCCTAGTGCGGAGCGGTTGATAACATAGAGGTCACTACAAGAGTGTTCAGAAGACACCCATTGCCATAGCATCGAGCACAGCATCGATTAGTAACCAGATCGAGATGGGTACCAAAGCCCAACCAAGAGCTTCGGAGAATGGCTGACTTCCAAAGGAGCCGAAGGCACGGGAAATAGGTCCACCCCAGGTTGCGATGATTCGGATGAGTAGGGTAAGCAGTCCAACAATCAAACAAATCAGAATGAGGTTAAGCGGTCCCATGAGCCAATTAATTCCTCCAGTGAGGGTCATCGCTGCAACTCCTTGGGCTAATAAGGCAGGATGAGCCATGAATACGAACCACCCCATCCAGAAACCAATCAGTAGGTCTCTCTCCACATCTTGATGCTCTCTCCAGTCTCTGTATCCCTTGGAATATAGATTATACAATCCCCTTGAAACTAGGTTAACTTCCCACGGCGTACCGCTAAATGCAGCCCTAATTGCAGCAGTGATGAACCAGATTACTAGTCCTAATTCGAACCAGACTTTCATGTCGTTATCAAATGGCGAGAATGCAAGAATCAGAGGAATGAAGTTGACCATCAGGAATCCAACTCCACCTGCAGCGATGATGCTTGCCCAGAGTGTACCCGGTGGCATTGCTTCCTCAGGCTTGACATATCCTTTACGAGGTAATGCTACCAATAGCAGTGCTAGACCTGGCCCCCAGAGCAATGAGAAGGTATCGAAGGCGGATTGCTGCCCACCATTTCCAACTGTATCGACTGCATCGATCAATTCGTCTGAAGATGCGCTACCTTCGATAGAGTAGGTGATGTGTCCTGCGGCATCGATAATAACAATCGAATCTGCAACTCCAAGTGGCATTCGCTTTGCAAAGTGGCTATCGCCATCATCCATCATCAGCGGCCATGATACATTCATCTGGCCTTCAAAGGCATCGAGGTCTGACATCCGGACATCTTCGCCGGTGAAAATCTGAGCTACAGATACCCTATCGCCAAGAACTGACTTGGCATTATCCAATTGTGCGGCCTGGTCCAACGCATTAGTGGACGCAGGTAAACTGATTGCGAGGATTACAGCCTCTCTACCATCTAGTAAATCATCGAGTGAAATCGAACCGTTATCGTTGGTATGGAGAATAAATGACGGCGCCCTAGCGTCATCATCGATAATGGCTTCACCGCCCATGTCAGGGATATCACTAGCAAGAGGAATCATCAAAATAGCCATGAATATCATGGCGATCATCAAAGGCCCAGGTAACATCATTCCTTGATTTATCATGTAGAATAGGTACGATATCACTGCGATAAACCCTGAAATGCTAATCCAAAATGAAGCACTCATCAAAGGTTCAGCATCATCCTTTACCTCGAATCTGACCAATCCATCGATATCACATTCGTTGAAATCTTGGCTATCGATTGTCTTCATGCAGATAGTCAGTACATTGTCTCCAGAAGGAAGGGTCGCCTTTCCAGTGAATACCTTAGCAATCCTTCCCATCTCATCTGCTCTTTCGAGGTAGATGCTGCTTGCAAGGAATGACTCGGACCTCAAATCTTCATCCCATGCCCGCTTCTCGTCTCTTGGTACCGGTCCGAAAATTTCCATTGAAGTGAACTGAGCATCGATATCTTCCCAGCCCCAAGGGATTGTAGCTGAGAGTTGAATGTGGGCTATGCGAGCATTGTCCACAGTGACTACCACCTCTGGAGCATACATCTGGCCTTGGATAGTTATTCCACCATCGACGGGATCTTGGCCTCCCCACAGGACATTGATCCTATTCTGGCAGGTGTTTTGAACAGTGAATTCATAGGTGATGATATCACCCGGTACAGCGGTAATATTGGCTTGAATAACAGGAGTGGTCATTGCGAGAGGCTCTCCACTTCCTTCCTCGATAATTTCGGAAACCTCTCCTTGATAGAACATGCTACCGATGTTGACCTCAGCCGTATAGACCAGTGGTTGATTGAATGTCCTGCACCATTGAGGATGAGAAGATGCAGGAGCAAGATATGCAGCGATATGGGTGGAGACATTGAACGTCCCATTGAATCCCATTTCCAGTGGTGGCATTGAGAATGGGCCGTACGACCTTGTTTGGTAAGGTTCGATAATTTCTGACCCTTGTGACTTACCCTGATAGTCTCTGGTCAGATTGGCATCTTCTGGTGAACCTGAGAGGTAGATTCGATTGACGTCGTTTACTTTCCACTCGGTGAATCCCGGCTCATATGTTGCCTCATCAGCATCTGCTAACGGAATGAACTGCGGAATCGTAAGACAAAGCAGGGCAATGACGAGAATCCATCCCCTGCGCATGACCTAAGCGAAGCGGGATGAGTTGATGAAGACCACGCCGGGCCACATCATAGATGTGGCATCCCAAGATGATACCACATTGCTATGATTCCGAAAGTGATTGCAGCAGCATTTACACTGCCTTTGGTCATCAGTCCTCTATTCTCGAGAACTGCTCCCAGTACACTGTCAACTTGGCAACCTAACCAGCCAATCAAAGCAACCAATCCTGCAAGAACGATGTCTTGTGATGCAACGAATGCGAGAATTGCAATCAGAACTGAGCCTGCAGCAGCAGCGAGTTGTCCATTTGGTGAGAAACCACCATTCACGCCAGCCTCACAGGTTTTCATTGTAGTAATCATCCGAACCCGCTTATCCAAACATCCAATTTCACTTGCGAATGTATCAGAAGTTGCAACAGCAACTGCGCTGGCAAATATCCACAATCCATTTTCATGGTCTTCTAGTAGGAAGGCGATGATTGCAACAAGTCCAGGCAGTCCTCCATTGGCAACGACATTACCCCAACTTCGATGCCCGTCTATGGATTCACAAAGTCCTAATTCTGCCTTTTCATCGAATCTCCACTTGGTTGCCTTGTGGGCGGATCCAAGGAATCCTAGTAAGATGATTAACCAAGTCCAATGCCCCAATGCACCAACAACGAGTCCAAGAGCAGCTGCGGCTAGAACACCAACCCTGTCGAGGACTTTGTAGTGCTCGCTCAGCACTATCAGTATGGTTACCACCCCAGCAGTAACTGCAATATTGCCGGTCTGAAGACCGGGAGTCATGAGGTCAACCATGCCTTCTCCCTTTCCCTCGGGCGCGCTCGTCCCCGTCTATAACTTGCCCTTGCAGAATTCTCGAGGAGCCCATTGTGGAAAACTATCTATCTGGCCGGGAGATGCATTACCGATGCAAGTATTTGTCTTGCGATAAACCACAATCCCGATACGAGTACAACCATCCAAACCAAACTGGCAATAGTTTGCACCACTATATCGGAATCCTCGGTCAACTTCATGACAACCCAGAATGAACCATTCCAAAATGCGTGTCCCGATATTGCTAATGCGATTCCGACCAGAGGGCTCATAGGTAGCTTCCATACTCTATCGAATGGTTTGTGCAACCAGTTTCTGACTATCACTTGCATCCGACTAGCACTCTCATTTTGACGCATTATCTGCCCGCTTGATGAATCAAATATCATCCAATTCGAGACCTCAGTCCTTACATCATTCATGCTATATCCTCGCTTTTTGGATAGGTGCCAACCAATTGCTGTTCCCGATAATGCAGTCCAGAACGCGTGACCAGGGATTGAACCAATTCCTCGAACTATGGTTGTGATACCATATGAGAACGCCATTGCCTCTCCCGCAAAAAGACTAACGAGAATGTACTGAAGGTTCTCAAGGAGTGCAAAGCCAAGGCCTACGGAGAATCCGACTTGGAAACCACGTCGGGGAGAGTCGATTATTCGATGCAATGCCAAGACTAGTGCCGCTTTGGATAATTCCTCACCAACAGGAGCACTGACTGCTAGAAGAAGTAATTCTCCAATAGAGCCGGGATCAATCGCCTCTAGAGCATCACCGAGAACTAGTTCAGGGAAAATCAAGGAATTGATAATGATTGCAGGAATTGTCGAAAGCATTCCAGCAATGAGCATCATCTCTCCCTCTCTACGAGTTGTCATCAATTGCAGATGTCGAGTAGAGAATGCCCACCATGCGTGAACGGGTAGTGAGAATCCGAATAGCCACGCTGGAACTGCAACCAATAATGCCAGTACTATTGCAAAGTCTGAATCACTGAATATGAGTGTTAGGAAACAGATTACTGAAATCGTAACAGTGAGAAAAAACACTCCCCAAAGAGTCATTGTTCTTGGCATTTCGAGAGGGGGCGAATCTCTGACTAAGTGATGATGAAAACTAGTAGGTTGAGATGTAGTGAGGATACGATTCCCGCTAATTTGGTGCTGTCTTTGTCCTTGCGGATTGGGTGTAGCGACCAAGACATGCGTCAATTTGGGCCTTCGAGTGAACATGTAGACGAGGAGTAGAGGTGCTAAGCAGATAGATGAAAACATTGCCACTTCACCAGAGCCGAACCATATTCCAAAGAATATTGTAGTCACAACTTGAGATATTACGTAGAGTAGAATGACAATGCCAAGCATGCTCCAAATCGTTCTCCATGGCGAGGATGCACTCGCTAATGCAAGGCCCGGCGGTGGAGGCGTCAGTGGAATCTGCTGGCCCTGCATGTGTATGCCACCTTGAGTCGAGACGAACAAGGTTGCCCCGTCGAAAATTGTCCCCGCTCAGTTCGCCCATCACTCGTCACTGAAACAGCAGTCCGCTCTAGTGCGTTCATCATCGCAGGGATTTGAGCGAGGGGCGGCCTGTCCTTGAATCACTCGGATAGGAATCCATATCCCCAGTCGTGAGGAGGA
>Ga0315329_10000809_pt1 | contig 12250 bp, 14 predicted proteins | sample M150032315metaG_FD_203459 | JGI IMG/M metagenome (GOLD analysis project Ga0315329, IMG submission 203459) | Ammonia-oxidizing marine archaeal communities from Monterey Bay, California, United States - M1 500m 32315 | ecosystem: Environmental > Aquatic > Marine > Coastal | place: USA: California...
AGTAGGTGTTTGCACCCCTCACTATTATGAACGAGGAGATGCCTCCCGAATTATCAGCCGTCACACCGATAGGAGAAGTAAGCATTCAGACCGGTGATTTGACTGATTACCTCATGGGTCTTCAAAGATTGAGTATGACCCTTCCTCACATAGATAAGGCGGATGCAGACGCCAAAACATTCATTGGGGCTGAAATCATGGAAACAAAGGTTCAAGAAGTTATGGAGAAAGAGTTCCCTGTGACTATGGAATGTTTGTGGAGATACCTTCGGGAAAACTACGAGATTTGTGATGTTCTCAATTATGGGCATGGCAATTCCGAAGTTAGCCCCATCTATCATGACTTTGAATTAAGAGGAACAATTTACAAGGTCCCACTCAAGATGACGGCCCATCTGAAACACAAAGAGGAGGGGAACCTTATTGCTGTTCAATTCATGCCTTACGATGGATTGAATGTTGATTTACGAATCATGTTTGACCACAAATGTTCAGTGGGCAAAGCCCTGTGGCAAAACTTCAAGGATTATTTTTACGAACATTCGCTGTTGAAAGGAGAGAAGTTCTATGCTGACTACAAGTTCATTAACGAGGCGGCACAGAATCAATGGGAGGACATTGTGATTTCTCAGAATCACCGCAAACTCTTGCAGCGGAATGTCGTGGACTTCTTGAATCACATGGAGGTTTTTGAAGGCCATGATTTGAGATTGTCCCGAGGAGTTTTGATTACAGGACCTCCCGGCACGGGCAAAACTTTGACCTGCAATGTGTTGATGAACGATGTGAATGTGACTACCATTGTAGTCACTCGTGAAACCTTGGACGATATTGGAATGATTGGGGAGATATACAAACTGGCTCGGAAATTACAACCCACTCTCCTCATCTTTGAAGACATAGACACTCTTGGTGGTATCAGTCGTTATGACGGTGACCATCCACTCCTCGGGGAGTTCCTCAATGCTCTATCGGGTGTGGAGGCCAATAATGGAGTTGTGACGCTTGCCACAACCAACCACGCAGACAAACTGGATTGGGCTTTGACCGATAGGCCGGGACGCTTTGATGCCCGCATGGAATTAGGGTATCCTGATGACCAAACCCGAGGCCGCATCTTTGAGAAATACCTCAAGGTTATACCTCATAATGGGCTTTTGGAAATGAAACATATCGTCAAAGATACCAAAGGACTGTCGGGAGCCTATCTTGAAGAAATTGTTCGGAATGCCTTCGTTATCGCGTTGGAAGAAAGCGACTATGATGCCAAGAAAGCCAAAGTCCGACAGACTCATTTGGAATCGGCTACCGCCGAGATGCTCACTCATAGAGATAAGGCAAAGAAGGACTTGGCTAAGAGGGACCTGCAATTGGACTCCGATGACGCTTACGATAGCGACCACTCCTTTGGTTGAGGACAAAGTTTATTAAGGAGATGCCTTCTCCCCTCTATCATGAGCCACAAGACGGCCTACATAATGCGGGGTGTTTCGGGTAGTGGGAAGTCCACGCTCGCAAGGAAACTTGCTCCCGATGATGGCAAGTGCTACATTTTTTCCACAGATGATTACTTCATGGAGGGAGATAACTATGTCTTCCGTGCCGAAGACCTGACCATCAATCACGCTAAGAATCTTGAAAGGTGGCAGTCGGCTCTCAATGCGGGGATTTTTGAAACGGTGGTCTGCGACAACACTAACACTTCTGAATGGGAATATGCACCCTATGTGGAGGCCGCAGAAGCAGCCGGATATTCCGTAGTATTCATGGTCTTGAAGCCCCGAATGGAAGACTTGAAGACCTATGCCGAGCGAAACTCGCATGGAGTTCCTCTTGAAGCCATCATCCGACAGGCAGAACGGTTTGAGTGAAGCCATTAAATAGTCGGCGAGTGCATAAAACTCTATGGCCACTAAGAAGCAAAGCCGTCCTATTGTTGAAGGGTTGGCTAATCCTCGTGGAGTCACGGCTGTTTATGGCACTCCTATTGATTGGGGAAGTTTGCCTGAGAAGATTCGGATTGGCCGAAGGATTGCCAATGGAAGGTTCAAATTAGAGGCTCATTATCCGGCAAAACATTTCAACGATAAGAAGGAATATATTGATAAGCGCAAAGCCGGAAGTTATTGTCGTTTCTATGATAAGAAATCCCCGTTCTTTATTGCCCGCACAGTTTGGGATGGAACTTCTCAACCCGGAATGCACATGGTAGTGAAAAATCGTAATGAAACTTATCGTTTCCTCCTTACGCCGAAGGCCAATGACCCCACCGAAGCCACCGTCATAGGGGCCTATCTTGTTCATAGAGAGGACGGAGTTCCCGTTCTATGTAGCGGTCCAATCGGGGAACTGAAAGCCGTTGGAGATGACGGGGACTTCAAAGTGACGGCTTACAAGAAGCACGGTATCCGATGTCCTAAGAAAGATAGTTCCGGAAAGGACCTCGCTGGTGAGATTCCCAAAACTTTTGGTTATATCAAGAGGACCTCTAAGAAAGGTCCACGCAAGACGGCTAAGGATTACTGCAAACCTTCTCATACTTTCAAGCATCCAACCGACATAAAGAGAGCCGAAGTGGTGGAAGAAATGGATGCGTATATGGATGAACAATGCACCTGCCTCATGTGTAATTGGTCGGGAGCCTATTCTGATTTAACCTTCCTTGACGATACGCCCGAGGGTGGGCCACCCGGAATGGATTTCATGTTGGTATGCCCTTCTTGTGGTGACGGTGATTGGCTGGATGATATGATGGCAGAAGGGTATGATGAACCCTGTTTCTCATGTGACGGTATCGGAACATGGGATGATGGAGATTGCGAATACTGTCAGGGTAGCGGAATGATGTCTGATACTCTCCGAGCAGAAATGGCCATCTATAATTCTGAATACTTTGATGCCGATTGTGGATGTTTCAAGAAAGCAGAAGAAACGCTTGTGTGGAAGGACAAAACTTTGTCTTTCATGGATTGGGCGAAGCAAGAAGAAGCAAGCCACTTGAAGAAGTATGGCGCAGAATCATTAAGTAGCGGTGGAGAGGCAATACAGTCTATGGCGGACACCTTTGAGGCGAAATATAGCAAGAAAGATGTGGTGGCCGACGCTGATTATGAGAAAGTGGTGGTATTATTTGATGTTAGCGGAAGTATCGGCCGTCCGGACGCAACCGGCTCCCATCAAGCCGGTTGGGGATGGTTCACTGAAAACTCGCTGCTCAACCAAATACAACGACGCTGGGCGCACGAGGATATAGACTTCATTTCCTTTGGTTCACACGCTCGGAATGTTGATGCACCCCATAGGAAAAATCCCAAAGATATACCGAGTTATCACGGATGGGATGTTACTGGCAGCGAGGGCGGCACTCGGCCTGAACTTGGATTGAATATGATGGAAGAAAACTTTGAGCGAGAGTTTGGCACGGACCGACCCGCAACCCTGCTTTATATTCTTAGTGATGGGGCCTTCAATTTCCAAGACATTCTTCCTTTTCTTGAGAAGCCTTGGCTTGAACAAGTGGCCATCGTCTTTATGGAGGCTGTGAATCAACCGGGAGCCTTGCGGGGTGCTGTTACCAACATGGAAGCGGCGTTGAAGACTCAAGGTTCAGATGTGCAAAAGAAGGTTCAAGTGATTGCCATTAGTCCTACTTTGGTCGTCCACCCCGGAGGTAGTGTGAGGTATGATATGGGGCCAAACCGAATCTTATTTGCGGAATCCTTTGAAGCACCCTACGCAGGTGCCGGAGCCACAATGGATATTGGCAAAGATACGGCCCTAAGCAGTTTTACTCCCGAGGAACTCACCACGAGTTCCGCAATTCATGGTGACTTTGACCAAGCCTCGCTGGATTATTCGGGTCATCAAAACATTGAGGTTCGTGCAGAAGGATGGGGTAAGACCTGTCAGGTTGAAGATAGAGATACCGATGAGCCATGCACCGCACCCGCCACAGTCAATCTTCAGGATATTTTGATGGAATACGAAGTGGGTGAAGACCCATACGAAAAGATGCACCTTGGCGACATTAACGAGTTCTTCTGTAAGAAACATTATGATGAGATGGATGATATGTGGGCCGAAGGGTCGGAACATCAAAACATTGAGGTTCGTGCAGAAACACGGCCGTTCCAGCGAGGTCCTGAAGACCCTACCGAAGCCGATGAATGCGGAGGAACAGCGTGTCCCGAATGCGGCTTATGTGATTGTCAAGGCGATAGTAACCCCTGTTGCGAATCATTTTCCGCAGAAGACGATGTGGATTGGGAAAATCTTACCGCTGATGAGAGGATTCAATTATTGCACGATGCAGGTTATCCCACAGGTTATTCCAATCCACCAACATGGGCGAAACCCCTTGGATATGTAGGCGCACTTGCCGCTGGATGGATTTCAGCAAGTATGATAGACAAAGCAAAGGAGTGATAGTATGGCAGAAACAATTACAGTTGATGAACCGGTTAAGACAGGTTTCGGTTTGGCTGCTGGTGCTTTCTTATTCACGGTTGCGCTCGTGGCTACCGCTGCGATTGCGGGCGTGGTTTTAAGTAGTCGCACAGGCAACTAAACGATATGAAGATTTCCTACGGTTCCCTCATAGCCGGTCTTGTGGTTGGCGTTGCCGCATGGAAACTTGGTTGGTTAGATAGTCTAACTTCCAAAGATGACGAAATCAAAGAGGCAGATTTCATAGCGACTCCCGCACCTCCTACCGATACTATCCGCCGAAATGAAGGCTCGGTTTCCCAAGTAATGACCGATGTTCAACTCTTAGGCGGACAGGCCGTTGGCCAAAACATGACCAACTACGGAGTTAGTGATGCAACGGGAATGAACGGTAATGAAAACAATCCCGCAATGGCAGCATTTGTGAATCGTGCAACTGTCGTATCCTTTGGCCAAAACTACAACGGGCGTTCAGTTGGGCTAAATTAAGGATACGGAGTGGATGATGAATGTTAGTGGATTTCACAGAATTGAGAAATAGGGTTCTTGCTGGCGAAGAAGATGCCGAGGCAGAAGCCCTACCAAGTCCCATTAAGACGGAAACTGTTGGAAACACTATTACTCTCGCCAGTATTCTCTTGGGTGCCGGAGTTTTGGGAGTTCGTATGTTGGACCGCATCAAATACGAAGGTAAAATCTTCAAGCCTGAAGATGAAGGCACCGATTATGGAAAGTTTGTGAGTGTAGCCTTTGGTTGGATACCACTGGCGTTTGGTGTAGGCCGCATGACTCGCGGGATGGCAGCCCAAGATGAGATTAGCAAATATGAAACTCTTGTAACTGAAGCCGAAAACTTCGTGGAAGAAATAGAAAACGAGATGGAAGAAAAGGAGGCTGAAGAAGCCCAACAAGCAGCCGCCGCTCAGAATAATTCCGGTTATCAATTTGACCTCCTCTCCGAAGATTGGAAACTTCATACCGCCACACCCGGCACAGTTGATTTTGGAGGATTTGGTTCGTCCGCTTATGGCTCCGCATTCGGACAACAGCCCGTCTTTTATCGCAGAAGTGGCAAGTCACCCACCTCTCCCTTTTAAGTTAGATACGCTGCCAACCATTAAGTAGTGGAAGGTCCAATTGAAAGGCATGGCAACCCACAATATGTATTGCGTTGGCCTCAAGCGTAAGGTGGATGCCACCGTTGAGGGTGTAACTCACATGATTACCAGCAAGGGAAGCAAATATCAAATCAAGGGTCACTATATGGATGGGGACAAGAAATATAACTGCACTTCTATGTGTAGCAAGGCCGTTCATGATTCAATGAAGGACTCGGGCGTGACGGCTGCCACCAAGGACCGCACAATCGTCCTTGACGCAGAACCGAAACTTGGTTCCGGCAAGAGATTCAAGGAACTTTCCGATGAAATCGCCGAGGAATACGAGGAAAAGGGCAAATCACCTGAAGAAGCCCAAGCCATCGGTGACGCAACCGCAGCCTCAATCGGTATCAAGAAGTATGGAAAGAAGAAGATGGCTAAGTTGGCTCATGATGCAGAAGGGGACGAAGCAGTTCCCGAAGATTCAGAAGGTGATGGTGTGGAAACTCCCACAGAAGTCACAGACATAGAGGAGCAAGCCGATGTTGAGCAGCCCGAAGTGGACGATGCTTACACCGAAGAAAGCGGTGAAGAACCAGCCCCTTCCGTTGTGGAGGCATCAGCCGTAAGTGCTACCTCCGATGCCCCTGATGGAGCCGCACCACTTGAATACGACCCTACCGCCGAAACTCCAATGGATGATGGCGGCCCAGCAGCCTCCTTTGAATCAGAACATGAGTCCGCCTTTGATAAGTTAGAAGACGATGTAGCAGAACAGTATGAGGACAAGGGTATGAGCGACGAAAAAGCCCACGAAATCGGAGCAAAGGTCGCCTACGATGCGGGCGTAAAGAAGTATGGAAAGCGCGTCATGGAAGAAGCAGCCCGAAAGGGTGTTCCGGCTCACACTTTGGATGCAGAAGGGTTGGAACCACAGACCGCCTTTGGTGGTGACCTCGCCTCATTGGAAGACCTTGATGGTGTGGAGAGTGTAGTCGTTGAGGCTCCTCTCGGTCACGGAGTCACACAGTATTATGCAGAAGACGGTGAACCCATTGTTGCCGACCCATCTTCATTCCCAGCAGGTTCCGGTCATGTTATCGGTAGCCAAACTGCTGATGCAAATTACACTCCACTACACGCCGAAGACGCAACGGCTCCTGATTATGACCCACTCGCAGAACTTCCCGGCCCTGTCTTGGATGACGGCGGCCCTTCGGACACATTTGAGTCAATGCAGGTGTATAAAAGCGGTCCATCCGATGTCCAAAAGGGGATGGCTGCTATCATGAACGCGGTGGCCAATAGAGGCTACAAACTTGAGCGAGGCAACTTCCTTGCTTACGGTCCCAAATATTTCACTTTCAAGGAAGGAGTCAAGCACAACAAATATCATGTCTTTACAGTCCTGAAGTTGGATAATGGAATGTCCATTCCCGCCAATGCTTATGGGCGAATTGGATACCCTCACGCCTCCACTTGGTTAGGACCCGCAATGAGCGAAACTGCTGCACTGGCCGCTATCCGCAAGAAGGTCCACAAGAAAGAAGTCAAGGGATATAACCTTGAGTTCGGCGCAGAAGGAGATTCCGCACCCAGCGAATCCCATCCTACCGATTATGACCCACTCACAGCCAGCCCTTCGGACGAAGGCGGCCCCGCAGCCACCTATGGTTGGGATGCCGCAGATTCAGATGCAGGGGCCTTCTCAGCGGAGTTCATTGCCAATGCCGAGGATATGTATTGTTCAGAATGCTTTGAGGCTCACTGTGGTGGCCATGCAAAGGACGCAGAAGACGGACCTTCCCCATTGGATTACGACCCGCTTACCGCCCCACCATCCGGTGAAGGCGGTCCTCCAACCGGTCCATCGGCCGAGTTTGAGGCAGAAGGTTGGAGCCTTCCACCTTACGCTGGTGTTGCCTTAGTAGTAGGACTCATTGCCGCTTACAAGTATAGCGACAAGGTTTCCGATTTGTTCAACAAGTTGGCTGACCAGTAAGTGGAAGGGATAGAATGGCTTTTAGTGGACAAACAAAGGATACCTTAACCGGCGTCCTGTTCGTCATAGCCGCTGCCAGCATTTTTTCATCTATCCAAGAGTTTGAGGATGCTTATGTGTTCCCGGACCGACAATTCATGAATATCTTCTTCCCCTTCGTCTTAGGAATGGGGATTTTGTGGTGGAAGCACAAGGATATAGGGGACATTATCTCTCCCACCACTGGTCGGGGCATATAGATTCAAGGCCAGCCATTAAGTAGTCGGATGACTGACTTAAAAGCATGGTAGCACAGCCTCCCGGATACAATATCACCTGTGACCCCGGTGACCTATACAATCGGAAGTGTTACACCAATGTGTATTCCACCCCCGGATGCGACCCCGCTACCGACCCGACTTGCACAATATCTCAGCAAGAAATTATTGGTTATACGGATGACGGACAGCCCATCTCTAAGGCCCCAAGCACGGCTTCTTGGATTGCATGGGTTCCTACGCTAACCACTCTTGATATGTCCGGTATGGCCATTCAACCCTATGGCGAAGCAGGGCTTCCCTATGTATCTCCTTCAGGACAAACTGACCCAACAGGGGAGCCTGACGATTCCAGCACTTCCTCGGATACTGAGGGGAGAAGTCAGGAGGGTCTTGGAGCCACCCCACCAACCCTTGTTCAAGGATTGGCTATCACCGCCGTTGTCGCTGGTGTAGGTTCAGTCCTCTTGAAGAAATGGTGAGGTGGAGAAATGACGGGAACAAATTGGATGGGTTATACCGAAATATCCCCTATCAGCGGACCTGATAGTTTCTATCCAAACGATATACTACCCTCAAGTGGCGCAGACCCACAAGATTGGTATTATTTGTTTTATTCCATGCCCGGTTCAACGGCTCGCCGAATAGGTGAGCAGCGCACCTGTAATCCACTTTGGAATGTTTTTGGGTGTCGGGAGGCCGTCACCGAAGAACAAGTAACTCCTGTGGTCCCTGTGGATGAACTTCCGCCTCAATATCAGGCAGAAGGCGACATCCAAGCGCAATCGGACGCCGTTATGAGTGGTTACACCAACCTGAATAAGATTGCTCAACCCCTTTTAGGAGTTATGATTGTGGGTTGCCTTGCGGTATGGGTCTATCAAAAATGGGCGTGATACTGTGACGGATAAGAAGACTAAAACTCAAAAGTCTGACGAGAAGAAGGTCATTGACCAAAAGTTTGCCGCTGATACTCAAGTAAGTCAAGATGCAGCCCGAGATGCGTGGGTTGGAGTTCTTATCCCAGCCGTAGGGTCGGCGGCGTTCTTTGGTTCCATGATGGTCAATGTTATGAGGACTTATGCCCGTTATGGATGGCCTAAAGACGCTTTCACCTTCACCGATAGGTTGCTCATGGGTATCCCTCTTGTAATTGTTGGGATTGCTCTATATGAGGGCTTACAGAAGGTGGAGAACGGTGGTTAGTCGTGGAGAAATGGAAGAAGGAGTTTGTCGTAACCGGTATCGTTTTCGCAGTTTTCATGACTGAAAGCCTCGTGCATTATTCAATGGCAGAAGCCAAATCGGAGGGCAAGTCTTTCAAGGATGCTTGGAAAAGTTTGCCGGACCGGAATGAGTTGCTGAAAATGGCGGCCATTGTGATGACTGCAAGCATTATTAGCGGTATCCTCATAAGTGAGGCGCAGAAGGTCATGAAGGTTAAATCGGCGATATAACCGAAGTTTCAAGTAGTCGCAGTTGGTATGGGAACAAGTGAGTGATGATAGCCCACAGAATGAGGCCATTTGGCAAGAATACCTTGCTGCACGGCGGGAGCAATATTGGCTTTCTCGGAGAAAAACCTTGGGTGCTGAGTATGATACGCAAAAGCAACGCTGGGACGCTATCATAGAGCAAGAATGGCAAGTCTTTCAACAAACATTGAAGACTGGGAGTGATGTATCCGCTGCTATCCGACAACAGATGGGTGAGGACTTCTTCACGCGGCATCTTGAGGAGTCACCCATTGACTATGACTTTGAGAAGTTTCAAGTAGGCGGACAGACACTAACGCTGTATCACATAGAGGATTTTATCATGTTGGCCAATCAGGGAATCTTTCGGGATGTTCGTTTTCTTATTGATAAGGGCCGGAGATGGGAAAAGAAGGTCGCCAAAAGTTTGGGAGAGTATGGATTCCGGATACAGGGCCATCATCAGGTGCAGCATGAAGAATATCTAATTGTGGGGGCGGTTTGATGGACGACGATATGGAAGTTATCGTGGAGAACGATTTTATTACTGCCAAACAAATGGTAGTGTTGTGTATCAGCATTTGGGCTGCGATACAGGCCATTGCTTTGGTGATGGTTCCTACCGAGTGGCGCAATTGGCAATTGTTAGGATTCATTGCCTCCACTAACTTGGCGGCCGTCATTCTTGCTATTTTGGCGCAGCGGTCAGCGGACTCCATTGGGAAGACATATCGGCGCGTGTTCACGGCGGACTTTTACAGGGCTGTTCAAACCTTGAGTCAAGCCCAATCTTTAGTCATGGCTGAAGCCGAGAAAAGAGGTCACACCTTGGATGAAGAATTAGAAGAATTGGCACCTAAACTTTATGGGCTATTCCGGCAGTATGTGGATGTGAAGTCCCAAGAGATTACACCGCCGGAACCGGAAGTGGAGGCACCCCCGTTAGAGTATAGCGAGGACGAACTCTTTGAGTCTTCATGATGCAGTCACGATTCCTTTATGTAGTTGGAGGGTGAATTGTAGGGTATGAGTCCCTCACTTTTAATTCTCGGTGCGGGGCTATGTGGCATTGTCCTCGGGACTATCTTCCTGTGGCGAAGGCGCAAAAAAGCGCGAAAAGCGGAACCGGAATGGGAGTCTGCATTCCCTCTATGAAGAAGCGAATACTTTAAGTAGCAAGACGGAGTAACAGTAGGCATAACAGGTGATTGAAGCATGGCGAACCAAGACCCCCAGCCGGAGATTTACACTACCTCGCATACTTTTGATGCAAGCGGTGGCACGATTGCGGCCAACACATCCAATGTGGTATCTATCTTCACTAATCAGGCTAACAACGAAGAAGTCCGCATTTATGCAATAGCAGTTCAAGTCTTGGATGATACCGATGGCTCGGCGGCCGCGACCTTCATTGACTTCAATTGCGCTATTGGTGTAGGCCCTAACTATGTCCCTTCAAACTCCTTTGATATTGGATGGCTCAACACTAACCTCGCTAATGGGGGCCAAGTGCTTGCTTTCTCGTCCCCCATCCTTTGTCTATTCCAGCAGCCTCTCCAAATTACGGTGACCAATAACAGCGCAATTACGACCCCAGCCGAGCGCAAGGTCAAAATCACCCTGATTGGTGAACTTGCCATTCAGAAAGTTGCTTGCCGGTGAAGCATTAAGTAGCGGCACTCACCACTTAAAGGCATGAGTATTCGCCGTCAAGCCTATGAGTGGCGCAATTTGATTACCGAGCAGTTGTATGACGCTGGGTTCACTTCCACTCAGGGACACCCTGTTTTGACTCCTCCAAACTTCCTCAATGACGGGACCCCATTCAATAATCCGCTTTATTCCGTCCGCTTACCCACAGATGGAATGAGCATCTTTACGGGTGGTAGGGGAAACAATCTTGACATTCCCGCCTCCCTCCGAGCCACGCAATTTATCGTGATTGATAGTATCAGCGGATGGGACGGGCAATCAGCCCGAACCCTTGCTTCCCAATGGCAAGATGCCTTTATTCAAATCCGCATCAACGAAACTTATTATTTCCAAACCCCTGATGGAAGGGCCGACAAAGGTTTGCCAACCTCCGCAGTCCCCTTCCCGGACCATAACTTACAAAGTCAGACCAACGCATTCAAGGCCCTACAACCCGTCCAGCCCATCTATACTTTTGAGGCTTTCAAGAACGGCCTCTCAACCCCTGTTTATATTCTTCCGGGACAAGTGTGGGATATTATTTATCGGAACCCTAAAGAAAACGGGGATTCCTTGATTATGAACGACGCACAGATTTCTTATTGCTATGTGAAGTATATGCTGCTGGATGGCTCCGATGCGGCCATTGCTATGAAACTTCTTCGCAGCGGATTTCCGGTAACCGTTCACAACCTCAAGATGTATCGCCGAATGCTGATTAGGCATGAAATCTTTGAAGATTCCTTGGATGAAATGCCAATGGGACCAAGGCGGGTGGACTGATGGCTATTACCAAACAAGTTTATTTGTGGGAGTTGTATGGCGACGGGACCTATCAATCAGTCACCAACCCTTCAGACCCCTATGTGAATGCTTTCTTTCCTAACGCTGGTGAAACATTTTCCATCTTTACAGGAGGGTATGGAAACAATGTTACTGAATCCAACTTAGTGAGAGATGGAAGTTTTGTAGTAATTGACCGTTTTGGTAGCACTCCGGGCCTCATCACCGACACCCAAGCCTTTAGCGTAGGTGGTGGCGGGAGGTATGAACTGGATTTGTGGAAGCCAAACGGCTTTGTGAACATTTGGATTGATACCACCGGCTACTATCAAGACCCACAGAATGTATCTTCATTGGGAATCTCGGGCAATGCTTCGCCCTTTCCCGAAACTGAGGGGATTAGACCCGTCCATTACTCCTTGAATCCCTCCATCTATGTGGAACCTTTCGTCACATGGGATGTGAGATATACCATGATGAATGACCTCAAAAATT
>Ga0315329_10000818_pt1 | contig 12185 bp, 9 predicted proteins | sample M150032315metaG_FD_203459 | JGI IMG/M metagenome (GOLD analysis project Ga0315329, IMG submission 203459) | Ammonia-oxidizing marine archaeal communities from Monterey Bay, California, United States - M1 500m 32315 | ecosystem: Environmental > Aquatic > Marine > Coastal | place: USA: California...
ATCTAAATTTCTAAAATCTGATAATTCTACTGAAAGAACTAACTATCCTTACTATGGAAGAACAAAACTTGATGTTGTAAAAAATGAATTTCTCAGCTCTCAAAATAGACGAAAAAGAAAATCATTCATTGATAAAAAACTTATTAAAGATGTGAATCTGAAATGTAAATTTGTATATTTTCCACTATCTGTAGATATGGAAAGAAATCTATTAATCGCTGCGCCGTTGTTCACAAATCAAATTGAAATCCTAAGATATATTGTGAAATCACTTCCTATCAATTATCAGTTATTTGTAAAAGAAAATCCTTCACAATCAAGCAGAGATTGGAGAAGTTTAGAAGAATATGATGAAATTATCTCTATACCAAATCTGACACTAATACATCCATCATTCTCATCACGAAAACTAATTGAGAATTCCGACTTGGTAATTAGCATTGGGGGTTCACCTGGGTTGGAAGCTGCATTCTATGAAAAACCCTCAATAACATTTTCAGAAATTGGATATGACATTCTTCCATCTGTATTTAGAGTGCAAAATATAGATGAATTGTCAAATACCATAAAAACTGCTCTAAACACAAAAGTTTACTCGCAAGATCTTGATAGATATATTTCACTTCTTGAAAATGAAATATTCTCTTTTGATTCCTTTGAATTCGCCTCTGATCTAAAAGATGAACTATTTCTTGGTGGAAATTTACATGATAATGAAATCTCTGAAAAACAAATTAAAAAAATCATAAAAAAACATGAAATATTATTAAAAAATTTAACAAATGAACATATTAAAAAAATTAATTATGATAAAAAAACAAAAAATTAGTAAATACTATTTAAGAATAAATTGGATTTAGATATTTGATGAAAGCACTAGCTGAAATAATATGCATCATACCCGCAAGAATGGGTTCTAAAGAAATTCCAATGAAAAATATTGTTGAGCTTAATGGAAAACCTCTACTATTTTATTCAATAAGATCTGCTATTAAATCAAAATTTATTTCAAGGACAGTAATTTCTACAGATAATCTGAAAATTGCTAATATTGCAAAAAAATTTGGTGCTGAAGTTGTTAAAAGACCAAAAAGATTGGCAAATGGGAAACTACCAATGGAACCAGTTATCGAACATGTTTTAGAAACATTACAAAAAAAAGAAAATTACTGTCCAGAAATAATAGTAGTTTTACCAAATACATCTCCATTAAGAACTTCAGTCCATGTGGATAAAGCTTTAAAGAAATTTTGTAGTGGGAACTATGATTCATTAACAAGTGGCTTCAGAGGAATAAAATTCATGTGGAAACATGATGGAAAATTTATTCTTCCATTAAATAACGATCCAAAAAATAGACCAAACAGACAAGATGTAAAAAATCAATTTATTGAGAATGGTGCAATTCACATCACTAAATACAAATCTTTTATGAAAAATAAATGTCGACTATCAGGAAAAATTGGTATTTTTGAAATGCCAGAACATCTTTCCTTTGAAATTGATTCAATTTATGATTTAAAAATTGTAGAATTTCTATTAAAAAACAAATTAACTTCTGATTAAGTCAACAAGGTTGATCAGATTACTTAGTGAGAGTGTTGGCAAATCGTGACTAAAATAAAATTATAAAATAAAAATGAATTACACGTGTAATTATCAAATTTAGATTAAATATTATGAAGATAATATTTATTCTAGTTTAGTTCGTAAATTATTATATTGAAATCATTAAAAATTTTTTTAGGAGATTTAACTTATGATACCATTACACTTGCAACAGAAGCATTTCCATTAAATATTGGATTTGTGGCATCATATTGTTTATCTAAATATCCAAATAATGTTGATATTAAATTATTCAAATATATTGATAAAATTGAAAAAGCAATAAAAGAAAATCCTCCAGATGTTTTAGGATTAAGTAATTATGCTTGGAACAGAAGAATTGGATTAAAAATTTTTAGAATTTTTAAAAAAAATAATCCAAATGGCATAACAGTTTGGGGAGGACCAAATTTTCCTTTAGATCTAGAATCTCAAGAAATTTTTATGAAAGAACATCCTGAAGTGGATGTTTATGTTCCAGTTGAAGGCGAAGTAGGTTTTTCAAATTTAATTGGAAAAATATTAGAAAAAAATAACAAAGATGAATTCTTTGAAAATCCTATTGATGGATGTATTATTCGAAATAAACAAGGTAATTTACAATATAGTAATCCAGGAATTAGAATCAAAAGTCTTGATGAAATTCCTTCTCCATATACAAGTGGATTATTAGATGAATTCTTTGATGGAAAATTATCACCAATGTTTCAAACAAATAGAGGATGTCCATTTTCATGTTCATTTTGTGTTGATGGTTCTGATGTAGTAATGCAAGTAAATAATTTTGGTATGGAACGAATTAAAAATGAACTAAATTACATAGCAGAGCATGTACCAAAAAATACACATAGTTTGTTTATTAGTGATCTAAATTTTGGAATGATTCCAAGAGATATAGAAATTTGTAAAATTCTTGCAAAATTAAAAGATACACATGGTTTTCCTACTCAAATTCAAGCAACAACAGGTAAAAATTCTAAAGAAAGAATAATCAATGCAATAAAAGAATTGCATGGTGCATTAAGAATTTATATGTCAGTACAATCGTTAGATGAAAAAGTTCTAACAAATATTAGAAGATCAAATATTAGTCCACAAGAATTAATTGCGTTGGCACCAACAATTAAAGAAGCAAATTTAAGAACTACTTCAGAAGTAATTTTAGGTTTACCAGGAGAATCATATCAAAGTCATGTTCAAACTTTAAGTGATTTAGTAAAAGCAAAGATGGACGATATTCAAGTCTATACATGTATGATGTTGGATGGTGCAGAAATGAATACACCTAAAGAAAGAGAAAAATGGGGATTAAAAACTAAATTTCGATTACTTCCAAGAGACTTTACTAAATTATCAGATGGAAAAAATGTAATGGAAATTGAAGAAGTGGTAGTAAGCTCAAATACATTAACATTCAAAGAATATGTTGAATTACGATTACTAGCTTTTGCTATATGGGTAACAAATAAAGGAATTGTATATGATCCTATTTTAAAATTTTTACGACAAAATGAAATTGATGTTTTTGAATTATTTAACAGAATCCATAAAAATTTAGAATTTGCATCATCAAGTATTAGACAAGTCTTTAAAGAATTTGAAGATGCAACAATTAATGAATTATGGGACACTCCCGAAGAAATTGAAAAGAACTATCAGAATGAAAAAGAATATCAAAAATTACTAGATGGGAAAGATGGAATAAATGTAATGTATTATTTTCATGGTAAAATTGTATCTTCAAATATGGATGATTGGACAAACTATACATTAAAAATTGCCGAAGACTTACTTTTAGAAAATAAAATAATGGATGAAGAAATATCTGAACAATTTAATGATATTGCAAATTATTGTAGGGGAATATCACATAACCCGTTGGGAGGGAATCGTAGTTTAACAAATCCAAAATTTAATTTTAATTATGATATTCAAAAATGGCTAAATGAAAATAATGATAAAAATTTAAAGGAATTTAAATTTTCAAGAACTGAAATGGAATTTATACTATCAAATGAACAAATCCAATTAGTAGAGGATAAACTTACAATTTTTGGAAACACTCCATCAGGAAGAAGTCAGGCAATCAAGAGAATCCCAATTCAAATGTTATGGCGAAGACCAATAAAATCCAAAAAAGATCTAAAGGAAGAAAAAGATGAGTGTCTTTTTGTTCTTAATGACATTTAAACGAGTATTAATCAATAATAAATCTAATAATTAGATGAAATTTAAAAAAAACAAATTGAAAATTGATGATTCAGTAGAGACTCAGATGTATGATCTAATGGTAGAATTATTTCCAATATGTCGAAGTATTACAGGGGATGGTGTGAGAAAAACATTTGATGTTTTAAAAAAAATTATAAAAATCACCACATATGAAGTTTCTACTGGAACCAAAGTTTTTGACTGGACAATTCCTAAAGAGTGGAATATAACTGATGCATATATCATAGATCCTAATGGTAAAAAAATTCTTGATTTTCATAAATCCAATCTACATGTCATACAATATAGTACTCCCATCAATAAAGAGATAGAATTAGATGAGCTAAAATCACATATACATACTATACCAAATAAACCAAAGTCGATTCCCTACATAACATCTTACTATAATGAAGACTGGGGGTTCTGCATGACAAATGAGCAGTTCAACAAATTAAAAGATGGTGTTTACAAAGTAGTAATTGATTCTAAATTAAAAGATGGTTCTCTTACTTACGGTGAATATTATATTGAAGGTAAAACAAAACAGGAAGTAATTTTTTCAACATACATATGTCATCCATCTCTATGTAATGATAATCTATCAGGCATTATACTATTAGTGTTCCTAGCTCAGTTTTTGCAAACACAGAATTTAACTTATTCATATAGATTTATTTTCGTACCAGAAACAATCGGTGCAATCACCTGGCTAAATAAAAATGAGGCTGGATTAGATTACATAAAACATGGGCTATTAGTTACATGTGTAGGTGACCCTGGAAATTTTACATATAAAAAAACACGTCAAGAGAATGCTGACATAGATAAAATAGTAATAAACACACTAAAAAAACTAAAATTAAATTTTAACGTTCAAGATTTCTTCCCTTATGGAAGTGATGAACGACAATTCTGCTCACCAGGCTTTAATTTACCAGTAGGATCATTGATGCGCACTCCTTATCGTCAATTTGTTCAATATCATTCATCAGAAGATAATTTGGAATTTGTAAAAAAAGAATCGTTACTAGAATCATTAAAAGTGTATTTAGAAGTGGTTTCTGCAATTGAAAATAAAGAAGATATACCAGATCTGGAAGTAAAAAAAATAGAAAGTGATGCTGATACTGAAATTTTCATAAATACAAATCCAAAGTGTGAACCACAATTAGGTAGGCGTGGAATATACAGGAATTTTGGATTTGGGCGATTAGATGTTGAATCAGATGAGACTGAAAAATTTGAATTATCAATATTCTGGATTCTTAATTACTCTGACGGTAACCATTCATTAGAATACATATCAAAAAAATCAGGAATCGACTTAGACATTCTTAGACAAACTGCATTAAAATTACTAAAATGTAATTTGCTAGAAAAAGTAAATCGTGAATCAAACTGATAAAACAATATAACAAGTAAAATATTAGAAAAAGTCACGATTAGTATGAATTTTCTTAAAGTTCCAAAGAAAAATAAAATTAAATTTGTACTTCTAGGATCTGGAAAACCATTATGTGATCTGTGTGACTTGTTAATTAAAAATAAATTTGTGAAACCAATTATTGTAACACATCCAAAAAGATTTCATAAACGAGATGAAAAACTCTTAAGCCATTCAAAAACTTACTCAAGCGTATTTGAATATTCAAAAAAAAATAATATTGAATTGATTCAGGCTGAAAAAGTAAATGATGCAAAATTGATCATGTTACTATGTAAAAAAAAATGCTCTGCCGCCTTTTCAATTTCATGCAGATCAATAATTAAAAAACCATTTTTAGATGCATTCAATGGACTAGTTTTCAATATACATCCAGCATATCTGCCTGAAGAAAGAGGTGGTGCAATAATTAGCTGGAGAATACTGAATAATAAAAAATATGTTGCCGCAACACTACATCAAATTGACGAAGGAATAGACTCAGGCCCAATAATAATTCAAAAAAAGAAGAAATTGAATATTAGAAATCCATTTCTTGAGGACTATATATTACAAACAAATGATTTGTACATAAAACTATTTTCTATATTTATTCAAAAATTAGGTAGTAAATTAGAACTGAAATCTCAGAATCAGAAACGGGCGTCTTATTATTCTAGATTATATACTGAGATTAATGGAGCCATAGATTGGAACTGGTCTAATGTGGAAATTGAGTCATTCATAAATGCATTTGGAAGTCCATATCCTGGTGCATTTACTTTTCTAAACAACAAAAAAATATCAATTCTTGAAGGAAAATCTGAAAAATCTAATGAACAATTTCACCCATTTCTTTATGGAAGAATAATTCAAAAATTTCAAGATGATTCTGTTCGTGTTGTTACTAAGAAAGGATTTTTAAGAATTAAAAAAATAGCGATAAATGGGACAATAACTTCACCCTCTGAAATTCTTCAATTAGGAAATATCCTTTATACACCATCTGAAGTGTTACATGAAAGCAAAATAAAAATAACGAATGTTAGAAATATGAAAGCAAAGTTTGAGAATAAGAAATAAGATGGGATTTTTTAATATAGAACGATCAAATGAATTAAAAAAACGAGCCAGAAATGTCATTCCTCATCAAACAGGTACTTTTAGTAGAGCTGCTAGTTCATTTGTCGAAGGTGTTTTTCCTACGTATATTCAAACAGCTAACGGTTCACATTTTACTGATGTAGATGGTAATGTTTTTTTAGATTACTTGTTAGGGATTGGTCCAATTACACTTGGATATAATTACAAAGTTGTTAATGAAGCTGTATTATCACAGCTACAAAAAGGGATTCTTTTTTCTTTACCTCATCCTATTGAAGTAGAACTTTCTGAATTGATGTGTGATATCATTCCTCATGCAGATATGGTAAAATTTGAAAAATCTGGTTCTAATGCAGTTACTGCTGCAGTAAGAGTTGCACGGTATAAAACAAAACGTGACAAAATTGCATATTGTGGTAGTGGAGGAGTATGGCATGATTGGCAAGCTGCAATGGTTAGTCGTGATGGTGGAGTTCCAGAATTTAACAAAAAACTAATTAAAATATTTGAATATAATGATGATGAAGGCTTAGAGCAAATTTTTGAAGATAATCCAAATGAAATTGCAGCAATTGTATTAGAGCCAACAATTTATGAAAAACCATCAAGTGAGTTTTTGAAAAAAGTTAGAAAAATTGCAGATAAGAATAACTCTCTTTTAATTCTAGACGAAATTGTTACTGGATTTAGATTTGATTTAATGGGAGCTCAGAAAATGTTTGGAATTAAAGGGGATCTAGTATGTTTTGGGAAAGGGATGGGGAATGGTTTACCCATTACAGCCATTACAGGACCAGAAGAGTTTATGAGGCTTTTTGATGATTTATGGGTTTCATCAACCAACAATAGTGAAACGTTGTCTATAGCTGGAACTATCGCAACGATAAATGAAATGAAATCTAAGAATACTATAGAACAGTGTTGGAAAATAGGTGCTGAACTTTTTGATAGTTGGAATAAAATAACATCCAAGTATAATTTGAATGCAAAAATGAATGGATATCCAATTAGAATGAAGTTAGAATGTTTCGATTCAAAAAATAACCCTTCTATCGATCTTAAATCTTTAATGTTACAAGAAATGGTGAAAAAAGGAATTTTTATGTCACCCGGAGTTACTTTCATTTCATATTCACATACCTCAAAAGACATTGAATTTACTTTACAATGTTTAGATGAAATTTGTAAAAATATCTCTACAAATATTACCGAAAATGAATATAATCGTCATTTAGAAGGAAATGTTCCTAAAACAATTTGGAGTATGAAAATTCCTCCAACAAAAAAACATGATTGATTTCTTGGTTTAAACAAACTATTAAGTTATAATTTTTTTGTCATTTTTTAAGGATTTTAAATATCCCTCATCTCTAATAATTTTATTATTAATTTGTAATAAAGTTGGTTCATTTTTTAGAATTTTCAAAATTTCATCCATTGAAAAAATAAATTTTGGACTCAATTTTTCAAAAATTTTTTTTACAAAGACTAGATCTTCTTTTTCATCAACACACCATCTCATTTGAGAAAGATCAACATTGTTTTGAAAATTGAACAACTTGAATTTTTGGGGATTTTTTGATATGTATGGGGTCACATGTTCTAATTCAGAAGACAATTTTGAATTTAATATGGCTGATCTTAATGCAGTGTAGGAAAATATTTCAATATCTAATCCGTCAGGAAATGTAGGAATAATACGATTTGAAATATAATCGTAATCATGTTCCAAAAAAAACTTAATCATTTCATCTATCAAAAAAGGATCTATCAATGGACAATCTCCTGTTATCCTAATTATTGGATCTGCATTAATTTGTGAAGCACAATCATAAAAACGCTTTAGGACATTATTTTCATCTCCTGTGATACCTATTACTCCTAATTCATTTGCAATATCTAATAATTTTTTATCTTCATCAAGTTTGGTAGTTACTAAAGCAATCTGATTAACTAGATTCGTTTGTTTTACTCTATTTACGACATGCCAGATCATCGGCTTTCCTTCTATTTTTTTTAGTACTTTTTGTGGAAATCTTGATGAGCCAACTCTTGCCTGGATAAGTACTGTAACGTTATGCATTTTATTTAATTATTTTAATTAGTTTCAGTAATAATTCTTACTGAGCTATTGATTTAAAACATTTTTAAAAATGTGTAGTAAGAATGCGTATATTGGAATATTGTGATAAAAATGAATGTTAAGAAATTATTTGATATGTCGGGAAAGACAGTCATAATTACTGGTGCGGCAGGACTTTTAGGGTCACAATATGCTGAGGGATTAATTAATTCTGGAGCAAATGTAGTCTTAGCAGATCTAAATTACAAACTGTGCAAAGAAATTCGTGAGAGATTAGTTAAGAAAAAAGATTCAAAAGCATTAGCAGTGAAGTTGGATCTTACGGATAAAAAATCGATTCAAGATATGGTAAAAAAAGTTATAAAAAAATATTCAACGATTAATGTTTTAATCAATAATGCTGCAGATCAAGGAGATAGTAGATTAAGAAAAACTCCATTTGAAGAGTTTCCTCTGAAAAATTGGAATCATGCAATAGATGTTAATTTAACTGGAGTTTTTTTGTGTTGTCAAGAGATCGGAAAAGTTATGGTAAAACAACGTAATGGAATAATAATCAACATATCATCTACATACGGGATTGTAGCTCCTGACCAAAGAATCTATGGAAAAAGTGGACAAAATTCAGCTGCATTTTATGCAGCAACAAAGGGTTCAATAATTAATCTTACAAGATACCTTGCAGCATATTGGCAAGGTAAAGGAATTAGAGTGAACACATTGTCTCCAGGAGGAGTAGAAAAAGGTCAGGATAAAGATTTCATAAAAAAGTATTCTTACAAAACTATACTTGGTAGAATGGCAAAGAGAGATGAATATGTGGGTCCTATTTTATTTTTAGCATCTGATGCATCATCATACATGACGGGTTCAAATTTAATAGTGGATGGTGGCTGGACCGCATGGTAAATTTTTAATAAATTTTCTTTAATAATTTTTTTTCAATCTTAGTATTTCTTTTCAACAATACTGGAATTTTATCATTCATTTTTTTTAACATTCTTTTTTATTTTGAATAAAAGATCTGTAGTTCTTATACTAGTTTCAAATAATTCATTTTTAAAAGGAATTTTTTGTGTCACATGTGAGATAAAAAATCCAATCGATTTTTTTAGAGATGTACTATGATCTTGTTGCATATTAAATTTTTTTCTTAGTATTATAGGAGGAGTGATGAAAAGATTATTTTTATCAAATGTATTTCTTGGGCTTCTAATTTCTAATGTATTATTTTTTATCATCAGATAACCATTTGTGCCAATTACAGATAATTCTCCAAGAAATGGAGTCGTATATGAATTCATTATGGATATATTGAAATTTTTGTATTCAAATAACAAGTGTGAAGTATCATATGATGTACCATTTTTAGAGATTATTTTTGGAAAATAGAATTGGTTTTTTGCTGTTCCAAAATTTTTAATTATTAAATCAAGATAATGGATGGAAACAGTATCTAATAGAGTATGTTTATTTTTAGTACCATTTGAACGCCAAGAACCAATATACTCTTTCTTAAATGCCAGACCTTGCGATGCAACAATTTCGATTTTTACAATCTGACCAAGTTGTTTAGAATTTGAATATTTTTGCAGTAATTTATCTAATTCACTAAATCTATAGTTAAAATTAAAAAAGATTTTTCTTTTTTTATTAATTTTCAATTTTTTTAATTTGTTTAATTCGTTGATATTAGATACAGGAGGTTTTTCACAAAAAATGTAACCTGAAAAAGTTTCTAATTTTTTTATATATTGATAATGAGTATCATTAGGAGAAGATATGATTATAGCATCACATGATAGTAAATCTGTAAAGTAGTTTGTGCATCTTTTATCATTAAACTTCTTTTTTGGATGAAAAATATATTTTATTTTTGATTTAGGATTTGTTTCAATTAATGAAATCAAACGTTTTGCATGATTTTGATATCCAATAATACCTACAGAAACTACCAATTTGAACAACGATCACATGGAAAACATTCACTACGTTTACCAGAAAGATGAGAACTCCTTAGATTTTTGTATAATTCTCCATTCCAGATTTCTTTAATGTTGTTTTTGTTGATGTTACCAACTTCTAATTCACTCTTATAATCAACATCACAAGGATTACATTTTCCATCATACCAGACATACATTTCTCCCCAAAGAAATTCACATGGATTTTTTCCACTAATATCTATTGGATTATTATAAGTATCCCAACGTTGCTGTGCATGAAATAAAATCACACTATCTACATAAGGCTCCCAAAAATTTTTTATTTCTTCTGCATTTTGTTCTTTATTAACAATCATGCCACTGATTCGTGTTGAACATCTTGAATCAGGATAATTTTCTTTAATTTTTTTAAATAGTTTAATATTTTTTAATACATGTTCAAAAATACCTCTAATTCTAATTGATTCATATTGTTTTTTCTCATGAGAATCAACTGAAAAAACAATGTCATTTATTCCACTTTTTAGAATTTTATGAATGAGTTTCTCGTTTAACAAAGTTGCATTGGTGTTCATTTTTATTTCATAAAACTTTCCAGAGCAATATTCTAACATTTCTCCAAGTTGTGGATGAAGTGTGGGTTCACCTCTCCCCGTTAATGTAATTGCTTTTACTCCAATTGCGTGAGCATCATCAATAATTTTTTTAAATAGATCTAAACTCATTTTACCCATGAATTCTTTATTGTTAGTAAAACTTTCATCTATTTGATAGCACATTATACATCGTAAATTACATGCAGAAACAGGTTCAATAATTAGATGAGTTGGGATTTCATGATCAACATATTCTTTTGGAAAATTTTTAAACTTATAACGGAAAATAAGATAGTCTGTCCACTTTGATTTTGAATTTCTTTCAAGAAAATCAATTTGTTGAGGAGTAATTAATGAGAAGTCATCATTTTCAAAATTATTTATAATTTTATTGAGGTATTGTTTATTACTTTCTGAAATAGTGTTAATTGAGTTTTTTAGTACATTTAACAAATTTGATTTATCAAACTTTTTTGATGTAAGATAAATTCCTTCAATGCCCATTATTCATACAACTGTTTTAAAATCTATAAACGTTGTTTATCATTTATTATAATGTTCGTATGAAGTATTGATAGTAGAAACAACTCGTTCAACTCCATTTAAGAGATTTATTTGTTTGAGGTTATTTTGAAATTTCTTACGTTCATTAAATTTACACATGTTTTTGAATGATTTAAGGAATTTTTTGTATGATAGATTATCATTTAATTGCACCATATACCCTACATTATATTTGTCAACAAAAGTATGTTTATTTTCTCTAGCGTTCACAGGTATTACAATCATAGGCACATGTAAAGAACCTAATTCAAAAACAGTTCTTCCATTAGAAGTTATTGCAAAATCTGATTCATGAAAGATTTTTGATAAGAAATCCACATTCTCATTTAGAGTTATTTGGAAATTTTCTTCCTTCATTTTTAGAATTAATTTTAAGAGTTTTTTACGCTCTTTGTAATCATGTCCTATAACTACAGAATAATGAATATTCTTTAATTGGAATTTTTTAATAAGGTTCAAAATTTTAGGCGTCTTATTTGTTGGATCAAGACCTCCAAAAATAATTGTCACATTTTTTGGGATGTTTCTTAATTTTGTAGGTTTCCACATTCTGAATTCATCCCTAACACATGCAAAATTAGGTCCATAGTATTCGTTAGGACTATTTTTTGTTGAGTGATAAATAGGATTAAACACAAGATTTGCAT
>Ga0315329_10000827_pt1 | contig 12141 bp, 9 predicted proteins | sample M150032315metaG_FD_203459 | JGI IMG/M metagenome (GOLD analysis project Ga0315329, IMG submission 203459) | Ammonia-oxidizing marine archaeal communities from Monterey Bay, California, United States - M1 500m 32315 | ecosystem: Environmental > Aquatic > Marine > Coastal | place: USA: California...
CGCACCACCCCCTCGAGTCCTTCCGGCACCACCGCCACCCGGTGGAGATCCCGGATGCCGGCCAGATGCACAATGAGGGGATCAAAGGACGGACGCTCCTTGGCTTCGAACACCCTGGCCACCGCCTTCGGGTTGAAGGCCACCGCCGCCAATCCATAGACCGTCTCGGTCGGCACCGCCACCACTTCGCCAGCGGCCAGCACCTTGGCGGCCTCCCCGGCCGCGGCACCCCAATTCTCAAAGTCGGCATTTTCCACGCGTGTCTGCACGCCCCGCTGTAACAAATAACACTTAGGGTTTAGAATTTAGAATTTCGGCCCTAAACTCCTGCCTCCATGGCAGCCGAATCCCCGTCTCCACCAAAAAACATCGTCCTGATCGGCTTCATGGGCTCCGGAAAGTCCTCTATTGCCCGGGAACTCTCCCATACCCTCGGATATCCCGTGGTCGATACCGATGTCCTGATCGTCAAGCAGGCGGGCAAACCAATCCGGAAAATATTCGAGGATGAGGGCGAGGACGCCTTCAGGGACCTGGAATCGGCCATTCTGCACAAACTCGAAGAATCCCTGCCTACCCGTCGCATCATCGCCACCGGTGGGGGTGTTATCGTTCGCCCCGAAAACCGGGAAATCCTGCGCCGACTGGGTTTCGTAGTCTGGCTGGTGGTTTCGGCCGAGGAAATCATGAGGCGCACGGGCAAGAACAGGGATCGCCCCCTCCTCAATAACGAGGACCAGAAGGGGACCATCGGCCGCCTGCTCAAGGAGCGCGGCGAACTCTACCGCGGCACCGCTCACCAGGAAATCGAAACCGATGACCTCACCTTCCCGGAGATCACCACCGGGATTGTGGAATCCGCCCGCTACTTCTTCGCCCGGTGATTGCGATCCACTTTCACGTGTTGAGCAATGCTCACGGGCCTCATACGCTTTCAGGTCCCTCTTAACCAAACGCCTGCAAACCCGGACTCGTGGACCCACTGGTCGCCAAAAACAACTTGCAGTCGATTGCCACCCGGATCGGCTTTGACGACTGCCGGGTGGCGCCCGCTGGACGGGCCCGGCATGCCGACGAATTCCTGGCCTGGGTGGCCCGGGGTAAGGCGGGGGACATGAAGTGGCTCGAACGCAACCCGGAGCGCCGGACTGACCCACGCCAAATCCTGCCCGGTGCCCGGGCAGTCGTCTGCCTGGCCCTCAACTACTACCCCGGCCCACAGGAGCCCAACCCGGCTTACCGCATCGCCCGCTATTCCTGGAATGACGATTACCACGATGTCATCGAGGAAAAACTGGCAGATCTCGACCGGGCCATGCAGGAGATGGGCGGGAAGCAGCGTTATTACGTCGACACCGGACCGATCCTCGAACGGGACTTCGCATCCGAGGCAGGCCTCGGATGGAACGGAAAATCGACCGTCCAGATCCACCGCAAACTCGGAGCCTGGTTCTTTCTCGCAGAGCTCATCACCACCCTTCCTCTCCCACCCGATCCACCGCAGAATGACCATTGCGGGAAGTGCACCGCCTGCCTGGACGCCTGTCCCACCAACGCCATTCCCCGGCCCCATTTCGTGGATGCCCCCCGTTGCATCTCCTACCTCACCATCGAGCACAAGGGATCCATCCCACTGGAACTGCGCTCCCTGATAGGAAATCGCCTTTACGGCTGTGATGACTGCCTGGACGCGTGCCCCTGGAACCGCTTCGCAAAGACCAGCCGCGACCTGCGCTTCCATGCCCGGAAGGACGTCTTCCAGCATGAACCGCGCGACTTTCTCGCTCTCTCCGAGGAGGAATTCCGCCGTCTTTTCCGGAATTCCCCCATCAAGCGCATCAAGCGTCCCCGCTTTCTCCGCAATGTCTGCGTGGTCCTGGGGAACATTGGCGAAGCACGCGATCTCCCTGCCCTCCATATCGCGGCCGCGGATGAGAATCCCCTCATCGCCGAACACGCCACCTGGGCCATTTCACAGATCGAGAGCCGGGGCTAACGGGATCAGGGGGGGCAGTCAGAGGCTGACAGGCGTGCCGCGCAGCCTCCGTCTCATCCAGTCCGAGAGAAGGTCCCCTGCAAAGACAGCCGCCGCTCCCAGCAGGACATAAAAGAGCATCTGGTCGTAGCGAAGCCAGTTATGCGAGATCGAGACGTAGTAGCCGAGCGACGAGATTCCAAGCATCCCCAGGATGGTGGCTTCCCGGATGCAGGTCTCCCATCGGTAGAAGAAGAAGAGAAGGAAGCGGTTGAAGGATAGCGGAGCGAGACTGCCCAGATAGGTCTGGCCGCGCCCTGCCCCGCTCTGAACCCAGTAACGCGGTCCTTCCGGCCGTTGGTTTTCCATGACCTCGCCCCACAGGCGACCGAGGATCCCCAGGTTATGGAGGGCCAGGGCAAGGACCAGCGGCCAGGCACTCGGTCCCAGGAGACCCACCAGGAGAAATGCATAGACATACTCCGGCACCGCCCGTCCCAGCACAAAGACTCCACGGGTCATAAACCCCACCAGGGCCCAGAGCAGATGCACACCTCGCGAGGCCGTTCCCAGGACACCAAATGGATCTCCCCGTGCGAGGGCCCTGCTGCCCAGCGGCAGAAGCAGGGCCGCACCGATCCCTGCCAGCACGATCGCCGCACTGGCAATTGCCACGGTATTGAGAAGAGCCTCCGCTCCGTTGCGGGTCCAGAGATCACGCGCCCAATCCCCCACCGCGCCTGAATTCTCCCACAGTGCTTCCACCCGTTCTGTTCCCGAGGCCAATCTGTCATCCGGTCGGGCCGGCTCGGGCGTGAGCTTGGTGAGAAAGCGCCCCATACGTTCCGTCCGCTGGTCGCGCGTGAGATCTGTTCCCAATCGCTCCCCGAAATTCCAGGAGAGCAGGACGACCATCACCACCGCAATCCCCCCAGCCCGCACGAGCCAATCGCGCGGGGCCGTTCGGCGAAGGAGCTCTTCGGCCCGCTCCAAGCTCTTTCCCGCTGTCTCGGCTACGCGATTCCGCAGGGTGCCTCGGTTCAGGCGATCCCGCAACCGGGCACCAACCACATCTACCGCTACAACAACAATAACCAGCGCGTAGAGCTGGGTCCACACTTCACCATAAAAGAGGTTCTCGTAGGACTGGCGGATGCCCAGCCCGATCGTTTCTACGCCGATAAATCCGAGCACGGCGGAGGAACGGAGGGCGCACTCAAACCGGTAGACCGTGTAGGTCAGCATCTCGGGAAGGGCAGGCGGGAAAAGAGCACCTGCAAAGGCCTGCAGCGGGGAAGCCCCGGTGGTCAGGAGAGCAACCCGCGGGCCCTGCGATTGTTCATCGATGAGTTCCGAAAACACTTTCCCGAGCGTTCCCGCAAAGGGAAGGGCGAGGGCCACACAGGCCGAAATGGGTGCATCCCCGAGCGCCGAAAGGAAGAGCAGGGCCCACACCAGTTCATGGATGGAGCGCCCCAGCGTGATGAGAAGGCGGCAACTCCAGCGCAGCAGGCGAAGAGCCCCGCGCAGCATATGCCGCTTCGCTGAGACCCGTCCATAGGTCATCGCCCCCGGCCACCACGCCGAGGAGGCGAAGAATCCGAGCACCAGACCAGCCGGCACCGCGAGGCTCATCGCAATCAAGGCGTAGCGGAAGGTTCGCCCCATACTTCCTCCGAGACGCTCCAGAAAGGGCGTCGCGTCGGACGGAAGGGATGCATTCTGGTCGACCAGGGAAGGTGCAAATGCCGCTCCAGCAAAGCGCCCGATCTCCGCAAATGGATCGGCACCCTCTCTCAGCTGGATCACACGCGGACCAAGCACCAAAGCGCATCCCGCGAACACGAACACGAGGGCAAACACCACCAGACGCTTACCCAGCCACAGGTTGGCCGGTATCTTCACGAGGCCTCCGCCCCCTCTCCAAGTCGGAACAAAGCGTCCAGTTTATCGTCCCCAAGGGCGGACGGTTCGCCGTCCAATACGATGCGGCCCGCCTTCAGGCCGACCAGTCGAGGAAAGAATTCCTTCGCTAGTTCGAGCTGATGCATGGAAACAAGCAGGGTCAACTCCTCTTCCTCACACAAGCGCGCAAGCAATTCGAGGACATCGCGAGCCCGCGCTGGATCCACGGCCGATACCGGTTCATCGGCCAGAAGAGCCACGGGTTCCTGGAAGAGAGCTCGCGCCACCGCCACCCTCTGTCGCTGACCGCCGGAGAGGGTATCGACTCGATCGTATATTTTCTCCCCAATCCCCACCCGGTCGAGCAGGGCGTAGATCTCCCGGCGCACATCGAGACCCGGCAAGATCAAATCACGCAATGTTCCGAGAATCGACCGCCGCCCGCAGCGACCTGCCACCACGTTCTGCAGCACGCGCAGGTTTAAAACGAGCCCCAGATCCTGCGGAAGGAACGCCAGGCGCGAACGAAGGGCGCGCAGGCCCCGTTCGCCCATCCCCAGCGGGTCGCGGCCCAGGACCCGCACCGATCCCCGGTCTGGCGCCAACTGGGCCCCGAGCAGACGCAGAAGGGTCGTCTTCCCGCTCCCTGAAGCGCCGATGAGCGCAACTCGCTCACCTTTTGCAACCGAGAGATTGATGTCTTCAAGCGCCTTCACCGCGCCAAAGCTCCGGCACGCATTGTCGAGCTCAAACACCATCTCCATGGAACCGGGGCAGGATCAGTCGAACTTCACTTTCTCCATGACAGTCGCAATGCCTGCAAAGGTGTCGTTATCGACCTTCACCAGCTTCTTCCGATTGAGAGCCTTCAGCGCTGCCTCATCCCCGCACTCGACCAGAACGGCCTGGAGCTTGTCGAGGAACCCCTCCCCGAAGGTCTCCTCAAGAGACGGGTGGGCGGTCATGTTATAGTCCACGTATGGCGGAGTCTCCCAGATCTTCACGCACTTTTCGGGATCAAGTCTTCCCTCTGCAACCAGCTTCTCGTAGGTGCTGTAGTTGAGGGCCCCGGCCTGGAACGTGCCATCCTGAACCTGCATTGCGGTCCTGTCATGGGCACCTGAAAAGCCGGGCTTATTCTTGAAGAACTCGAGGGGCGCCTTGCCGGTATTCTCCATGATGAAGTGGCTGGGCATGATACAGCCTGACGTCGAACTGGAACTCCCGTAGGTGAAGGTGAGATTCGCGATCGTAGCCGGAAACTCATCCGACGCCTCCAGCCCGGTCGACGAATTCGCAATGAAGTAGGACTTGAAAGCGAGATCGTTTTCTCCGGCAACCAGTGCCCGCGCGCCCTCAACCGCAGTCATCGCCTGCACTCCCGTTACCCCTCCGAACCAGGCCAGTTGGATGTCGTTGTTTTCGAACTTCTCCACCGATGCACCATAGTTGATTGAAGGAACAAACTCCACCTTGATTTCCAGCTCCTGCGAGAGGTAGTCGGCCACCGGTTGAAAGCGCTCCTTCTGTGCTGTAGTGTCCTCATCCGGGATGGCTGAAAACCGCAACACCTTGGCGCTCTCTTCAGCACCATCCCTGGTTTCCTTCCCTCCACAGCCCACGACGAGGCCCACTATTCCACAACTGATAAGACCCCTGGTAATATTCCTTAGCATGAATCAATCTGATGAGTGTTGTTGATGGCAGCAACCCTCGGGTTTTCCCGCTCTATGAGCACTAATAAAAAACCGCCAAGTCTGCCTCAAGAGGCAGATCCCGGCGGCGGGAAGCCGTGTCGCTGAGCGTCGACCGACGCTCGTTGCTGGTAGCTCGTCTTCGATTTAGTGTTCTCGGTTGGAAGGGAGCCCTATACCAACCCTCCCCAATTTCCCAACGATTTTCTCACTCATCGAAGGCACCATCGAATCCGACCATCTGCTTCAATCCTCGCCAGCCCATCTGGCGACTGCCAAGGAAGGGCCGCTCCGGTCGTACCACCTCCCAGCCCTCCACCTCGGCGAGGGCAAGCAATCGTTCTCCCGGATTGACCACCGTTACTTCCTCACAGAGTCGCAGCATGGGCAGGTCCACCATGCTGTCCGAAAATCCGCTGCTGTTCTCCTGAATCCCCTCATGTGCGATCTCGCCTTCCTCCAGGAGACGCGCCACCTTCACCTCCCTCTTGTTGTTCCCTCCGGTGAAATCGGGGAAGAGCGGCATCAGGTCTCCAAACTCCACCCTTGTGCCATAACTCGCATCGAACCCGAGGGCCTCGCCCAGGGGCCGGGCATAGAACTCGGGACTGGCCGAGACCAGCACGAGACGGCGGCCCCTGGCCCTCTCCGTCACGAGCACTTCCTGCATGGAGGGGTAAAACTCCGAGGGCACGCAGCTCCGCACGAATCCTTCCACCAGTTCCTCCAGCCGCGACCGCGGCATGCGCCAGAGAAAGGAAAGGAAGACCCGCTTCAGCCCCTCCGATCCGAGCACCGTGGCCAGAACCAGAAAGGGCAGGAAGAGCAGGAGATACAACCGGCGCAACGGTTCGCGCCGCAGAACCCAGTTGCAGAAGAGCAGCTGGGTGTCCCAGGCGATGAGAGTCTGATCGAGATCGAAGAGAGCAATCCCGCCCTTCCCGTGTTCCTTCGGCATGAGAATTTTCTGGTGGTTGCCGTTCCCCTGTAAGACAGCACGCGTACCGTCTCCATCCCGTTCCCTTCTGGCAACTGCAATCTTCAGGGAGAATGGAGGAATTGGTCTCTGTTCCAGAAAAGCGGTATTGCCAGACCCGAAACTCTCGCCTTTGTTAGACCACGTGACCCCCATGCCCCCCGCCCTGGTGGCGACCACTTCGATCATGCTCGCCAGCGGTTTTCTCCGCGCAGAGTGCGAACCCGCCAATTTCCGGGTCGCAATCCCCTTTCTTTCCTCCACCTCCCTGGAGATCTCGTGGGAGGACACCTGCGATGATGAGACCGAGTATGAATTCCAGGTGCTGCCCGAGGGCCAGGACTGGTTCACCATCGCCACCGCTCCCGCCAACAGCACATTGCTTTCCCTGAGAGGAGGCAGCCCCAACACGACCGCGTCCTTCCGGATGCGGACCGTCAGACCGGACGGTCACTCGGAGTGGACCGAGGGGGTTGAAGTCACTCTCCCCTCAGGATTTGCCATCGAAGCCGGTCAGTTCGTCGGAGGCACCGTGGGAGAACCGCTCACCGGACCGGCCCTGCAGATCTACACCGCCCCGGGGGAGGGAACGGCCTCCAGCTTCGGGGTCACCGACCTCCCCCCGGGCTGGGATTTTGATCCCACCACGGGCGTGATCTCGGGAACCCCCGCTGCTCCCGGCGTCTACCGCCCCATGGTGTCCGCCACCAATGGAACGAGCGAAGCCACCACCTTCGTTACCTTCCGCATCAAGCCCGCCCCCGCGGGACCCGAGGAACACTCACCCGTGCCGGATTTCCTCTTCCTTGCCCCGCCCTCCGGCCAGATCCGCCACGATCTGGCCCCGCACTTCCGCGATCCGGACACCACCATCGCGATCCGGTTTGAGACCAACCTGGGGGACATCGACTCCATTCTCTACCCGGAGGCCTGCCCCGCCCACATCGAAAACCTCCTGAACTATATCGACCGGGGCGATTACGACGGGGTGATCTTCCATCGCTCGGCGACCCTGGCCTCCTCCGGCGTGGCAGTGATCCAGGCCGGCCTCATGAAACCGGACGGCAACGGAGACTACACCCTGGTGGCAACGGACCCGAACGTGGTCGATGAGCCCGGGCTCTCCAATCGAACCGGCACCCTCGCCATGGCAAAGACCAATGCTCCCAACAGCGGATCAAGCCAAGTCTACTTCAACACCATTGACAACACCACCCTCGATGGTCCGGGATCCAATGGCGGATACACCGTCTTCGGCCGGGCCACCTCCGGATCGCTTCCCGTCCTGGCTGACATGCATGCCCGGCCCCGGGGCAATTATTCCGCCACTGTCGACGACACTGAGCAGACGCTCACCGACTGGCCAACCACCGCCGAGCCGGACGGGAACACGCCCGCTGTCGGGGAACTGGTCCAGATCGTGCAGGCCAGACGCCTCCAGGAGCTGCTCTCCTACCGCCTCGGCCCAGTGAGCAGCCCTTCCCTTGTGACCGCCTCGCTCAACGGAACGGAACTCACCCTCAATCCCATTCCCGGGGCCACCGGCACCTCCACCCTCACCGTCGAGGTGAGCGACCTCGACAGCACCGTCCTCCCGGTCGAACTCTCCTACTGCGTCCTCGATCTCGACTTCCGGCCCGGTCTCTCCGCCAGCGACCATCCCACCGTCACCTTCCAACACGAAAAAGAACCCGCCAATCTCTCCTACGAAGTGCAGAGCTCCCCCGACGGACAAAACTGGACGACCTACTGGGAGACGGGCGATGGAACCATGGCCGCCCCGGTGATTGCCATCGACGACCTGGGGAACACATGGCAGCTCACCGTCGAGGACACCTCCATCACTTCCCCCGCCACCAGGACCGCCCTCCTGCGCATTGTGGTCTCCAAGTGACCGGTTCCGCCCCCCGAGCGTCCTCTCTGGCGGCTCTAAACGATTTTCACCCGATGCCCCGCTTCGCCCTGCCCCTGCTGCTTCTCCCCCTCGCGCCCTGCGCCCCGGCCCAAATCCTGGCTGACTTTGAGATCTCGCTGCAGGACAAGGAATTCGGACGCTTCACGGTCCAATTCGACCATTACAACTCCCCCCACGCAGCCGCCAATTTCATCCGCCTCGCGGAGGGACTGGTCCCCTGGCTCGACGGATCGGCAGGCAAGGTGCGGAAGGAACCCTTCTACGATGGATTGACCTTCCACTCGGTGACCGCGGGGGTGGAAATCGCAGGCGGTTCCCGCACCGGCAATGGAGACGACCATCCCGGATGGACCATCCGGGATGACTTCACCAGCCCGGGCGGAGGAACCTACACCATGTTCATGGAGAACGACGGGCCCAACTCCAACGGGAGCCGCTTCTTCATCAACCTCCCGGCCACCATCAATGCCAACCCCAGGCGGGCGGGCGGGCACTACACTGCGGTGGGCCGGGTCCTCCAGGCCACCAACCCTCCGGGGGGCAACGGCCGACTCACGGTGGCAGCCATCGCCAACAGTGCACCGGGCTTCCACCTCGTCGACTCGGTCCGGATCCGCTACCTGACCCCGGGCGACCTCACCTTCCGGCGCAACCTGCTCGATCCCGATCACTTCTCCCTCTTCCTGCTGCCCTCCGCCCGCGAGCCCCGCTTCAGCTTCCGGCGGGAGGAAACGGCAACCTTCCTCGACTGGAACAGCGCCCCGGGATCCGCCCTCCTCCTCTGGAGTTCCCTCGATCTCCGGGCCTGGCTCGGCCCCCTCACCCTCCTCAATGCCCCGGGCGAGGCGTCCTTGGGCTATAACCTCACCCCCAACTTCGCCCTCGCACCCCGTGCCTTCTTCCGGGGCGGGGTGGTGGAGTATCCCCACTGGCCTTCCACCGAACGAATTTTTGCCGACTCCGCCATCCTCCTCAACTTTCGCGATCCCAACCGGGGAATCGTCAACCTCACCTGTTTCTTCGACGGGTCCGGGTATGCCGGGACCTACCAGGGCACCTTCGGATCCGGTGAGTTTGTCATTCCCCGGATTGTGAACACACCCTACGCCCGGGAATTCCAACTCACTCCCACCACCGGGAACCAGCCAACCTACAGCCTCACCCTCCATTACGACCTCGCCTGGTCCAACGGGTCTCCGCCCTTCTCCATCCCGGTCCTCGCCAACCCCAGTCGTCTTTCGGGTTCCGATCTCCTCAACTCGGCTGACCCTCTTGAGGGTGGCGCCTGGAGCTTCGTGCCGGGGCCGTAGCGACGGAGGGAGCCTGTTGGCACCCTCCAAAAAAAGCGGCCCCGGTTTCCCGGAGCCGCCTTGGAAGATTCCCTGAGCGCTAAACCCGTTTCTAGGCCTCCTGCTCTTCGATGGTGACTGGTTTGTATCCACCCCTCGATTTGAAGTAGAGGAGCAGGGCGAGGTAAATGATCGCCATCGTGAGCGGAATGACGGAGTCCGCCTTCAGCGTCTTGCGGTCACCAGTGATGCTGGCCTCCTGCACCTTCTGTTCATTCGCAGTGAGACCTTTCATCCCATCTGCGAGGTTCTTATTCCCATCGGCCTTAAGGACACCCTCGGCCTCGAGCGTGGCTTCCAGGTCCTTGAGATCCTTGTTAGCCTTCTGGACTTTCTGAGCCCCAACGACAGCATTCACCTTCGCAAGGAGCTGGTCAGCGGTAACGACTTCGTCATCAATCTCCAACTCCCCATCGCTGACATTCACAGTGACCTCGCTGGCTGCCGCGTTTTTCTCATCAACCTCCTGCAGTAAGCCTGCCTTCTCGAGGCTCCCTGCTGCCAGGATCTTCCGGGCATTCCCTAGCTTGCCCTGCACCTTACCCAGCTTGATTCCGTCAATGGCCTGAACCTTATCGAAGACAAGGAACCCTTTGGCCTTCTCCTCTTTCACCAGGTAGTCCTTATATGCATCGGGAGCGCTCTCCTCGAGTGCTGCCGCAGAGAAACGGTCCTTACCGTAACCGAGGCCCTCAGAACCAATCAACCCGGCGGACATCATCCCGATCCCGCCCATGATGGAGATCGCAACCGCACCGGTCCGCGGGAAGCGATCCGAGGCGACGGCTAGCATCGTCGGCCAGAAGAAGGTCTTACCAATCGCGTAAAGACCCAGGGCCCCGAAGGCCATCATCAGGCTGTCCATTCCACCGGCAAGCTGCAGGCCAACAAAGGCCAGGACGGCACAGGCGAAGAGCATCGAAATGGGTGACAGCTTGAGGGTCTTCTCAATCCAGTTGGCACAGAAGCGCAGGCTGAACATGATGGCCGAAGTGAAGATGAAGAGCATCTTACCCGCCTCCGAACTGAAGAGGTTGCCGGTGATATTCTGGATCCAGCCATCCGTTCCCAGTTCCACCGCGCCAACCAGGGCGTGAGCGATGAACAACACGAAGAGCAGGACCGATCCCATGGAGAACTTGGTGATCACCCCTATGACCGCCAACAGGACAAAACCGATGACATATCCGATGATCTTGGCTGTCTTTGCTGTCGCCACTGCCTGCTCCGGTGTCGCATCCGCGGCGGTCAGCACCTGGGTGAACAGCCCTCCGAAGAAAAGGGCAAGAAGGTAGCAGATGACCAAGCCACCCAAGATTCCGACATCCTTGAACATATCTCCCAGGGACATCCCCTTCTTCGACGCCTCCGACTTGGGGTATTTCTGCCCGAGGAACATCAACCCGTAGATCACGGTGGGGACAAGGTAGAGCGCCAGCTGCCACTTCCAGCCCCATTGCAACTTGTCGTCCAGTGTCCACCCAATGATGCCACCAAGCACCAACCCGAGCGGCCAGGAAGCATGGAGGATATTCAGGTAATGGTTGCGGTTTTCGGGGAAGGCTGTCGCAACCAACGGGTTGGCAACCGCCTCCAAAGTTCCATTGGCATACGCGAATAGGAACATACCCGCGAATAGGAACCCATATGCATTCTCAGGAGTGCCGGCGAGGAAGGTCACGGCATACGACAGAACGTGAGTAGCGAAGGCGAGGATCACCAGTTTGCCATAGCCGATCTTGTCGACCACGACTCCGCCGATAACGATCCCGAAACAGAATCCCGTGAAACCAGCCCCTCCAATGGCCCCCAGTTGAGCGCCCGTGAAGCCGTATTCACCTCCCCAGTTATCAAAGATTCCGCCTCGAATCGCGAAGCCTACGCCCGCGGCCAGGATCGCCATGAATCCCGCCCAAAGAAGACGGGACCTGTTAATTCCATTACTGTCGCTCATGTCGTGTTGCTAGTGTGTTTGAAGCTAGGGAATTATGACGATCAATAGTTATAAGACAAGCCCATCGTATCCCCTCAGGAGGTTGGGCGGAAATGCATTTCATGCTTCCAGCGTGAAAATGAGAAACCCGCTTCCTGATAGCAGGAAACAGCCTGGCCCCCCGGGTTTTCAGCCGGTGATGACGGTCCGGTGAATTCCGGGATCACCGGCAGAGAATGAATCCCATTCTCTATTTTGAGGTGGAAACGTAGCTGGCCTGGCTCACGCCCTTGCCCACGCTCTTGGTCTTCTTGCCGAGCCAGCTCATCATCCCGCGCAGCTTGGCTCCGACCTTCTCGATGCCGTGCCTTTCCTCCGCCTTGCGGATCCTGTT
>Ga0315329_10000829_pt1 | contig 12125 bp, 22 predicted proteins | sample M150032315metaG_FD_203459 | JGI IMG/M metagenome (GOLD analysis project Ga0315329, IMG submission 203459) | Ammonia-oxidizing marine archaeal communities from Monterey Bay, California, United States - M1 500m 32315 | ecosystem: Environmental > Aquatic > Marine > Coastal | place: USA: California...
CAGCTAAGAGATATCGCAGAAGGTTCTTCTCCCGGTAAGGTAGCGGTTCAAATCATACAGTAATCGCCGGGGGTAGGTGTAAGCGTACTTACAACAGTAAGGAGAACAATTGGATAGCATATCCACATAGGGAGTTATATTAGTAAGTAGGAGTACTTACTGCATCAACGGAAACCCCACCTCTCAGCCTAAAAACTGGGGGGTGGGGTTTTTTAATGTCCATAAACATATAGAGATAACACTAAACAAAAACCCCCCGACCCACACTCCAAACAGCCCCAAAATATAAACAAACACATGACGTATACATGACGTATGCCGTGCACATATTTTATAGGCTCCATATAACGTGTATTTGAATGGGGTGAAGGTTTCAAGACGTTAGCCTTCGTTGTTTAAAAAATTTTGTATAGATTCGAATAGAACTAAAGGTTTTAATAAATAATAAATGTTTTTATGAAGGTTTCCAGCTATCATTTGGGGGAGCCGGCTGGGCGTTTATAAGGGTGTCTTATAAGGTACAGTATTAAATACCACCATCAATGATGGCAATAATTAAACTTTATTTTTTCTAAGTATATTTGGGGGGTGAAACTTGGAGCAATAGATATCGCCTAATTATAGGGGTTTACATTAAGGGAAATTATTACCGTTCGCGATAATCGTTGAAAATATTCCTCGAGAATAATCCTGGAGAATAATCCATGAGAATAACCCTCCAAGATAATCCCCGACAATAACGGGGAAGAATATCCATTCTTCATAATCCTCACTATTGGCCTTTGCGTTTGGGCATGTTGTTATTGAATTTAGTGAAGGTCATGACAACTACTATTTGTAGAAATCGGCAGTAGAAATCGTTATCAGTTCCCGTTCACATTTACTGCCTGCTGTGGGCTCTAACTTTGAGCTCTAACAATCTCTCTTGAAATTACACGGCTGTAGTTCCCAATACAATCGCCGGCTTTTACTCTTACGTTTCGGAGGCCAGGATTAGGCGTATTAAATATCGTTAATAAATAACGTTAATTTTCGTGGGCGCAGCCGGCCTCTATTTATAAACGGAAACTATTATTATTAATTGTTTTGGTTACTTTTGGGGGCACTCAATTAGCGTTAATAAATAACATTAATTTAATTGGTACAAGCCCTTCGGGTACTCGTTCCTCGCATACCAATCAAACTTATCGATAATTTTGGATTCTATAATAGGTGGGGACAAATACACACTCTATATAAGAGAGTGTTTATAATTAATTTTGCGGGTACAAGGGCTTCGCCTTCTCGTGCCTCGAATACCCGTCAAACTTATCGTTATAAATAGGTGGGGACAAATATGCACTCTATATAAGGGAGTGTTATTAATAATTTTTGCGGGTGCAAGTCCTGCGGATGCCTACGGCACACCCGGCCAATGAGGTGGGGAAATATATGCACTCTATATAAGAGAGTCGATATAAAGAATTACGTTCACGTAAGGAGGGGTGGACGGCAAGTCAGCACGACCGCATCGACCTTCCTGGCCACCGTCGAGTCCCGCCTAGTCGGTGGTCGAGGAGCGTTAGTGCCGGCTCCAGGGAGCGGACTAATCGTGAGTGTTGGCGATGGTCGTTGACTTAGCACTATCGGTTGTGCCTACGATGGCTGCATGAGCGGCAACTACAACAACCACCCGCACCACAGGTATCTATGCCCGTGCCTATCGTGCCGTTGCGCTTGGGCCGGAAAGACGACCGACCCGCCCCGCTACCCGGCGGTCGAGGTCCGAGCCTGCGAGACTTGTGGCAGGCCATTGTCCCGCTACAACAAACTGAACTCATGCGGCCCCTGCATCATCGCAGCCGCACGCCAAGTCTGATCGACTAGAGGAAGGATCAGCCCGAATGTCGGAGCAGCGAATCATCACCGCCGCCGAGGTCCAGGACGAGATGAGAAAGGAACCGAGCATCATGGCAGAGACACCCATCGGCCAGATCATTGATCTGTCCGCGCAGGTAGTCGGTCGCCGCGGTGCGGTCGCCACATACCGACAGGACTTGTGCGATCTGATGGCTAACGCCTTTCAGAACGGACAGGCTGTCGCGGTGACCGGATACGCGGTGCTTCGCGCCAAGTACGACTCAGACGAGGCGTATGCGAACGCGAAGCAGGCCCGAGGTGCCGATCTGCGGAAGCACGCGAAGCGCGTGCTGGAGCAGGAAGGTATCGAAGGTCGGAAAGTCAGCATCAACTGGCACCCCGACACCGGAGTCCCCCAAGTAGCCCTAAAGGCTGCCTAGAGGCCCCGCCTGCACACTGACTAGGCATCGGCGGTCTGATCAACCGTGGCAACAGCACAATGATCCGGAGCCGCCCTACGGGGCGGCTCTTTCGCGTGGTGGTGTCGGTGGTCGAGGCCCGTTGGTTCAGCGCCAGGGCGAGCCTTATTCCGGGTGCTAGCTCTGACATGGTTTGGCGGGCCTACTCAAACGAGGGAGGACGCAGGGACGCATTTCGCGGGTACTTATTCGGGGATGGCCAGCAAGTCAGCACGACCGCATCGAAGAATGGCTCGATGGCGGCCACCCGGAGACCCTGGCTAATCGCCCTGGCTAATCGTCCTGGCTAGTGACCCTGGCGACCCGTGGAGCGATCCTCCCGAGTGCGCCAGGTTGGATGGGCCTCGGTGCCACCCAACGTCGAATCCGAACGGCTGAGAGGCTCCCAGGGTTCTCGAATCGACCCAGGTTGGTCGCCCTGGCCGGTATGGCCGGCGTGAGCAGCTCGGGAGAAAATCTGGTGGAGTTGATCTCCAAAACCAGAAGAAGCGCCCCGTGGGCGCTTCCTCCGTACCTAACCGATTGTTCTGTTCCCAACGTCCGGTGAACGTCGGCCACCCTTTAGGTGGCAGTGTGAGGCTCGACTAGCGCCGAGAGACTTGAGGTACTCCGTCCATCTCGGTTCCAGTTTCAGGAGCCCAGTTTATGGAGCACTTGGTACCAGTCTCAAAAGTGCCGTCCGTGACGAGCATGTCAACGTGGGAACGAATCTCCGCTCCTACGCGTTGCTTCTCATTCTTGTAAGAGTCGAGACTCTCGAACGAGTTGCGTAGCACTGCCATGCCCGTGAGTGCCGCAGCGCCTCCCGCCTCGAACGCTTCTGCGATTATGCTGCAGAGGCTTTCGTTACGGAGCGCAACGGCGCCACGGCGTCCCTTGGATACGTCATCTAGTGAAATCACGCGGCCAAGTTTTTCTGCCTTGGTGGTAGCCATTGTGTGTGTGTCCTTTCTCGCCGTTGCAGTAGTCGACGCGGGGATAGCGACTCCCCTAACCAATCGAACGTTGTTCATGCTTCCTTTCCTAGTCGGTCGAGTTGCAGAGTGAGCACGGACACGCGCCCATCTCGTGAGTGATGCGCGCCCAGGTCGAGTCCTCAGTCGGAGCGTTCACAATGTAGGTGGAGTAGTTGTCGCCATCAGAAAGGAGAGAAGCTCCGTTGGTGCAGCCGTCGCATCCGCACTCCCCGTTAGGTCCCATGAGGATGGGAGAGATGACTATCCCGCTGCATCCTCCGGACTCCCTGGGTGGAAGGAACCGCGCTTGGACCTCCCGATCATCCGGTACGACTCGTAGCAGATCGTTTACGTCATCGCGTCCGATGATCTCTACCGCTTCGTCCATGACCGCGATGACGATCTCGGGAGGAGTCTCGGAGAGGATGTAGAGGGTAAGCGGATCAGTGAGAACGATCTCCTCGTTCATCACCAAGACCCACCGGACAGTAGCGAGGATGAGTCGCGACCAAGCCTCACGGTCTGCCCGGGTTTCGGGATCAGGTACGAGATGCATAGCGGGTTCCTTTTCGTCGGGTTGTCTGACCTGGGCAGGGTACCAGTCGAAACGAGACTCGACGCGCACCGTTACGACTAGCGCTAGCCAGGTCCACTTAACCGAGGGAAAACACAGGCACAGATTTTGTGGACGTAACGTGGGATGGCCAGCAAGTCAGCACGACCGCATCGAAGATGCAGCTCGTGTTTGTTTCTGGTAACAAACATGGTCTAGGCCCGCCGCCGGCCAGTGCTCGAGGCGGGACTAATCGGAGCGTCAGAGCCGAGCTGGTGGAGATCCTTGACGCAGGTTCTCTGGTCAACTAAAACGGTGCCCGTGGAGAGCGTTCACAGAGAGGAGGTGATTGACATGGCAGAACCAATCGGAGAGATCATTGATCTCTCGGAGCAGGTTGCAGGCTCTCGTGGAGCGACTGCGAAGTTCGATGACGAACTCCTCGCAGGCCTCCTGAAGGTGTTCAAGTCGAACCAAGCCATCCGGTTGAACGGTGAGTACATCGTGACGCGGGACGGCAAGTCGGAGGACACGTTCAAGAACGAGAAGCAGGCAGTCGGGGCCAACATCCGCAAGCACGGTAATCGTGTGATCGCGGAGAACGAGTCCTTGACCGGCAAGGTGAGTCTCCAGTGGCACCCGGTAACGGGCCAGCCGCAGGTGAGTCTCAAGAAGACCTAGCCGCCTCTCCAACCGCCACGACACGGGTGGCCGTCCTCTGATCAAGGATGGGAACAGAACAATGATCGGGAGCCTCCCTTCGGGGAGGCTCTTTCGCGTGGTGGGGGCGGTGCTCGAGGAGCGTCCGTTTGGTCCTGGAGGTTGGCCCATTCCGTTCGTCCTGGGTTCTGCCGGGTCCACTCAACCGAGGAGGAGCAGTAGGGCAGATTTCCTCCCCGTTCAAGGTTGGGATAGCCAGCAAGTCAGCACGACCGCCAGGGTCATTGTTGTGGACGAGCCCGTCCGACGTTGAGGATCGTTTCTGTGGGGCTAATGGGATGCTCTAACGGGAGGATGGTCCGGATGGCCGGCAGAGTGTGCTAGCCATTCCGTAGGTGGAAAGCTTCCACCGGAAAGGGGGTGAGGGACATGGCAGAAGAACTAGGCGAGATCATTGACTTGGATGCCCAAGTCATAGGTCCCCGAGGCCAGACAGCCCAGTACGACGATGCGTTGATCGCGTTGATCCGCAAGGCGTACAAGGCTGGCAAGGTCGCCCGCATCGACGGTGGGAAGTACACCGTGGTTCGTGCCGAGTACGAGTCGAAAGACAAGTACGACAACGCGAAGCAGGCAGTCGGCGCCGAAATCCGCAAGCACGCGTATCGCGTGATCGCGGAGGACGGGCTGGCCGGGAAGCCGTCGATCAACTGGGACCCTGAAGGCCGACCGCAGGTCAGTCTGAAGGGCTAGTTGGCTCTCGCAACTGTCGCGACACGGGCGACGGTCCTCTGGTCAAGGATGGCAACAGAACAATGACCGAGAGCCCCGCTACGGCGGGGCTCTTTCGCGTATGGGAACGGGTGTTCGAGGTCAAGCTCTTTCGCTATTCGCCGGGGTTATTCGCTGGGACCATGTGCGCAATCTGGGGAGTTGGGGGTCAGGATTTCGCGGGTGTTTATTCGGGGTAGCCAGCAAGTCAGCACGACCGCGTTGGCCTTCCGAGTCGGAGGTTGAGGAGGGTTGGTTGGGGGCCGCATGGCTGAACTGGTCGGTTCCAGGTACTGGACTATTCCGGTGCCGGCAACCTCGCTGAATGGTGGCCGGAAGGGTTCCAGCTCTTCCGCTATTCGGAGGATGGTCGGAAAGGTTGGCGGAACGTGGTAGACCTTCACTCATGGAAAGCATCCATGGAAGGGAGGTGACAGACATGGTGGATTCAATCGGGGAGATCATTGACCTCTCCGAGCAGGTCACCGGCTCACGCGGCGCCACCGCGAAGTACGACGACGGGTTGCTCACGCTTCTCTCGTCGGCCTTCAAGGCGGGCAAGGTCGCGAGGCTGAGCGGTGATTCCTACGTCGTGCTGCGGTCGAACTACTCGTCGGAAGATGAGTACAAGAACGCCAAGCAGGCGGTCGGGGCTGAAATCCGCAAGCACGCGCGACGCGTGGTGGAAGCGGACGGTCTCACCGGCAAGGCGTCAGTCCAGTGGCACCCGGAGACGGGTCAGCCGCAGGTCTCGCTGAAGGCGTAGGGCTGCTCCCCAACTGACTCAGACTCGGCCCTCATCCGGAGGGTGGCAACAGCACAATCGGACGACTGAGCCCCCTGCGGGGGGTTCTTTCGCGTTGCGATCCAAGCTGGTGGACTTTGAGGATCGCGACGGCATCTCTGCGGCCAGGTCCGCTCAATCCTCATGGGTAGGGGCACTGGATTTCGTGCCCGCAACGTGGGTAGCCAGCAAGTCAGCACGACCGTCTTAAAGGTGGGGGAATATGTTTATTCAATATAGTGGAGTTGTATATAGGCTTATGTTGACGCACTTAAGCTGGAGGCAGCCAGACCAGCGCACGACACTGCCGGTCATCGTGACCCGGTGCCCGAGGCCGACCCGTAGAGCCATCCTCCCGAGCCTCCCGAGTTGGATGGACCCCAACCCCATCCAACGTCGATTCGGAACGGCTGGTGCCCTCTCAGGTGCCTGGAATGGACCCGATCCGACCCGATCCGGCCAGCCCGTCTGCCTTTCTCGCCCGGTGCCGGCAGTAGCCGAGGGTCGAGGTCCATTAGTTCACCTTGGTTCCTGGCCCTCGCCCTTTCCCCTGCCCCTTGAACGCGAAAGCACCCCGCCTCTCTGCCGATACTCAGAGGGGCGGGGTGCCCGGTCATTGTGCTGGTGCCACCCTTGACCAGAGGGCCGAGGCTAAGTCAGGAGGAGCCGACTCCCCTAAGGCCGCAATTGGACTTGGGGGACGCCTGACTCAGGGTGCCAATTGATTGAGCACCGTGAGCCAGCCGGAAGCGTGCCGTCCGCGACGAGGGCGTCGAAGTGAGCGCGGATTACCGCGGCCACCCGCTGCCTTTCGTTTCGGAAGGCGTCATCCGTATCGAAGGTCGAACGGATGACCGCCATGCCGTGGAGCGCTACTGCCTTGCCTGAGTTGCAGGCCTTGGCGAGCAGCGACATGAGCGCAGGGATGCGCTCCGCCACGGCACCGCGCCGCCCCTTGACGACATCACCGAGATCAATGATGCCGCCGAGGTCGTCGGCGTTGGAGGTCATAGTGGAATCCTTCCTCGCCATCGCAGGTGTCGACGCGGGGAGGGCGAGTCCCCCAGTCAGTCGAACGGTGTACATCCTGTCTCCCTTCCTAGTTGGACGAATCGTTGGGGTCCAGGACCTGACAGCCCGGGCAGGGACAGGTGCCCCATGCCACGGCCATCTGGTCCCAAGTGGAGTCGGTGCAGACGTCGCAGTCGCATTCGTCATCCGGCCCAAGGGTGATGGGAGCCAGCAGCACGCCGCCGCTCCCGTTGGAGTTGCCCTCCGGTGGCAGGAACCGAGCCTGCACAGAGCGGTCATCCGGTACGACTCCCAGCAGGTCGTCGGAGTCGTTCTGGTCAATCATCCGCAGAGCCTCGCCCATAACCTCGAGGATGACTTCCGGTTCATTGGCCCAGAGGATGAACCGAGTCAGAGGATCGGTCAGGGCGACATCCTCGCCCATGACTAGGACGTAGCGCATGGAGGCGAGGACGAGCCGGGACCAAGCCTCGCGGTCGGCCCGGGTGTCAGCGTCGGGATAGTCGGTCATGGTGAGTGCCTTTCGTAGGGGTTCGGTGCCAGGGGGAAGAGTATCAGGGATTCTGAGCTCCGCGTGCATCATTACGGCAGGGACTATCGGAGGGCACTAAACGGAGGGGAGGCTGGGGAAGGATTTTCGCGGTTGCACTTAAGTTGGAGGCAGCCAGACCAGCGCACGACACTTTCGAGCTCGAGGGGGCCGCAGGATGAAAGTGTCGAACAGGCAGCGCCGAGAGCGGTTGGTTTAGCCACTCCGAGTGTTTTTGCCCTCAGCGCCACGCAGAGCGTCTCTAACGGCTCTACCCCCGCTAATGACCCAACCCCCCACGCGAAGTCTCGCGTGGCGATCTGGAGCAAACGTTTTCTGTGGTTGGTTTCGCCACGGAATGCGTTTGCCGCCAGGACGGAGGGGGAGAGGTCAGGTCGATGGGATGACTTCGAGGGAGGGCACCAGCCGGATCGTCGGTCGGAACCTGCCGGCTCGAGGTTCCGAGCGGCGGCCCCGAGACGCGAAGAACCCCCACCCGAGCCAATGCTCCGCGGTGGGGGCTCTTCCCGCTAGTTCACAGACCCGCTACCAACCCGAAATGGGGTGGGAGGGGAGCGGCGGTTCCTAGCGGTAACCGTCCAGTAAGGGTTAACCCTTTATGGACACCTGTGGCACATCCAGTTCAGGGTGCCAGTTGATCGAGACCTTCGTTCCTGCCTCGAGCCTGCCGGTTTCGGACAGGTGGTCGATGTGCTTGCGGATCACTGCGCCGATCCGTTGGCGTTCGTTGGCGAAGTCGTCCTTTGCCTGATAGTCGCTGCGGGACACTTTGAACCCGCCGATGAGGCAGGCGCTGTTGGCGTCCAGTTGCGACAGCAGTTCGAGGAGGTTGTCGTCGTAGGTGGCCGTGGCACCCCGTCGCCCTTTGGCGACGGAATCCACGCTGATCAGTTCCCCGAGGGGATTGGCGGTAGCCATGTCAGGTCTCTTTCTGTTGTTGGTTTCTGACAAGGGCATCTTCGCACACGCGTTCAACCCTTGTCAAGGACCATTCACTCAACGCGGTCGGCAGCCAGACCAGCGCACGACACTGCCGGCCTTTTTTTTTTGCAGACGTTCCGTCCTGGCGGCGAACGCATTCCGTGATCAAATCACCTACCGACAGTGTTTTTGTTCTGAGAGCCTCGGAGAGCCTCGGAGAGAGCCTCCCCCCTGTTTATGACCTAGCCCCCCACGCGAAGTCTCGCGTGCAGACCTGGGGCAAACGCTCTTTGTGGTCAATTTGACTACTCTCCGTGGTCTCCGTAGCTGGTGATTCTGTCGGCAGCTCGAGCCGCAAAACCAGAAAGAGCGCCCCGTGGGCGCTCTCTCCGTAGATATCCGATTTTTCTGTTGCCAACGTCCGAATGACGTCCGAGTCTGAGTCAGATTGGAACAGCGTTACGCCTTCAGGCTGACCTGTGGCTGTCCCGTTGCGGGATGCCATTGGATTGATGCCTTACCCGTGAGCCCTTCGTCCTCTATCACGCGCTTCGCGTGCTTTCGGATCTCGGCGCCCACGGCCTGCTTCGCGTTCGAGTAATCCTCCTTCGAGGAGTACGAGTCGCGGAGCACGACGTACTTGCCACCGATTCGCGCGACTTTGCCTGCCTTGAATGCCTTCGCGAGAAGCTTCGAGAGATCCTCGTCGTAGACAGCAGTCGCCCCGCGTGATCCGGTGACCTGTTCCGAGAGATCGATGATCTCTCCGAGTGGTTCCGTGTCCATGTCCTACACCTCCTTTCCGTGGAAGCTTTCCACACACCCTGTTTTAGCAGCTCGACCTAGTGGATGCAACTACCATCCGGACCAGATTCGTGGGCGCAATCTGGGGAATCTGGGGAAGGAATTTCGCGGTTACTCCACGCGGTTGGCAGCCAGACCAGCGCACGACACTCTGGGGGAGGGGCACGGAATGCGTATATATAACATGGGCATCTAGATAGGGCAGATATACAGGGTGTAAGAGAGCTGGCGAGTCAGCGCCGAACGACACCTACGGTCGTCGAGGAGCCATGCTCTGCGAGTGTGTCCACCACGCGAGAGAGCCTCCCCGTAGGGAGGCTCTCCGTACCCTCTGAGAGGGTCTAGATGTTGAGGGAGAAGTGAACGTCCCCATGTGTGAGGTAGTGGACGAACACCACGATGGTGATCATCGCGAGGGTGTAGACCATGACGGCCCACAGCATGTGACTAGGTGTGAGGCTGTCGAACCATTCGAAGAACTTTCGCATGACGTTTCCCCTTGGGGTTGGTGGATGTTGGACATCATCTAAGCACAGATTCACAGAGCAGTCAAGGATTTCTTTTTGGCCAGTAACCACTAGGGCAAGAGTGCATCTACACACTCAAGCGTGGGCACAGCAGAGCCCCTATATACAGGGTGTAAGAGAGCGAGCGAGCCAGCGCCGAACAACACCTACGGGCGTCGAGGCCCCCTACCTCGATGCCTGCCTCCCCCCTACACGCGAGAGAGCCCCCGCCGTAGCGAGGGCTCCCCCTGTGTGTCTCCTCTCGTTAGACGACCGGGATGCTGCCTCCCTCCTCACGCTGCGAGGGGATGCCGTCGATGTCGGTCGGGATGGTGCCCGTCCCGTGGTCGGACAGGTTCGACTGTCCGTAGGTGGGAAGGTTCCACATTGCCCGCCACATTGCCGCCACGCTCTCAGCCTGCGGGATGTTGCGGCATGGGATGGTGAACTGGAGACTATCGGACTGTCCCCCTGTGGGTGACTGGCACCACACCTCCACCGCTGCCTCGCCCGTGGTCGGGTTGTGTGTGGCGAACGCTGCCACCACGTTGCCGAACTGGACAGTCATCGGGAGGACTGGCCGCGCCCTGTGGGTAGCGAGCGAGCCGTGTGTGGCACAGTCGATGTTGCAGCACCAGCCGCTACCGGAAAGGAAGCGGCAGTCGGTGTTGTGGGTGTTCGTTGTGTTCGTCATTGGAATCCCCTTGTGGGTAGTGAATGTGACACCCAGATTATGAGGCACGCGAGAGCCTGTGTCAAGGACCAATATTGCACGCTCTATGTGGGCCTGCAGCTGCCCCATATATACAGGGTGTAAGAGAGCGAGCGAGCCAGCGCCGAACAACACTCAGGACGTCGAGGCAGACACCTACACGCCTGCCCCTAGACGCGACAGAGACGCCCCGTAGGGCGTCCCTGTCACCCGTAGGGGCGGACTAGTTGGTGTTGCGTTCTGCGTACCGGATGACCAGCGTGCAGAGCGGCCATGCGATGAACGGAATCAAGCATCCGGCAACTACTGCCACCGTTGCCTCCATGCCCATACCGAGGCCTGCAGCGCCATCAGAGAGAGCGTTACCGATCATCGCCCCTGCCAATGCTGCCGTGGTGGTGGAGACGCCACGATCCTTGCTCCATGGCATCCGGATACGACCTGCGTTGAGTACGCCTGCAAGCACCACGATGCAGAGGATTCCGTTGTCTACGATTCCGAACCAGATCATCTCGTTCATGGCTTGCCCCTATCGGCTAGTTGATGTTGACATCAGTCAAGCATAGATCCGCGAGCCTGTCAAGGAATTGTTTCCGACCTGTCAGAGCAAGGGTAAAAGCGCAGCTCCACACTCAACGAGAGCAACTAGGGCAACCACATCCTCCGGGTGTAAGAGAGCGAGCGAGCCAGCTCCGAACAACACAGTGGGTACGAGTTGTGGGCCATGTATGTACCATCCTATAACTTTTCTTTTTTTATATGCAGCTCTTGTGGTTTGTGTACTAAATTTTGGGATGTGTTTGTTTTGTGGGGGTGGGGTGGGGGTGTGTATAATGTCTGTTTTGTGGTGCTTGTTAGCTTCGTGGGGGGCTTGTGGGGGGTGTTTGTGGGGTGGGGTACGTTTTGTGTGTGGGAGGCTCTTAGGGGGGCTGTTAGAGGCCTTTGAGGGGATTTGTGTTTTGGGGGTGTGTGGGTTGTTTTTCCAGTAGTGTCCATGCTCTGATGTGGTATCCGCAGCCGAGGGTTATGCCGTGTATGGAGAGTATTTTCATGGGTTTGCGTATTACTGGTATTTGGGTGTGGAGGAGTCCGATGAGTCCTCCTGGTTTGAGTATGCGTGAGGCTTCTTTGATGATTTGGTAGGGTGTGGGGTAGTGGTTGGCTGTGTTGTAGAGGTTGTTTGCGTATTCTTGGCTGTAGGGTGGGTCGGCTAGGATGTGTGTGAAGGTTTCGTCGGGGAATGGTGTTTGTCGGCAGTCGGCTACGATGTGTGGGTTTGTTTGTGGCCGGATGTCGATTGTTGTTCCGGTTTTTACTGATCCGGAGCAGAGGTGGAGGATTTGTTCGGGTTGGGCGTTCATGTGTTGGAGTGCCCATTCGATGAATCCTTTGGGGTAGCCGCCTCCGTCGGGGAATGGGTCGAAGTGTGTGGCGGGTTGCGGTTTGCCGTACATGATGGGGTGGCCTTGTTTTTTGGCTCGGGGGTTTAGCGGGAGTTCTCCTTGTTGGTTTCCTGTTCCGATTCGTTTACCCAAAAGAATGTGTCCTCATTGTACTC
>Ga0315329_10000835_pt1 | contig 12094 bp, 15 predicted proteins | sample M150032315metaG_FD_203459 | JGI IMG/M metagenome (GOLD analysis project Ga0315329, IMG submission 203459) | Ammonia-oxidizing marine archaeal communities from Monterey Bay, California, United States - M1 500m 32315 | ecosystem: Environmental > Aquatic > Marine > Coastal | place: USA: California...
TTTCTCACCTGGGCTTAGTCTTTTATTGCTTCGTTTGGCTTGACTTTTAGCTGCTTCTTTATCATCGAATGAATATCTTATTGACATGCCATCTAAGCTCCATCCTCCACCTGAACCAATACTACCACCCTTCAATACTACAGCCCATTGTTTTTTTATATCGGGCTCATTACCATATTCTGTTAACTTGTGAATTTCTTCTTTAGTTATGCTTTTAATAACACCTCTAAGCTTATTAAGCTTTGATTCTTTTGCATCATCACCCTTATAATTCTTTTCTATATAATTAAAAAAATCTTTTTTCTTATCGTCATCAAGTCCAGCAGGAGATTTTACGTCAAACTTCTTTAATGCATCATTAAAAAATTTTGTATATTCCTCTTTACTACCTTCTGCAATATTGGTAACAATATGCTTTATAATTGCTTCACTATAATAGGACATACTACTATCTCCATTTTCTTATAAATATCATGATACTAAAAATATATGTTTAATCATCAGCGTGTTCTAACAGTTTCGTATCATCTTCAGCATTATTAAACCAAAAATCAATTACCTTAGCAAATGATCCAACAAAGCCACCAAGCATCAATAATAAAATTTCTTTCCAGCCGCCCTGTACATCAACTCCATTGCTCATAAAATAAATCATAAGTGCAAGAATAACTGCAAATAAAGCGACAACAACAATACTAATATACCATTTTCTTGCTTGCCTAAATTTAATAATCCCAAGCAAATCTAAATTAATTTCGTGTTTCCTATCCTCATGTGAGGCCCCGTTTTTTATCTTTGATACTACTTTATCTATAGCCATTATTTGTCTCCTACGTAATCACTATCATATACATAACCAAACCAGCCACCGTAACCTCTATCAACATCGCGGGTCAAATCTTCCCAATCCTTAAATGTATTATAGAGTGACGGCTCACTTGAGCTTGGATCATGTGTTTTCTTAAACATTGCATTTAATTTTTTCATCCTCTTGACAACATCATCGGCCATCGCTTCCATTTTTTTGACATCACTTTTTTTTGCAACATCTTCTGTCAATGGCTTAATGTTTCCTGATAAAAAGGTTTTTAATTTCATTTCAATTCTCTCTCGGCATATGGAATTGCGCTGGGTTGCCAGATATAATCTTTACCATCTTTCCAACCAATCATCTCTCCGGACATACCATTAATAATATCGTATTTTGGTGTCTTACCATCTAATATCTCTCTCATGCTTTTTGCTATAGCAGCCTTAAGTTCTTTCTTTGTTTCAGCATGAACTTCATTACGTTCTATACGTTCATTCAGTCCTAATTTTTTCAATAAATACTTTTTCGTCAAAATTGTCGGATCAAACGGACCAAATTGTTTTCCATCTTTACTCAAATACATTAACGGAACTCTTCCGCCGGATTTCTTAGATCTTACCGAATACTTATGTTTCTTAGCAAACGATTTTAATCCTGATGCGCCGAGTGTTTCAATTTCATTAACTGATTCATAAAATCGTGGTACTCCAATCATATCATACATAATACCCGCTATATCATAAAGCCCCTTTATCAATTTAATAGTTTCTTTAGCATCTTCTTTTTTTACTACTATTTGTAATTTTTTTACTACCTTGTCCAAATGTTTCAATCCTTCTGATATTTTTTTAAATCCCGCATCGTTTAAATCTCCGAATGCTTCATTTCTTGATAAAGTAGGTGGTTGTACGGATTCATCCTTGCTGAGAAATAAACCATGCAATTTCTTCATTATGTCTTGAACCTTTTTAGCCTTTTTAGGAGCGGGCACGGACTCTAGCTTATCAACATACACATCTAATGCATTTAAAGCTGCACCGTATGAATCAAGCTTATTTCTAAATGAAGCTGATTCATCTAAATGTGAAATGATTATTCCATGTTTAGCTATAGCATTCATAATCTCTTTGTCATCCCCTTCTATATCAAACCGGACATCACGACCCATGTTAGCTTTTTCAGCAGCCCATCCATTTCTTAAAATCAATTTTGTAACGGCCTTTGCGTCTGATTTACGAACACGGAATCTAGTACCTTCTAATTTAACTTTTCGTTTCATTTCAATTTTATTCCTGCTTTTTTAAGCTTTGCATGTAATCCCATCATCCAGCTTCTAAATACAGCATCCATATCGGCCTTACCATCATACTTATTCATAATTTTGAATATGTCATCATTCACATAGTGTAAAGCCTTAAACATATCGTGATCTGGTGCTTCATTTATAGTCTCATCTATATGAGGATTATTTTGGTGTCCTTTATTCCAACTTTGCATTAATCCTATAAATGGAATAACTTGTTTTTTAAAATTCTTTAAAATTATTTTTTCATCTACACCATTACCACTTATCTTAGTAGCAGATTTAGCTACATCCATAGTTGCATTTGCAAATTTTTTATATGCATTATAAAATATATCGTAAGCTTTACTATAATCTCTTTTATCGCCTTCTTTTAATATATCTTTTAGTTTTATCATCTCGCCACCTGTTTTACTTTTTCGATTGAACGACCAGCAAAATAAGCCGCATATACGGTCATTAATAAAGTTTGATATACAGGAACATATGCTGCACCTATTGTAAAAGCTTCTCCAGCAATTTGTAAATTTCCATCAAATACACTTAATACAGTAAATACTGCAGTCAAGAAAATTAGTGTTAGCGGTCTAATATTTTTTGATAGCCAGCTACCATGCTTCATGTCAGCTTCCCATCTTGCAGATACTTGAGCTTGAGCAGCTTGTTCTGCTTCAGCTAATATTTTTGTAATTCTTTCTTTAGCTTCTGCTTTTTCTTCACCTGAAGTATGCAAATTGTCAATAATTCCACCCACATCTTTTAAGGTGTCTCCTCCTAATAAACTTCCTGCTGCGCTAGTTAATGTACTTAGTAATCCCATAACTTATCTCCTTAATATTCAAAACCAAAGGGTTCAGAATTACTTCCACCCTTTATTGCATACCACACATCTTTAATTCTGTAGTACCAAAATTTATCTGTTTCTAAAATCCAAAACTCACCCTTGGGTGTATTGAACGATTTATTGGGTCCAAATTTAACTGTCATTGGTGCGCCATCATCCCACATCTTTTTAGTTATTTGCCCCTTGACATTTGAACCATCACCTGTAGCTTTATAAATACGTGACCCAGGATAATCTCCTTTCAAGCTTTCTAACCCTTCTGGTACACTCTCATATAATACTGCCTCAGCTAGCATACCTACATTATCTTTTAATTGAATCACTTTAGTAACCTTGCTCTTCAAACCACTTTATTAATGCTTCATCTGCATTTCCCCATGCCTGTGAAAAGGCCTTCATTAATTTTGGATCTTTTGTCTGGCGTACTAATTTCTGTAACTCAACTGAAGCATCATGCCAGTCGTCGTAAGCCTTATCTAACTTTGTGCCCTCAGTTAGTGTAGGTTCTTTTAATTTTTTATAATCATCAAGGGTCGGCAATTTATCACCAAATTTTCTACTTCCCCAATACTTCGTAGTGAATGATTCTTTAAGTAGATCTTTTAATTTTATCATTAGAATACATCTCCCGCAATTCCATTGGCAATTGCTTTTTTAATATCTTTTGGCTCAACTTCTATAATGCCATCCATGTCGCCTTTCCATACTTCTATTTTATCGGCGTTAATAAATAACGCAATTGAAGGAAAATTTCTCAATCTTAATTTTTTACAAATCTTTTTAGTATCCTCAGAAGCTACTGTTATTATTTTTGCATCCTCATATCCTTTAACTCCTTTGATATACTTATCAACATTTGAATCACTCCATTTGGATGTAAATATTACAACAACAACTCCATCTGCAATAGCATCCTTAAAATTTTTGCCATTAACACCTGCTATTAAAAATGAAATTAAAACAAGTAATGCTATAAAACGTCTCATAACTTAGCTCCTATTTATTCCTCTTTTTTGCTACCTCAATACGTAGCTCTTGAATTTTATCTTCTGCGTCTTTTAATCTATCCATCACATCATCCATGTCTTCTTGCAGAGTACCAACTTGATCTTTATACTGCTCATAAGAACGAGGCCAATTGTACCCTGCGGGTCTGGAAGGATATTCAGCTTCGTATAAAGATTTTAAATTTGGAAGTTCTTTTGCTTCTTGAATTTCATCTAGCAACATATAATACATTCCAACAGCAGAAGCAATAACAGTTATTATTCCGACAATAGTTTGAACTGACAATGTGAACTTCGTATTCAATACTTTCTCCTCACTTAATTCGATGGGCTCTTTTTTCCTTGGCCCCTCTATTTTTTTAGTAATCGCTTCTTGGCGTTCTTCATGACCATTCTCATCAGTGCTTTTCATTATAACTTCTGTTATATCATCAAGAGAACAGTAACCTTTGCCAACAAGTATTTCACCAAGAGATCGTTTATCACCCTTGATCTGATCTTGTAGTGCCTGATTTAGTTGTCTTTTTGTGATGACATCTTCATCGCATAACAATTTTCCTATTTTAAGTCCGCCGTTCATGATTAAAATTCAAATCCTATAAATTGATAATTCAAACCTACTTTAAAATTATAAGCAGGCTTATCCCAATAATAAAGATAACTACCTTCAGCAAAAACTCCAAGATTCTCCTGTACCTTCACACCAACAATTGCGCCGAAATCGTAATCATTCCACTCCATCCACATTGGTTCCATATACATCATCTTATGAGGGTCCATACCTTTCTCTAAATGCTCTTTATAATGTGTAGCATTGTGATAAGAATATTTATCATGCCCATAATGATATGGCAACCAATTACCCCATGCATGAAACCACCACCTATCTCCATAATGATAATAATCAGCGCCTATTACAAGTGATGTTTCACGTTGATATCCTAAATCTTTTTTAAGATCATTCATATAATCTTCTAACATGCCTGGAAAATAATATAAGAAAAATTCTCTATCTGTCCAAGCTACTATCTCACCATCTGGATTCAACCACATATAGTCATATCCAAGAAATTCCCCATTGCCACTAAAAAAGGGTCCATCACCTGGAACAGAAATCCACGTCTCTGATGCTGGATCATAGTAAACTAATTCTCCTGGATGGTAATAAAATGATGAATCAACTGCATACCACCTTTTATCATCCCAACCAAAAGCATTTTCTACAAAATCCCACCAAGAACCTCTATACCACGTGGTATCTAATACCAAAGCATCAAATCCGTATACAGGATGTTGCCTATGTTTTGCACCAACGCTAACTGATAATTTGTTATCTAAAAAACTAGGTGTCCACTTAAGCCTTAAATCACCATGCCTATATTCTACTTCTTCTAATCCTAACTCTGTATATCCTACTTTACCAACGATCCAATTACTAACATATCGAACCCAGTATTCTTGATTGACATATTCATCACCCCATATTCGTCCTTCAGTCCACTTGATTAAATACTCCCAACCTTTTACAGGGCCTACTGTAGCATTCTGATTAGCATTTTGTTCAGAACCGTCGTACCAGTCACCACCTTTGCCAGCATTCTTAATTCCTTTTTTTGGCTCATATTTAAATCTACCAATTTTTCTTAATCCAAATGATCTTTCAAAATTTGATTTTAATTGTCTATCTTCTCTTTCAACTTCTAAATCACCTGTAACAAATCCACCAACGATAGAAAACCTATCATCCTGGTGTCTTGGTGATTGTAAACTAAAACTAGCGTAAGCAGTTGAATACTTAAAAAAGTTTGATATAAAACTCTGACTAGACAAAGATGAGGTTAATAGCAAGCTAAATATAATCTTTTTTAACATCTGTTTTCTCCTATTATATTAAATATCAAATCTTATTACAAAAGATAAAGCTAACTCAGGATCATTTCGTATTGGTCTAGAAGTTTTTGCAATAGCCAACAAATCTCCAAAATCATTATACAAGCCCACAGTTGTAATGTACGGTGCAAAAAAAGAATGTGTAACCATATTATCAGCCACAGGTGCAGAATTGTATCCTGATGTCTTATAAGCAAACTCAGCAGGGGCCAAAACTTGTCGTAATACATCTATATCATGCGCTGAAGATGAGGGTATTGTTAAGCTTCCACTTCTCTCTTTTGTTGCACTTATATTCATTGTGCCATTATATCTTTCATTTGGAATCATACATGTATATTCATGTTCATAAATTGTTTTTGTAGAATCAAACTTTAATTTCCAACCAGTACCTCCAGACCCACCTGCTACATTTGTGTAACGACTGCCTGTTGTAGAAATCATGATTAAGCCATGATCATATGAGACGACTCCAAGTGCTGAACCTGATCCATCTGAAGTTGGTTTACCAGATTGAAATTCTGATTCGTATGTTGAATCATATAAATTTCCGTAACCATCGTCTTTAACTATTATAGCAGAACCAAAAGAGTAATCTGTAAGTTCAATTGAACCAGACATTACTCCTTCACCAAAAATTTTCTGTGGTATACTAATAATATTAACATCATCATAAATTTTTCTTAAACCAAGACGATCATAAGATACAGAACCAGATGTTGCTGGGTGACCAAATGGAAGATGATATGAATCTATGACATGTTGTGGCTGGGGTGCTTGATATAATCTATTGTCTGAATGTGCGAATTCAAAGAAATTTAATTTCACTTGTCTGTATAGCGGTTCTTTATAGACTTTTATAACCTCACCTTTAGAATTAGTGAATGTGTTTACTGGTGATGTTTCTGTTGAAAATCCTGGATTTCCTATCATGCTACCAGTAGTTGCATGTAAAGGCATAATACCCAAATCTGTAGTAGTATCTACACCCCCATAATATTGTACTGAAAATTGTTTATGTATTTCGTAGGGTGTTACTCTTTGATCTTCTTTTCTAATTGGTGTGAACATATGTTACCCATTTATACTATAAATATTCTACAACAATTAAAATGACAACCTTTGAATTAGAAATCTAATCTTACTTTAATTAATGCTTCTCTGCTAGATGATTTAAGTATGGGTCTAGAAAGCTTAGCAACAGCTAATAGTTCATTAGCATTATTGTAAAGTCCCACAGTAGTAATATAAGATTGTGGATCTGTTCTAAATGTTGGTACTGTTAATTCATTTGTTGACGATGTAAAATATGTCGGATTCTGACTATGATTATACATGCTATGCTTGACTCTACAGAAATAATGTGTAGACCTTATTGATTCTTCTCTTCTAGATGAGAAATAAGATCCTTCCTGTATAGCTCGAACAAACCTCGCTGAATTATTATCATCAACATTAGCAGATGTAGCATATCCTGGAAGGAAAGTGTTACCACCTAATGCTGTAGCATCAAGTATAATTACGCCTGATTCCGGATAAAACTTACCAAACGTATCATCAGTGGTTGGTGATACTGCAACGCCAGAAGCAATAGAACCAGAAATTACACTAAATTCTCTTGTTGTACTTTTAACTGTTGGATCACTTGTTGCACCACTGCTATCAATAAGTTTTAGAAAACCAAAAGCTGAGCCAGATAAGTGTAGTTCCCAATTACCTGGATCCATTTTTTCTTTAAGGCGGCTACGATTTATAGAAATTGCAAATATTTCTTGTGATGATGTCGTATTTGTGCCTGCAGTACCATCTAATTGAAAATAATTTGTATTTTGTGGCAATAGTAAGTTTCTAAATTGTCTATAAATTGCTTTTGTTGCTGCATAATCTGCGTCACCATTTTTAGAACCAGATCCTGCATAATGACCGTAAGTAGCAGAAAATTGTACAGAAGCAGTAGCATCAGTACCAACTGCTCCTTGATAAACATCTAAATAAAATTGTCCTGTACTTCCGCTCTGGACAGAAGATGTATGAAAGCTAGATAGCGTTCCGACTCCGCCGGACCACATCCCTGAAGACACAATGCTGATTTGACTTGTGACCTTGTCGTTTTCTTCGATTGTTGTGAATATACCTTGTTGTGTTGCCATTCTAAGCTCTCCTATTCGCTAATAAATATTACGCAATTAAGTTTTTATTTTTATCTTATTTCGGATTTACTGTGACCGAAATTTCTTTTGTTACGCCAGAATTTATACCAGTAACTTTTAATTTTACTTCTTGCGCAGTCTTAACATATTTTGATACCAATGTAACAGCATTTCCTGTTAATGTTTGTGGGCCACCTTTTGGTTTTCCTATTGCGGGTGGCTTTGGCTTTTTAATATAAGGGACATTTGGCTGTTTAGGTTTTTGTGCTGGTGTTCTTCTTGCCTTCCTTTTAGCATTTGATGTTTTAGTATTTGCTACATTGGTAGTTGTATTTTTTTGAGATTTTGTAGAAGAATCACCTCTTTGTTTTGTATTTTTTGGCATGCGTTCTACTTTGGTCCTTTTGTTTTATTAGGATCTTTAGGCGGCTCTATATTTCCAGGATCCATATCTTTTGGAAGCTTGCCTCTAAAAATAGAATAATTAAAATTTCTATATTCTGTATTTGCCCAATTTCCAAATGCCACAACACTGTAGCCTTTTCCGCCAGCCTGAATTTTCTCAATTAAATATTCACCATTATTTTGTGGCCAATAATTTCCTTGCACTCGTATTACATCATTGGGTAGTGCATCATATACTGTATCCAGTTGAAATACAATTCTTCCACCTGGTAATATTGCTCCAAACATTCCTTTTAATCCCTCTGGAGCTATTAAATTAGGATCATCAGCGGGCGCATCAGTTGTATCATCAGATGCAGACGCTTTATAAGAGCCAATAAATAATTCTGCAACTAAATCGTCTGAAAGCTCAAATATATAATCTTCAACCTCACCTGCCATACCGGTAGTACTTGGAGCTATATAAATAGATGCATTTTCACCAGTTAGTGTAGCTGTGTTTGGTATTCCCGCGTCCATAATAGGTGTCTCTGTTGTTCCGGGTGGAAGCGTGATAAGTTTATATTGTAATGCAATATCAGCCTTTGGTGAGGCTTCTAAAATTGGCATATTTTCTATTTGAATGCCATAATAATTTGGTCCGTTAGTATTAGATTCATTATACATTGTATAATCAATTTCATCGTCTCCTAACGCAAATTTATTAATTTCAAATGAATTTGAGGATAATCTCTCTCTTCCTTTATTTGTTAGAATTGCATCGACAATCAAAGTAGATCTATCTAAAAATGCCATCGATTGTTTCCTTTATTAATCAGTGCTACCGCCAGTAGCCAAATAATTTACACTTATAGTACATGCTCTTGTAGCACCATACGTCAATCCTGTAATGATAACTGTCGTAGCTGCACCGTCCTGAGATTCTAAAATTTCCTTTGCCTTTACAGTACATTCAGTTCCGTATACAGTTTGACTCATATTTTGATTACTGGTCGCGTAATTAATATTGCTAGGCGCAACTTCAGAGCCTGCCGTAGATAGATACGCAATTGAAGAATTCAAAATCGTAAATGAATAACCATCTGGATCTACATCACCATTTCCTGGCAAATCCTTTGAATTCGGTGTGATAACTTTTCCACCACCCGGTGTTGCTTCTCCAGCATTCCAATCTACACTATAAGAGTTTTCAACATTATAAATACTAGACATTTTATTTGTGCCAGTTTCTCTTGTCACCAGCTTATATCTCATAGTAGTATTTGCATTTGCTGTGGGTTCTAACAATGGTAGTGATTCTATTATTTTGCCATAATAATCAGTTCCCAAAGGGTTTGTTTCATTCCAGAGTGAATAATCTACTTCATCATCTGCAAGAGCAAATTTTGTTATCTGGAATTCGTTTTGACCACGGGCTAACAATTCACGACCTTTTTTTGTTAGTACTGCGTCCAAAACTGTGGTAGCATTATTTAGATATCCCATTTTTTATTCTCCGTATTTTGCGATATTTGTTCAGAACATTTCATTTAATAAATATTGTAAAATTTAGTTTATTCACTACTCAAATCGACGGTTAAATTACTATTTGCACCCTTCTTGTCAACTTTGACTGAATATGGATTTGTATCATAAATTTCTACTGCTTGAAGAACGCCATCAGGTGATCTAGATCCATCATTTTTACATCCTTCATATGCTAATCTAAAAAGCCCAGTATGGTTGTGATAAACAGTTTCATACTCACTAAATTCCATTGATGATGAGTATGCTAATCCTAATGATGCACTTAACGATGAAGAATAAAAAGGAAATGATTCTTGATTATATAATGATTTTCTAGAACCAGTAACCATGGGCTGAAAACTTTCAAAGAATACAGTAGATCCTCCTCCCATATAAATTTTAGTATCAATATAGTCACGAGCCTCTGCTAGTGGATCATCAAGCGGATCTGCTTCGAATCCTTTTAATGTGGGCATATATGTCATTGGTCCGAGTTCTGAATTAAATTTTTGTGTCTCATATTCATCTCTACTAGATTTAATTGTGGCAGCCTGTTGTAATGCTATTGACGCATAATCATAATATGATGATGTTACTTTTCCTGCAAGTGAAGTATCGTAAACTACACCAGTTCTAAATTCGTAAGAACCTTTTGCTGGTACTGGAGCAATTGATGCAGTTGCTGATGAATATTTGTATAAACCGGTTGGCTCTGGATACGTCGCATCAATTTCTGCAGATTTTGCAATATCTTTAAACACAGGAGGTGCCCCTACAACAACTTTTGGCCTTTCTAAAAGATGTGACTCTATTAATAAGCCAATATTCTTTTTAGCACGAGCAGGTGATAATTTTCTTATGTGATCAAAAAGACTAAGATCATAGTATTTTATTAATTTAATATAATCCCAGAAATTTGATGTTGTTGTCCATTTTTTCCAATATGTGTCTGTAACAGCATCCAAGTTACCATGTGTATACCTTTCCTCATACATGTCACGAGGATCTCCAAGATATTCAGCAAAATCTAAATCAGCTAATGATAACATAATATCTTCATTAATAACATCTGTGGGTGCGAAAAATATTCCTAATTTATTTGAATCTAATCCTGCATTGTCAAATGAACTTATTTCTACTCGCTCTGTTGGGCTTAAATGTGCAGGTGCTCCGTCTGGCGTTTTCAATTGAGAGCTTTCAAGTCTTATCTTATTAGCTTGCGAACCAAATCCTATCTTAGGAACAAAAGCTTTCTGTCTATCTGATACATTGCTAAAATTAATTTCATCAGCAAATCCTGATCCAGTAACATATATTTGACCATCTGTAAATGTGTAATCTTTTAATCCTTTAGGACTAGAATTTAAATTAATATAATCATCCATAGATAATCTAAAACTTAAATCATAGTATGATGAACTTACATGATTTCCATTAACCGCTTTAGGAGCACCAACATGATTCCAAAATGCATCTTCCTTAAGTGGTGTTGACCAATATCTAAATTCCATCATGGATCCACTGAATTGTTCGCCTATGCTGCCAGCTGTATTTCCGCCAAGATACCATCTGCTATCTGTAGTGCTGCCTGTTGTGTACCAACCTGCTAAAGTGCTTCCTGATACTGTCATACTTCCTGATTCTTTTATTTTAATTCGATCCATTCCTGAATCGTAATATCCAAGAAACATATCAAAACTTTGTGTAGTAGCAGTCAAATCATTATCAAAATATTGATCAGCATAGCCATCATCCATAGAGCCTGTTCGTCTTCTAACCATTAATGACCAATACTCATTATTGAAAATTCCCTGATCGGCAATACTCATACTTTGCACACTGTCAGATCCACTCATGAAAAAGCTAATTTGACCCTTACCATCAATAGCTTGATCAGCAGGTCCAAGCACTGCTGTAGCAATTGCACCACTGCCGTCAGGAATATTCTGATGTATTGTTATTGTAGGCGCGCTAGTGTAACCAAAACCACCATTTGTCACAGTGATTCCTGTAATTCTACCATTTGCAGGATTTACAGTCGGCGTTCCCGTGGCTCCTGTTCCTCCCCCACCAGAAAATGTCACCCAAGTTTCTAATGGCAAATAATCTGATCCTACCGCGTTCATAGTCACACTGCTTATAGGAGAGCCAACTGTTGTCTTAAGATAAATTTCTGCT
>Ga0315329_10000839_pt1 | contig 12071 bp, 8 predicted proteins | sample M150032315metaG_FD_203459 | JGI IMG/M metagenome (GOLD analysis project Ga0315329, IMG submission 203459) | Ammonia-oxidizing marine archaeal communities from Monterey Bay, California, United States - M1 500m 32315 | ecosystem: Environmental > Aquatic > Marine > Coastal | place: USA: California...
GAAATGCATCAACGGGGTGTTCTGGGAATCCTCTTTTTGAAAGTATTGTATTTGTACAGTGTGCTAAGTCGGCTAAGCTATCTAGCAATGTGCCGTCTAAATCAAAGCAGATTGCCTGAAATTGCATGGAGGGCAATGATTTAATTGTTATTGTTCAATTCGTCACGCCAGACTTTAGAGGGATGAAATGTCACAACCCTTCGTGCAGAAATCTCATAATCCCTTTTTGATTTTGGATCACGTCCAGGTCGAGATTTTTTGTTACGCAACTCAAACTTTCCTAAACCTGTGATGAGTACATCCTCACCTTTCTCTAATTTATCTTTGATCATGTCCAACATATCGTTGACCAATTTTTCTGCTTCGCCAAACTGTAAGTGAGTTCCCAGCTGGATAGCCCGTACAATGTCAACTTTTACCATTCGCTCCTCCGATTTGTCTAAAATATTTTTGCTACAGATTTTTTGAAATTAACTCTTCATAAATTTTCCTACCTGATTCTCCTCCAAAGATGTCTTGTACCTCTTCCTGAAGCTCGGATTAGTGGAGACTGTGAGAATACCGTGAACATACTATAACTATGGAAAGCGTCTTCTTCAATACTTTTTTTAAAAAAAATCAATTAAATCAAATTATAATAGAAAATAAGCACAAAATAATTGAATAAATCTACCTTGATCCTTCTTTAATATTTTTCAAAGAATCTCAAAAAGTTGGACATTTCCCAGATATTTTCTCTATAGTAAGAGTCACATCCTCCCAGTAGAAATATTTAACAGGATCATTCAGCAATGTTTTTCAATCGCCACAAACAACTGTTTATTCTCGGAATTATTGTAATTGTTCTGTCAGTCCTCACCTTGTATTTTCAGCAAATTAAGCTTGAAGAATTAAAAAATGAATTGGCTAAAGTAGAACTTCAGAATGTAAGGGTAGGCGCTGGAACATCTAAAGGCAAGTTGGGAACTGCTATTTTTGGTGTGATCCAAAACAATGGAGAAAACACGATTAAGATTGCAACAGTGAATGTTCACTTCATAGGCGAAGATGGAAAATCTTCCAAGGTTCATAAATTTTATCCGGTGAATAATTATTCTTTCAGTGATTCTTTACCTTTGGAACCGGGACAGTCAAAAGAGTTTGGCTTCCCTATCGATGAAATTATTCCGGAAGATTGGGACGGAACCATAACTGCAAAACTTATTGATCTGAAATTTAAATAACAAACTGAGAAATATGCCCACAGCTCTCTGGCAGCCAAGTCCTGAAGAACAGGAAAAAACTCTGCTTACACGCTTCAGCAAAAAAGTACAGGAACGGTACGAGCTTTCGGATTGCGAATATTCGACTTTACACCAGTGGTCAATCGATTATCCGGAACTATTCTGGGAAGAAGTATGGCGTGATTGTGATGTCCGCTCTTCTGTGGCGTGGAGCAAAGTTATGAGCAAATCCAAATTTAGTGAAAAAATTGGTACTGAACCTTCCGGATGGTTTGAGGGGGCAAGGTTGAATTTTTCAGAAAATTTGTTGGCACAGGGTAATGATGAAAATGAAGCACTCTGTTTTATTGGTGAAAATGGATCAACAAGCTCCCTTAGTTACGAAAAACTACGGAATGCAGTGGCACAATGCGCCTCCGGATTGAAGTCCCTTGGAGTTTCAAAAAATGATCGTGTCGCAGCAGTTATGCCAAATTGTCCGGAAGCCGTTATCGGAATGCTGGCAACTGCGAGTCTTGGAGCAATTTGGTCTTCCTGCTCTCCGGACTTTGGAATTAACGGCATTAACGATAGGTTGGGACAAATTTCACCAAAAATTTTGATAACTGTCAACGCATATCACTACAACGGCAAAGAACATGATTGTCTTCTCAAAATCAGAGAAATCGTTAGCCGTATTCCTTCAATTGAATCGGTGATTATAGTACCTTTTACAGAAACAACAATAAAATTTCAAGGTAATGAGCAGGCATGGGGCAAATTACTGAACTCTTCTGCAGGTACTGTAAATTTTGCACAACTTCCTTTTGATCATCCGCTTTACATTCTTTACTCTTCAGGAACTACCGGTTTGCCTAAATCTATCGTTCACGGAGCAGGAGGTACTTTGCTGAAGCATCTCACCGAACATCGTTATCATGCAGATGTGCATCCCGGAGACCGGATGTTTTTTTTTACTACTTGTGGATGGATGATGTGGAATTGGCTGGTAAGTGGTCTTGCTTCAGGAGCAACTCTAATTTTATATGATGGAGCACCCGGATTTCCGGACATTGGGCGAATGTGGCGCTTAATAGACGAACAGCAGATCACACATTTTGGAACAAGTCCAAAGTTTCTTGGTGCAGTTAGTAAAGCCGGATATTCACCCAAACTTAATCATCAACTGGAATCATTACGAGCAATTTTATCAACAGGTTCTCCACTTCCGGCAGATTTGTTTTCATGGGTTTATGCGGAAGTTGCTTATGTCCCACTAATGTCAGTTGCGGGCGGCACTGATATTGCCGGATGTTTTATGGGAGGTAACCCAAATCTTCCGGTTTATTCTGAGGAACTACAGTGCAAAAGTTTGGGTATGAATACACTTGCATACAATTCAGACGGTGAGTCAGTGGTTTGTGAAAAAGGAGAATTAGTTTGTGCTGACCCTTTTCCGTCTATGCCGATTTATTTCTGGAATGATGCGGATGGTAAAAAGTATCATAAAGCATATTTTGAAAAATTCCCGGGTGTTTGGACACATGGAGATTTTATTGAAATTACTGAACGCGGCGGCATAATTGTATATGGCAGAAGTGATACAGTTCTTAACCCCGGTGGAGTTAGAATTGGTACTGCTGAAATATATCGTCCTGTTGAAGAAATGCAGGAGGTCGAGGACAGTTTAGTTGTTGCCCAGCCTTGGGAAAGTGATGTGAGGATTGTGCTTTTTGTGGTATTACGTGACGGTATCAGGTTGGATGAAAATTTAGTTGCAAAAATAAAAACCGTTATTCGTAGTGACACTACACCGCGCCATGTTCCGGCACGGATTTTAGCGATTCCGGATGTGCCAAGAACTATCAGTGGAAAAAAGGTGGAAAAGGCTGCACTGCAAACTATCAAAGGCGAAGATATTGAAAATACATCAGCACTTGCTAATCCGGGAAGCTTGGAACATTTTTCAAAATTAAGTGAAGAATTGAGAAAATAAGATAATTGTAAAGAGGCTAGGTCTCTACTTTTCGTGAGACATCATATATGCGGTCTCTTAGGCTCTGAAGTAGATCAAGAATCGGCAAATCCGGAACTTCCTGCCATTCCATCAATTTCAGCAGGAATTTTTTCAGAAGTCCCCGTGACATTCCACGTTTTTCCCAGCTGTAATAAATAGCCTCAATTTCTGCAGATAGAGGTCTCCCATCTAAACTACGACGAAAAAAAAATCTTAGGGTGCTGTCAGGATACTGCCGAATAAATTTTTCTACAGCAGAAGGAGTTATTTTTTCTCCACCAAAGACCACATCAGTTTCTTCAGAATCAATTTGACGCAAGCCACTGTCATCTTCTTCAATCTCTTCATCCTCATCTATCATGTCACTCTGCAGATCTACTACGGGAACAGTTGAAGGATCAGTCTTAACTTCTGATTCGGACTTTTTACTAATTCTTTCTTTTAAAGCATCAGTTTCTCCAACCTCAACTTCAGCATCTTCAATAGTTTGAGATGCCACAGTTTCTTCCTCAAAAATTCCCTCTTCTGCTTTTTTTGACTCTATCAAGACTTCTGCAGTTTCTGCTATATCCGTTTCCAAGTCAGGCTCTGGAGGAAATTCTGAAAGTTCATTCTGATTTTCAGTCAGTGTTGAACTGATGTCCAGTTTGTCAACAATATCATTTTTTCCTTCTGCAATAAGAATTTCTGCAACATCTGGAGCGGTTCGTTTTTCAGCAGTTGGATTTAGTTGTGAAGGTCGCAAAAATTTTATTGGAGAGTTTTTTCTCTCCTGTTTTATTACAGGATTTAAACTTTCGACTGAAACACCGCGTTTTTTTGCAATGTGCATCAGAAAATTTTTGACCAGTTCACGTCCTTCAAATCGTTCCCGGACCTGGCTTCTTAACTGTTTCAAGTCTTCAATCTTGAAGTTGGTTTTTGAAAAATCCGGTTCCTCTTCCTGGTCTTCCTGTTCCAGTGTCTCTCCACCTAAAACCAGACTATAATACGTCTCGATGTGCAAAAGAAAATCATACAAGGGGTGTTTTTCTTGCTCACGGAGTCCATACGAAATGTTGTAACGAATATTGAAATGATGGTGTTTCCCTTTAGCCAGTTGATCAAATGATTTCTGAATTCGTTGAGAAAGTTTTTTTTGCAGAATTTCTGCAGGCCAATTAAATTGTTTAACATAATCAATGAAACCCACATAACGCTCTCTTGGAACGAGTGTACTAAGTACGTCAGCTTCCTGATCAAAAAAGTCACGAATCACCCATCCTCCTGCTTCAAGCTCATTTACAGAAGCATCCACAAAGACAAATCCTGAGTTGAAAAGATGCTCGCACAACTGAATAAGAAGTGAATCCTGATCTGGAAGCAGCGAATCAAAATGTTCACTGTATTCCCTGAAGGTAGCATTACGGTGCATGAGACGAAAAGAGTTTAAACCGATTAGAAATTTGGACACAACACAACATAACGTAAAATCTTGCGCCGGGCAACCACAGAGTGCCAGAAACAGGGAAATATTAATTTTAGATATTTGTTTTAGTAGTTTTATAAAGACTTCAAATTAGAATTGCGTTGAGATTCAACAAGTTTTTTTCTAAGCTTATTGTTTGAGAATCATTCTGACATTAAGACGAAATATTGCTGATTCTTCTTTGTTATACAGAAAGCAATAAGGGTAGTAATCTAACTTTTAAAGTAATTTCCAATTTTAAGATAATTAATTAATAATGATCAGCATTGCTGACTTAGCCATGAATTATGGCAAAAAAACGCTCTTTGAAAAATCATCAGTCACCTTTAATCCAGGTAAAAGCTACGGTCTTGTTGGTGCAAATGGTTCTGGAAAGTCCACGCTGTTGCGGCTGATTGCTGGAGAAGAAAAGCCCAATTCCGGAACAATATCTGTACCACGTGACTTGAAACTTGGAGTTCTCAGGCAGGATCATTTTCAGTATGAAAATATTAAAGTTATTGACGTAGTGCTCCTCGGAAAGCCCGCTTTATGCGAAGCTCTTAGAGAAAAAGAAAAAATTCTTGAGTCTGAAAATCTAGATAGTCAATCCGGTCACAGGCTGGGCCAACTGGAAGAGATGATTGCTGATGCAGACGGTTATGTAGCTGAACCTTTTGCTGCAGAGTTGTTATCTGGATTGGGGATTGGTACAGGATTTCACACTGGTCCTATGAGTGCACTTTCCGGCGGCTTCAAATTGCGTGTACTTTTAGCTCAACTGCTTTTTCAGCAACCCGACGTGCTGCTGCTTGACGAACCAACCAACCATCTGGACATTGTTTCAATCCGCTGGCTGGAAAACTATTTGTGTACACAGTTCGAAGGAACCCTGATTTTTATTTCACATGACAGAAATTTTCTCAATGTGGTTGCCAGTTACATTATTGATATAGATTACGAAGAATTACGACTTTACACTGGAAATTACGAACAGTTCCTTGAAGCAAAAACCCTGGCTGAAACTCAGAAACGTAAAGAAATCGAAAACTATGAGCGCAAAACTGCTGAACTACAGGGCTTTGTAGATCGTTTTCGTGCAAAAGCTACCAAAGCTCGGCAAGCCCAGTCACGTGTCAAACAACTCGATAAAATGGAGGTGCCGGAGGTAAAGCGCTCCTCCCGGATATCTCCAGACCTGAGCTTTGAGCAGTTTCGACCCTCCGGAAAAACTGTGCTGACTGTAAAAGATGTGAGCAAAAAGTTTGGGAAAACTGAGGTTCTGAAAAATGTATCTTTTGAAATTCAACGGGGTGAAAAAGTCGCTATCATTGGTCCAAACGGTATTGGAAAATCAACTTTACTGAAAATTATTCTTGCTCAGCTTTCTGCAGACGAAGGTACTTTCGAGTGGGGTTATGAAACTCATACCTCTTATTTTGCCCAAGATCACCATGAACATTTACGTGGAAAAATCAGTGCTTACGACTGGCTTTATGCAACTGCACCACACGAACCGATTGGAGCTATCCGTGGTTTGTTAGGTCGAGTTTTACTGTCCGGAGATGAAGCGCTTAAACAGGTTACTGCATTGAGTGGAGGAGAATCTGCCCGTTTGCTATTTGCAAGAATAATGCTGGAAAAAAGGAATGTCTTAATCCTCGATGAACCTACAAATCATATGGATCTGGAAGGTGTTGCGGCACTTGGTGATGCTTTGAAAGCATTTGAAGGTACTGTTTTGGTGGTAAGTCACTATCGGCATTTTGTTTCCAAAGTTGCAACTCATATCCTGGAATTAACTCCACATGGTGTCCGCGACTTTTACGGGAGCTATCAGGAATACCTTGAAAAATATGGTGATGACTATCTAAGCCGGGATCAGCCTCTTTCTACAACACACCGGGAAACAAAAGTGACACCTTCAACTCAGGAATTGAGCTATGATGAACGAAAAAAACTTCAGAGTGAAATATCAAAATTAAAAAAACAGTCTACACGTTTTGAAACACTGATTGAAGAAGGGGAACAAAAAATTTCTGCAATTGAGGCAAAATTTGGAGTTGAAAATTTTTATCAGCAAGCATCGCCTGAGGAAATACAGAATTTACAAACCGAAAAAGAAAAATTGAGTGCTCAACTTTCTACACATGTCAGCCAGTGGGAGACTTCCTCACATAAATTGGAAGTTGCCCAATCACGTTTCAGCGGTTAATTTTTTAAAAAAAGTAACCAGCAGTTTTTACATACGCCGTTTATTTAGTAGCTGAAGATTTAGAACAGCTTTACTAATGAGGTTAAAATATGTTAACGATGTTGTACTGCTCAATCAGGTAGATTTTAGATTGTTGGCAAAATTGATGTGAATAATGTATTATTGGCTCTACAATTAACTTAAGAGGTCTCCATGCGAAAGAGTAATTCAATTTTTAAATTTGGTTTTTTAGGGTTGATCTTAACTTTGCTTCAGATACTTCCCCTGAATAATACTTCCTTTTCTCAAACAACTCCGGAAAAGGCGGCAGAGTTATGGAATTTACGTCAGTCAGAAATTCAACAGCTTTATCAGGAAGGTAATCTTGAAGGAGCCTTGAATTCAGCACAGGAATCAGTTTCACTGGCAGAAGTAGCTTTTGGTTCAGGTGCATTAAAAACCATTTCCAGTATGTTGTTACAGGCACAAATCCATGGAGAATTAGATCAACTTGAAGAGGCGAATCAGATTTACCAGGTAGCTCTTGAAACTTCAGTTTCTGCTTTTGGTGAAAGTGATGCGACTACACTTTCCGTTCTTGACAACTATGGTGGATTTCTCAAATCAATTGATCCGGAAATGTCAGAACCGGTTTTACAGGAAGCTCTTAGGCTTACCACTGAAGATGATCCACAACGTGCTGCCAGATTGAGAGCTCTTGGTCTGAATTTACAGGAATTGGGACGTATCGGTGAAGCAGAAGGAATGCTTAGTGAAGCACTGAAAGCTTACAAAAAGGTCTTGGGCGAAAATTCTCCGGAAACTCTATCTTCAATGGCTGACTTAGCACAGCTGTACCTGACACAGGGGAAATTAAAACCTGCTCAGGAATTGTTTGAAACAGCATTGCCTTTAATGCTAGAGGTTATGAATAAAACGAGTTTTCTGATTTTGGCGAGCAAGGAAAATCTTGCTGAAATTTATCGTCAGCAAGGAAAATTTTCTCTGGCCGAAAAATTGTTTTTAGAGAGTATGCAGGGTGCAGTTGCAGAATATGGTGAGGAAGATTCTCTTGTTATACAGGCCAGGAGTCATCTTGCCCAGTTATATGAAGATACGGGCAAGCTAAAAAAGGCACTGCTTTTACATCAGCAGGTTTACGAGGTCGACTTAGCATTGCTTGGAGAGGCGCATCCAAATACAGCCGGCGACCTGAATAATTTGGCTAGCGTTCGGCGCCGCCTGGGTGATTATCAAAAAGCAGAAAAACTTTTTAGACAATCTTTAAAAGTGATGATTGCTGCACTTGGTGAAGAAACACCACAGACAGTTTCTGTAATGAACAACCTTGCCTTATTGTTGGAAAATCAGGGTTTGTACGATGAAGCAGAACCACTTTTCAAAAAAGCCTTTGCAATTTCCGGAAAAATTCAGGGAGAGAAACATCCAACCTCATTGGCTTTGCTGAACAACCTTGCTTTTCTTAATGAATCTCAAGGTGACTTTATGCGTTCCGAATTGAATTATAAAAAAGTAATTCAACTCAACACAGAAGTATTTGGCGAAAATCACACAAACACCATTGCAAATCAAAACAACCTTGCCTATCTTTATTTACGGGATGAACGTTACAACGAAGCCCAACCAATCTTCACCAAAGTTCACTCTCAATGGGGCAAATTACTTGGTGCAGAACATCAAAATACTTTGAAAGCCCTTAATAACCTGGGGCGTGTTCAAAAATCACTTGGAAATTTGGAAGCTGCGGAAAAACATTTGATGGAGGCTTTGGCAGGAAGAACCAAGGTTTTTGGTAAACGTCATGCCGACACTTTGCGCAGTATGAATGATATGGGTGAGCTTTTTGTGGTGCAGGAAAAGTTGGACGAGGCACTTAAAATGTTTCAGGAAACGCTAAAGCTGGAAGAAGAAGTTTTGGGAGAAAATCATCCTTATACTTTTGAAACTCTGAATAACCTGGCAGATTTGCTCAAAATTATGGGTAAAACGGAAGAAGCATACAAATTGTTTATGACAGGCTTTGAACGCAGAAATGCATTTTTGGATCGGGTGCTTTGGGTTGCGGGAGACAATACACGCCAATCTTACATCAGTTTGCACCGACCGGAACAAAATGCTTTGATTCGGATGCTATTGAGTTTGGATGACGAACGTACCGCGCGTGATCTTTTTGAAGTGAGTTTGCGGCGTAAAGGTATTTTACTTAAAATTACCAGTGAAACTCAACAAGTCATAATGCTGTCTGGTTCACCTGAATTGCAGGCAATAACGGAAGACTTGACCCAAACCCGTAAAACATTAGCAGGACTCACATTGTCCGGACCAACCGATGAAAACCGGAAGGAGTTTCCAAAAATCATTTTTGATTTGGAGGAAAAAGTTAACATGCTCCAACTAAAACTTGGAGAGCAAAGTGTGCGTTTCCGGCAGTCCACAAAGCAAGTTACAGTTGACGAAGTAGTTGAGGGAATGGGAGAAAATGCAATGGTTGATTTTATGAGTTTTCGCGGCGAGGATGATTCACTGCGTATGTTAGCAGTTGTAGTAAATGCAGGAGAGTTCAGTTTTGTTGAATACGAAGATTTAGAATTGATCAGTGCTATTGTCATGGAATTGCGAGAAATTGTTCAGGATGAGGGTGCAGAAGATGAGGACATTAAAAGCGTTGCCTATGATCTTTGGGAGATTCTTTGGCAACCACTCACAGAATCATTGGGAGAAACAACATCGATTTTTATTTCGCCAGACAGCCTCTTAAATGTTTTACCTTTTGATGTTTTAACAGATTCTGATGACAGTTATTTGCTGGAAAATTTTGATTTACGCATCATAAGTTCCGCAAGAGATTTGGCTCTCGATCCATTGCTTGCCGCAAAAGGTGATTTGATGATTATTGCGGGGCCGGACTATGATTCTGATAAAATCCTTAAAACTCCAGCAGCTCGAGAAGTAAATCACAAACGATCCCGAAGTGTTGTACGAGGTGCTCGCATGGGCTCCGGATTGCGCGGGCTGAATTTTGACCCGCTGCCCGGAGCAGAAAAAGAAGGAGAAGTTATCAAGGAAGTTTCAGACACAAAGGATCGGAACACCGCCATCTTTTCACAAAGAGTTGCAGAAGAAAAACTGCTCCGGAAAATGTCTGCACCTCCAGAAGTTCTACACATTGCAACTCATGGATTTTTTCTCAAAGAAGACCAAAAGTTGAAAAAACGCCTGCAGGGTTTAAGTCGGGGCTCGAGCAGCGTTCCGCCGCCTGCGGATAATCCGTTGCTGCGCGCAGGACTTGCTTTTGCCGGTTTGAACGCGAATGCTTCCATGCTTGGGGAAATTGACACCGACAACGATGGAGTTTTAACAGCTATGGAAGTTTTGAGTTTGGATTTAGCCGGAACTCAATTGGTTGTTCTTTCTGCTTGCGAAACTGGTTTGGGAGAGATTCACGAAGGCGAAGGCGTCTATGGTTTACGCCGCTCTTTTCAGGAAGCCGGAGTAAAAAACGTGATCAATTCATTCTGGGAAGTCAGCGATGCCGGAACGCAATTATTGATGACCAAATTCTATGACAAATTCCTTGCTGGGATGTCTGCCCGGGAAGCAATGCGTGAAGCGCGTCTGGAAATGCTGGATGATGTTCAGTGGAGTGCTCCATTTTATTGGTCTGCGTTTGTGATGGTTGGACGTAATACTTAAAAACATGGAGCAATTAGTCATTCATGGTGGAGCAGGAAGTCTGGAAGGGAAAACGACTGAAGCTCAGAAAATGCATGATTCCCTTTGTAAGATATGGGAAGAGACATTTGAAGTACTTCAAAAACGCTCTGCAGAAGATGCCGTTCGGCATGCTGTCCGGATGCTGGAGGATGATCCTGTTTACAACGCCGGAACAGGATCCAAGCTTCAGGCAGACGGTCAGATACGCATGAGCGCAGCCTTAATGGACGGCACTAATAATCGGTTTTCTGGCGTGATCAATGTTCAAAATATCCGGAATCCAATTGAAGCAGCAGCATTGCTGTCCGGAGAAAAACATTCTATTTTAAGTTCTGCACAGGCAACTGAATTCTGTCGAACAAAAGGCATTCCCGAATACAATCCGGAAACTGAGTTTCGCCTGCACGAATACAAAAGTAATTGTGCCGGAATTCACGGAACAGTAGGAGCCGTGGCTCTTGACAAAGATGGACATATATTTGCCGGAACATCAACTGGCGGAATCGGTTGTGAAATTCCTGGACGTGTCAGTGACAGTCCAACAGTAGCCGGAACATATGCCTCCACAAAAGCAGGTGTTTCCTGTACAGGAATTGGTGAACAAATTACCCAGCAAGCCGCTGCTGCAAAGGTAGTAACCAGGGTTGGGGATGGAATGTTGCTGAATGAGGCAGTTACCAGAACAATGCATGAAAGTGACGACTTCAATTATTTATATGGGCTGATTAGTCTGGACTCGGAGGGTCACGTTGAGGTGGGTAAAACAGCTGCGCTGAGTGATGTTTTCTATGCATTTCACGATGGTGAAAAAATCAGAACATTTTTTGAGTGATTAATTTTTTGAAGTTCAGTTGCCTCCCGAATATTTGCTGCGCTCATTATCTAACCATTCTCCGATAAAAAGTTGTTGAGAATCTGGCATCTGATAACGCTGTTCAAGAATGAAATTGTCCAAAAATGGGCCAGTTTGCAGAAGAAATTGATTCCGCCACATTTCACTTTGTGACAATTTTGCATCAAAGTGCAGTTTGCCAATTCCAATTTGTCGTCTAAAACGAAAACGCTCCATAGTGTAACCGGACGCGACAAAAACTAATTCAATCGCTGAAGCTTCGAGATCAAAGTGTATTCGAAAACGTCCATCCTCTTCAGGAAAAACCAGCCTTGCCTTTGGCGCATAAAGAGGGGATTCGTTTTCAAATTGAATAAATTGCGAATAATATTCAAGAACAACGACGAATCCTTTGGATTTTAGGTCATTTCCGTTTTCTTCCAGTAAAGTACCATCAATCCACTGTGTTCCCCATCCGGGGCGATAGTTCAGTGATTCCGGATAACATCCTCCTGAGAAAGTTAGTATCAACAGCAGATACAGAATAAAAAATCTCATTCCTCTGGGCTCTCTATATAGATTGAATCTATCTTGAAGATAAGCTAAACCCCCAGAATTGCAAGTTATTGTTCAGGAATTTACAG
>Ga0315329_10000840_pt1 | contig 12071 bp, 10 predicted proteins | sample M150032315metaG_FD_203459 | JGI IMG/M metagenome (GOLD analysis project Ga0315329, IMG submission 203459) | Ammonia-oxidizing marine archaeal communities from Monterey Bay, California, United States - M1 500m 32315 | ecosystem: Environmental > Aquatic > Marine > Coastal | place: USA: California...
GTTAGTATTCACGCATACCCAGATATTGCGGCAGATTATGCATTGATGAACTGTGGAGCATCGATGGGCGAGGGTTATGGCCCGATGGTAATTTGCAAAAAGGGAGTATCACAAGAGGATGCTAAATCCAATATTATCGCAGTCCCTGGGATGAAAACCAGTGCATATATGGGTCTACGTATCTGCTGGGGAGATGTCGAGGTAGAAGTCGTACCTTTCGATGAAATCATCCCCCGGATTCTCGATGATACCTATCTCTCGGGCCTCATTATTCACGAAGGTCAATTGACCTATGTAGAGCACGACCTCGACGTTCTTGTAGACCTCGGTGTTTGGTGGAATGAGAGAACTGGTGGACTTCCTATGCCTCTTGGTGGAAATGTAGTACGCCGAGATCTAGGTCAAAGTGCGATGGAAGATATCACGCTCTATACTCGTATGAGTATCGAGCATTCAATTGCTAATCCAGACGAAGCGCTCGAATTTGCAAAAAGTTGGGGTAGAGGAATCGATGATGAAACCAACCGGGAATTTGTGACGATGTATGTTAACGACCGTACGATTGATTACAAGCCTGAAGGTAGAGAATCAATTCGCAGATTTTTGAAAGAAGGACAGGAAATTGGATTAATAGACTCCTCATTCGATGTCGATGGTCTCGCATTCATAGGTCAGCCTTCGGAGTAAAATTATGAGCAAATCTGGCCGTGTACCTGCGTTTCAGAGTACATTCGGATATATCCTAGTAATACATCAAATTCAAAGACCTCGACCTAACACGACCGAATGGAGGAGAACGCATGCCCCATGACCACATCGAACTGGCTCAGGCTCCAAATGGAGAAATCGGACCGCGTTGCAAGTCCTGTGGCACACGAATGACTTTCGGTGCTGCTATGATTATCGATAAAAATTACTACTGCTGGGATCACTATGTCGAGTTGACTGGAGCAGAATCTGCAACTGTTCAACGCAGTGTCGATAATCGATTCTGGAAAGAGTGAATTCAAAAGCCCTCGCCGCTCACCCCATCAAAGAGGTGAGCATTTTGGCAGGTTGGTCGACATTCGCTCATCAATTCGGACGGTACTACCAAACTGCCGAACCATGGCAGCCACCAAGAATGAAAATGAGAGAATGGATGTTTATTCCATTCGGTGGTGGACTACCACTTCGTCACAAGTCCTTCATGAGTATGGATTCAGTGAAGTCCTTTGTCAGTGAAAGAATACCTCACTCTTGTTTCTATTCTACTGCATATTGGGAAAGACCACATGAACTGAAAATGGCAGATAAGATTTGGCGTGGTGCCGATTTGATTTTCGACCTTGACGGTGATCACCTTCCAGGAGTTACCGACAAAGACTTTCCAGGAATGCTTTCGGTGATTCAAGAGCAGGCATGGAGCCTATGGAATGATTTTTTGGAGCCTGATTTCGGATTCAAGAAAGAACATTTGCAAGTGACATTCTCTGGACATCGTGGTTTCCATTTGCACTATAGGGACCCAACATATCACCATCTAGATTCATCGGCTCGACGAGAAATTGTTAGCCACATTAGAGGCGAGGGTGTCGATGTATCAACATTGATGCCGAGATATAATGATCCTGAGGCCAAAGGTTGGGCGAAAAGAATCAGAAATGGGGTGGAAGGTATTGTCGAAAAACTAGACAATATTCATGCAGGGGACAAATCCGAATTGAAAACTTTGACGGCTGCTCTGAAAGACATGCTGGTTCGAGAATCTAGAAAGGGACTCAGAGGGCCTGCCTCTGTCGAAAAAGTAGCCGGATTATTGCAGGATAGCGGCCGAAGAAAACGTGTCCTCGATGGCAGGTTTGCATCATTAGGCGACTCAGCTATGCTATTTCAAAACCTGATTAAGGCTGATTCGTCTGTGATTCTTGGAAGTGCTGGCGAAACTGATGAAGTTGTCACAATCGATGTACGAAGGCAAATTCGATGGCCTAGTTCGCTTCATGGAAAATGTGGACTCCGGGTAACTGAATTTCCACTATCTAGGCTAGATCCTGATGGCTCCAATCCCTTCGATTGTCTCAGTGAAGGAATAGCACTTTCGAGAGAGGGTAGTCACAAAGTCGAGATGGTGGTAGACGATGCGATTGCAAGGTTCGATGATAGGGTCGTTGATGCATCGACTGGAGATATTGTTGACATCCATACTGCAGGTGCAACTTTCCTAGTCCTCAAGGGATGGGGACGGCTGGTTTGAATTGATTCAAGACCATACGTAGTATGGTTCTTGTAATGCGAACCTTCAAGGGTGCATCCCGACCCACGAAATATGAGGTGCACACAGATGGGTCTGGGTCGCAAGAAAGAGAAAGGCGCAAAACTACCCGCTCCGCCAGGATTACCTATGCCTCCACCACCGGTGCCAGGGATGCCATTACCGCCTGCTCCAGCACCTCCTTCAATGCCACCCCCTCCGGCTCCTGCACCTCCTGCAATGCCACTCCCTCCGGCTCCAGCACCGCCAGCAATGCCTCTCCCGCCAGCACCTGCGCCACCTGCGCCTGCACAACCAAGTGCACCGCTTCCATCTGCACCTGCACCACCAGAACCTGCTGTTGAAGCGCTACCACCTCCGGCTTTACCACCAGCTCCTGAGCCAGTAGGAGAAGAGGATTCATATTCGGGACTTTACGCTAAGAAGAGCGGTAAACCTCTCCAACAAGTATACGGTCACATCGACCGAATTGGCACCGGAGAAATCGGCAGCCTCCTAGATCGCTATGCCGACAGATTTGGCCACGAACTCGACCGTGACATCATTGTAATGCGAAAGGACGAGAGAGACGATAAAATCGCTGAGGTTCGAGACTCGCCAACTGTAGAACTCCTCAACGTTGAAGAAGTCGATGATGAGCACCTAGATTCTGAAACACTTGTTGAACTCAATTCCCAACTCAAGACCGTAGAAGATGAACTACGCCGTCTAAAGCCAGAATACCAAGCAGCAAAGGAGGAAGGTGACCGTGAGTTATTGCGTGAACTGAGACCTAGCCTTGAGGGATTGATGGCAGAGAGAAAAATGATCAAGGCGGTTATTGCAGGCGATGCAGAAATCGACGAACTTCTTTCTCTAGGGGAATCTGAAGAGGATAAAGAATACGAGGAAGAAGAAGTGGAAATGGAAGTTGAAGAAGAGGACCTCTTCGTCGACTTCGTTGATATCGTAGACGCACTCCTCGGTTCCAATCTACCAGAAGATGCAATTGAAGAATTCACACAATCCGATGGTTTCGATGTTTATCGTAGCGTTGGATCTGACCCTGCAGGTGCGGATGAGGCTGAGAGAGCAAACTTCTTCTCAGTCGTTGATGCGCTTCTTGGTGGAATGCCTGACGATGCTGTCTCAGACTTCGTCGATTCTGAGGAATTTGGGACATATCGCGCAATAGGTGCAATGTATAGTTGAGGTGGAAATAATGGGACTATTAGACAAGGTAGACAATCTTGGTGATGAAAAACCTGCAAAGAAGGCTGTTGCAAAGAAGGCTGTTGCAAAGGCTGTTCCAAAGGCTGTTGCAAAGGCTGTTCCAAAGGCTGTTGCAAAGAAGGCTGTTGCAAAGAAAGTAGCACCTACAAGTGTTGAGATTGCTACACCAAAGGCAAAGGCAGCGAAATCAAGGCAACCACGCCCATCAGGCCTTCCTGAAGGATATGAATTGGCTGGAAAACTACCACGCTATATTGGATGGTTGATGAATTTCGGATTCAATTTCGGTGTCTTGATGGGGACCTTGTTCGTCTTTGCAAACGCTGATGGGGATTTCACTATTCCATTCGCTGCTGCTGGACTCATGATTATATTCAACTGGTTAGTGTTGCCCTTTTGGATGGGTAGAAACTTCGGTGAATTCGTTTCTCGAACAAAATACATCAACTCGCATGGAAATAAACCAATCGCTATTCATGCAATAATGAATAATTCACTTGGATTTATGGCGCTATTTGGAATTATTTTGTTGTCAGTAAATTTCCAAGACCTTGGTTCCACTAATGCTTCTGTATGGTTTGGTATCGGGGCTTTCATGATTCTGATTTGGTTCATCAATTTCTTCTTTAAGAAGAACTCTGATTTCTCGCAAGGAATTTTCGATCTTGCATTCGGTGCATATCTCGTAAAGCACGTCGCCAGTGGCGTAGAAACTGGTTGGATGGCACGCTTTGAGGGCCTCGGTGACTTCGGTGACAAGTACCAGAAGCGTGTGGCAATCAAGGAAGAAAAGCGAGCTGAGAAGGAAGCGGCAAAAGAGGCTGAAGCAATTTCCAAGGCCGATGATGCAGATTCCGATTCAAAGGAATAATTACCCCACGGGGTTCTCAGATGCAACGAAAAGCGACACTTGACGGTCGTGAGATTGTCTTCATGGTAGCATTGGCAATATTCCTTGCGATGATTAGCGCTTGGACTTTACCGGTTGCAATTCTACTGGTAGGTGCGATAATTCATCAAGTAATAATGCGGGCAATTTTCATTGGGCCTTCAAAGCGAGTAGCGCTATTTGAGGACGAGAATTGGGAGCATATCCAAGTCAAAAATGGAGATGTCGAAGTCCATGGACATTTGCACCTACAAGAAGGGGTTGCGCCGCTGGTCGTATTCGTTCACGGATGGGGGTCTTCAAGTGAGAGATTTATTGAACGAATGAACCTATTTCGAACAAAGGGTTGCCACACATTAGCTCATGACCTAAGAGGCCACTGCCACGCTCCTGACACCCCGGAATGGACTGCTGGAAAGATTATTGCTGACTTGAAAGCAGTATTTGATTCGCTAGATGAGGATAGAATTTCAGCAGTTCATCTCTATGGGCATAGCATAGGTGGCTTCGTCTGCATAGGTATGAATCATAGCCGTCATGAGGGTTGGTGGAAAGAGAAGTTGCAAACCCTAATCCTAGAATCTCCGATGACTGTATATTCATCCATAATGAAGGAATTGACCGCTTCAGTTCCATTCTTGCGCCCACTGATAGAGAAGATGGCTGTAAGAGGTTTCAACCTCATTCACCCAGATGCTGGGGGATTGCAATGGAAGGATGTTGATGTTCCAGATTGGGGGATGCCGCAAGTACCCACACTCATTCTTCAGGCAGCAAATGATAAGCGACTTGGTCGAGTTCACTACGATGCATTGCTCTCAAATTGGATTGAGGAAGTCGAATTAGAAACACATCTAATCCAGGACTTATCTCATAGTAAGAATCGAGTAAATGAAGAGCGAGATGACATACTCGGAGAATGGATTGAGAATCGAATTATCTAATCAAGCATCGCCATTAGCATCCGCTTTCTCACGGGCCAATTCACGCATATCCTCATGCTCGTCTAGTTCATCTACAATTTCCTCACCTAGCAAGGTCTCGATGACATCTTCCATGGTGACAATACCAGCTGTACCACCAAACTCATCGATAACAGCGAGTATCTGTTGTTTGGACTCTAGGAATCGGTCTAGGGCAAGGTCGACGCTTTCTTCGGTTTGGATGGTTAGCAAAGGCTTAGAGATTTTTGCGAGAGTTGTATCCCACTCATCCTTGGATGCTGCTGTCAACAAATCTGAACGAAGCACGAATCCGCTTAGATCATCGATTGAGTCTCCATAAACCGGAAGTCGTCCAAATCTAAGGACGGGGGTATCATCGAGAACCTGCCTAATTGTCCAACTATCCTCAAAGGCAGTTGTAACTGTCCTTGGGGTCATCACATCCGCAATGGGGATTTCTCGGAGTCTCAACAAGTTATGAATGACTGTTTCCTCATCTTCCTCCAGTGTTCCTTCCTCTTCACCAATATCTGCCAATACTGCTAATTCATCCCTTGTGACAATTGCAGAGGGAGCCTTTGGAAGGAGTTTCTTGAACCACAATAATGGTATGAATAGAGGTGACATCACAGTTGTCATCATGTGAAGGATTGAACCGGCTGGTCCCGATAATTGCTTCCAATAAGCCGACCCGAGTGTCTTCGGAATAATTTCTGAAAAGAATAAAACTGCAAGTGTCAAGATGATCGATGCTGTAGTGAGCATTGCATCTCCCCATATCGATGCAACTTCCGCACCTACACCAGCAGCACCCATTGTATGGGCGATTGTATTCAAAGTCAGAATAGCGGTCAAAGGGCGTATTGAATCGTCCTCCTTCAACTGCGCCCAGATTTCCCCTGAACGCGAACCCTCCTTCTGTAAGATAGACGCATGGCTAATAGATACTGAAAGTAGTACCGCCTCAAGTAGAGAGCAGAGGAATGAAACTCCCAAGGCAAGGGAGAGATAGATGATTAACATCGTTAGATCTGCCATGGGGTTCGACGAACTCCTCGGCCAAGCGGCCCGTCTGATGGTGTACGTAAGGGGTTCTTGAGGGTTGCCGAGGTCCTATTGAGGCATAGAACTCATGTACTCTGTCGCATTCGACGACATACGGGTAGCCATGTCAGGTGAACATGTTCTGATTTGTGTGGCCTGGCCATATGCCAATGGCCCACTTCATTTAGGCCACGTTGCAGGCTGCTACCTGCCGCCAGATATTCAAGCTCGATATGAGAAAGCACAAGGAAACCGTGTCCTAATGGTTTCAGGTTCTGATGAGCACGGAACACCGATTACTGTCACCGCAGAGACGGAGGGAGTTAGTCCTCAAGACATCGTTGACCGATTCCACGCAGTCAATGCACAAGCCCTTCTCGATTTGGGTTGTGTTTGGGAACCGAATATCGATTCAAGAGGGGTGGAATATGGTGGGGCTTTGTTCAATCGTACAAGTGATCCAGAACATCATCGTATTGTCAGCGAAAATTTCCTTTCACTAATGGATGCAGGACTCTTTGAACGAAAGACAATGCAACAATACTACGAATTGAGAGAAGGCGGGGGAAGATTCCTCCCTGACCGCTATGTCGAGGGTGAGTGCCCTAGTTGTGGAGAAGACGGAGCAAGAGGCGACCAGTGTGACGAGTGTGGAGTTACTTACGAAGCACATGAATTGCAGAACCCTCGCTCTAAAATGAACCCCGGAGCAAGTATCGAAATCCGTGATACTGAGCACTTCTTTTACCGACTAGACCTATTCCAGGCTGCCCTAGAAGAGCATGCCTCCCAGCGTCAAGGTGTATGGAAATCCAATGTACGTGCCATGACGAAACAATGGCTAGACATGGGGTTGAGACCACGCGCTGTAACTCGTGACCTCGAATGGGGAATACCACTACCACTCGACGGTAACGAGTGGGATGGCAAGTGCATTTATGTCTGGTTTGAGGCTGTGCAAGGATACTATTCATGTGCTAAATTATGGGCACAACGCCATGCAGGTGCAAATGATTGGGAGAAGTGGTGGAAGGTCGCCGAAGATGGAACCAAACCACGACACCTATACTTCCTTGGCAAGGACAACATCCCTTTCCACACAGTAATTTGGCCTGCCCTAATCATGGGACTAAATCATGCTGCAAAGGGACTAACTTCAGCAGATGCTCCATCATTACCTGAGGCTGGTGAATTACATCTTGAGGACAATGTTCCTGCAATGGAATATCTGATGCTTGCAGGTGGACAGTTCTCTAAATCCCGGAAGCATGCTGTTTGGTTGCCATCATTCCTCGAACGCTTCGACCCGGACACTCTGCGCTATTATTTATCGATCAATATGCCTGAAAACCACGACACTGACTTCAATTGGCCAGATTTCGTGGAAAAAATCAACAGTGAATTGATTGCAACCTACGGGAATTTCATTCACCGAGTTCGAACCCTAGGTGCAAGGCTGCCGGGAGATATTCCATTTGCTGACTTTGACGATGTTAGTCTATGTTCAGAAGAATGTGAAAAACTCGAAAAGATTCATTCTGACATAACAACTAGTTTGAACAAACATAGATTCAAGGAAGCTCTTCGAAGTGTGATGAGCGCTGCCCAATTAGGAAACCAGATGTTGCAATCTGCAACGCCTTGGAAGCACCTCAAAGAAACCAGTGGTGATGGTGCTAAGGAATCACTAGCAAAACTGTCATTCGGCTGGAGGATTTCACGCTTCCTTGCGATAACAACTCAACCATTCCTGCCCTTTAGCGCACAAAGACTCTGGGAGTGTCTTGGTGAAGAGGGAGATGTTTCTAATGCCTCCTGGAGCGAAGCAATAGACTGGAATATAGAATTGAAATGGTCGAGTGAAGAAGCAAAGCCATTGTTCGAAAGACTTGATCTCGATGAAATTCTGGCAGAGGAGAAGGCTCTTGCTGGTGAAATAAATAACGAATCAAATGATGACCCAACCCATGTAGTAAAGGGCGGTCGTAAGAAGAAAAAGGAGGAAAATGAAATGCCAGAAGGAGTGACATATCTCGATTTCGAGAAATTCATGGAAGTTGAACTTAGAGTGGGTAAGATAATCTCTGTCGATAACCATGAGAATGCTGACAAATTGTACGTAGTGCAACTAGATGATGGAAGCGAAGATGGAAGAACAATTTGTGCTGGATTGAAGGAATATTATTCTCCTGAACAAATGGTCGGTAAATCAGTGGTCTTCGTTGCTAACCTCAAGCCACGTAAACTCCGAGGGGTAATGAGCGAAGGAATGATGCTTGCAGCAGATGATGGTGATGGCGCTGTCCGCCTAGTCACCATCGATGGCGATATTGCAACGGGTTCTCTCGTCCGCTAATCAAGACAATCTAGCCCTAACTGCACTCATTACCTCACGTGATAATTCTCGTGAATTCTCCAAGACTATTGGCGATTTTTCGCGCAGTTCAAGCCCCATATCCTCAGGAATAGAATCGAGGTTGATATCGACATTGAATAATGCGCCTTTGCAAGCTGCACTTGCAAGTAAACCTGCTACTCCTACATCTGATGTAGCATTCGCATTTCCTTTCGCTGCCAGTTCGGGTAATAATTCCAGCAATTCAAGTGCTAAAGTTGCAGTTTCAAATGGGACTTCTGCTGCCTTGAGAGTTGCCTCCCTGATAGCAGTTCGGCGTGAGGACTTCTCCTCGTCGCTTTCCTTGGGTAAGCGGAATGATGCCATTACAGCATCAAAAGAATCGCTGTCCTCATCAGCCAAATCACCTGAACGGGTCATTATCCTGATTGCAATAGATACCGCCCTATTTGCAACATCCCAGCCGGCCTCCCACTTTTCTTTACCAATGGTAAGATCTGCAACCATTATCGTAAGAGCAGATGCTTGACCAAGGGCAATTGCTGCTGCAGTTCCACCACCAGGTGTAGGGGAGGAAGAGGCTAGTGCCGATTGAAAATCTCTCAGGCTCATCTCCATCCATGGTGTCTTCATGCTTCTACCCCCTTTGCCAATGCCCATTCAATTATTCGCTTATCTGGTTCAAATGTCGAAATATGTGAAAGCCCTAGGCCTTCGATTGCTGCATTGACTAATAATTCATCATCTTCGGTGCCTTCTTCGGCATACCAACGGCCTGCTTCAAGCATTGCAGAAAGTGGAACTAATCCAACTAATTCAGAACCGCAAGTGGAAACGCCATGGTCGTTTACAATGCTCTTGACTGCTTCAAAAGCGATGTGCATAGGAGTTATTGATACATCTCGCAAATTCATAGAAACTTGTGATATTCCATGGGCTTCTAGTGGTAAACCCATACCCTGAACCATTGGTAACATCCCTGGGATTCTGGTCCTACGTCCGTCTTCTTGTTTGAGAAGACGTCCCGATTCACGGACAAGAGAGCCAGCCTTACGGGCCGCCATAGCATCGGTTTCATCGATATTTACATTGTATGCGACTAGAATTTCACGGGCACCAATTACTACTGCACCGAATTTGGCCGTTTTCTCATTCCAATCCATTGGACCATGATCAGGAAGGTTTGGACCACCTTCATTCAATCGTGATTCTAGTCCTTCGTACTGCCCTCTCCTTAGGTCGGAGAGAAGTGTACGTTCAGGACTACTCGCTGCTGAACCATAGAGGAAGGTGCACAAATCCAATTCAGATGAAACACGGAGAGCAAGTTCCCTTGCCATTTCAGCACAATCATCCATCGTCATTCCCTCAAGGGGGACAAATGGACAGACATCGACCGCTCCAATGCGTGGATGCTCGCCCTCATGCGTACGCATATCGATATTCTCAGAAGCTGCCTTGATTACTCGGAATGCAGCTTCACTGACCGCATCTGGCTCACCAGCAATCGTTAGCACTGTGCGGTTATAATCGCCATCTGGTTCTATTCCAAGAACTCTAGCGCCATCAATTCCTCTTCCTGCATCGCTAATCGCTTTAATCGTGGCAGAATCCCTTCCCTCGGAGAAGTTGGGTACGCACTCGACGATTTTCGTCATGTGCGGATGACCTTGCGGCCACCTGATGAACATTGTCGGTGGGCAATCAGCCGTACAATTCCGCAGGAGTAGAAGAATTTCCGTTTGTTTCACGCTTCTTCTTTACTACTTCAATCGCACTCAGTACATCTGTTTGTGTCACCTTAGACCTACCCTCTCTGATAGCAATCATTCCGGATTCTACACATGCTGCTTTGAGTTCAGCGCCGCTGAATCCCTCTGAGGCATCTGTCGCCTTTGCAATGTTTATTTTTGATGTTGTCATTCGCGAAAGATGAATTGACAAAATCGACTTCCGTCCCTTATCGTTAGGTAATGGAATCTCAATAACACGGTCGAATCTTCCAGGACGCAATAATGCATCATCAAGAATATCTGGGCGGTTTGTAGCTGCAATGATTTTCACATCTTCGAGTGAATCAAATCCATCGAGTTCTGCGAGTAATTGCATCAACGTCCTCTGAACTTCTCTATCGCCGCTAGTAGCCGAATCGAGCCTCTTTGCCCCAATAGCATCAATTTCATCGAGGAAAATGATCGTAGGGGATTTATCCTTTGCAAGGGAGAATAGTTCACGAACCATGCGTCCACCTTCGCCAATGTATTTCTGAGCTAGTTCGCTACCTACCATTCGAATAAATGTGGCTTTAGTTTGACTTGCAACAGCCTTTGCAAGCATCGTTTTTCCACAGCCTGGAGGGCCTACGAGGAGGATTCCTTTAGGAGGTTCAATTCCGACCTTTCTGAATAATTCAGGCTTCTCCAAAGGTAGTTCAATCGCCTCTCTTACCTGCTCTATTTGCTCGTCCAATCCTCCAACTGACTCGTAGTCAATATCAGGACGCTCAATCATTTCGGCTCCACTAACCATCGGGTCCCAAGCATCGTGTAGAACCTCGATAATCGAAAGCGATTCCTGATTCAGTGCAACTCTTGTACCTGGCCTAAGGATGTCCGGGTCGATTCTCTGATTTATTGAAACTTGGAATACAGTGCCATTGGAAGAGCGCACAATTGCACGTTCATCATCCAGAACATCCTGTAAATGCCCGATTATTAGTGGAGGATTTGTGAGAATTCTAACTTCGGTTTCAAGCGAACTCGTCTTCTTCTTGAGGTTGGCGAGATCATTTTCCAAGTGAACCCTCTCAGAGAGCAGACGCTGTGCTTCATCCCTGAGTCGAATAAAATCATTTTCGAGTGACTTGATGTCATCGTCAGGTCCCTTCATGGAATCTGCGCCAGACTCAACTTCGGTGCTCATATCATGTCCTCTGGGGCGCCCGTTCATGAATCCACCCATTCCATATCATCTCAAACAGGTATTCCGAAGGCTTCTTGGTGGTCCGGCCCAAGGCAAGTACCTAGGTGGAGAGATGTCTGACTGCGAACTCTGTGGCGCGATGAAGGTAGGCACTCGTAGTGTGACCATGGGTAAAGCCCAAGTCGATGCATGCAAGCGCTGTATCGAGAAGATGGGACTAGAAGAAAAGAAGGTCGCTCCTGGCCTTCAGAAGGCTAGAAGCAGTACTAACGCTACCTCTGGTGGATATGGTGGCCTTGGTCGGAAGGGCAAGGATATCATGCTTAGAGGTGAAAAAGAACTGGCTGGGGACTTTGCTAAGCGAGTTGCGACAGCACGTACTGCTAAAGGTTGGGATAAGCGTCAATTAGCTCGCCGTATGGCAGAGAAAGTCAATATCATCCAAAATGT
>Ga0315329_10000841_pt1 | contig 12058 bp, 5 predicted proteins | sample M150032315metaG_FD_203459 | JGI IMG/M metagenome (GOLD analysis project Ga0315329, IMG submission 203459) | Ammonia-oxidizing marine archaeal communities from Monterey Bay, California, United States - M1 500m 32315 | ecosystem: Environmental > Aquatic > Marine > Coastal | place: USA: California...
GGCGCGTGCGGGGTCCGAAAGTTCGAACCAAGGGGAAGAATGGCGACCCGTACGGGACTCGAACCCGTGTTGCCGCCGTGAAAGGGCGGAGTCCTAACCACTAGACGAACGGGTCGCGTTCCGTTCAGGACGCGGCGAAAATGCCATCGGGTCTTCGAAAGGCAAGTCGATTTTCAGCCCTCTCAATCCGGGAGCCTAGCTCTCCGAGGAACCTCATTCTCCACGGACCCGAAGAGACAGGCGCACAACGCCCGGGACGATTGGCTCGCAATCCCACGAATTGCCTTTCTTCCCGGGTCACTGATTCCCCATCATCGTCCCATGTCAGATACTTCGCTCCTTTCTGTTCGTGCCATAGATCATGTCGCGGTGATCGCCCGGGACCTGGAGGCCAGTCGGCACTTCTACGAGGAGATCCTGGGAATGAGATCCGTCCCCCGTCCTGACTTTCCCTTCCCCGGGCTCTGGTTCCAGGCTGGCAAAACCCAGATCCATGTCATCTTCGAAAGCGATGAGGCGGGGACCGCCGGACCCGCCGACTTCACCGGGACGATGCCCGCCCGTGGTCATCACATGGCCTTTGAACTCGACGACTGTGCGGTCGCGGTCGACCAGCTTCAGGCCGCCGGTATTCCCATCGCGGCGGGGCCCCAGTCCCGACCTGACGGATTTCGGCAGGTCTACATCCACGACCCCGACGGCTACCTGATCGAGTTGTTTTCCGCACCGCTGCGGTAACGCCCAGAACTTGTAACATTCAGAATTTCACTGGAGACTATCTGCCCGCCGACCCTGGAGAACTATTTAGGAGATGAACCCATCAAGTGTCCGCCAACGCTTTCTGGCTGACGGCTTTCTTGCCGTCCCAGGATTCCTCAACGCAGATGAGGTCGCCACCTGTTTGCGGGAACTCAACCGGTTCATCGAAAGGGAAGTTCCCAATCTTCCGCGGGACCACGTGTTTTATGAGAATAAGGAGGAGCGCTCCACCCTCAAGCAGCTCCAACGGCTTCACGAACACAACCCGTGGTTCGGAGAATTAATGAACGGCAAGCCGCGATCCCTTGCAGAGGAACTCCTCGGCACGGAGGTGATCCCCCAGAACATGCAGTTTTTCAACAAACCTCCCGGCGTGGGCCAACCCACTCCACCCCACCAGGACGGATACTATTTCAAACTCGATCCACCCGAAGCTCTCACCATGTGGCTGGCCCTGGAGAAAGTGGATGAAGAGAATGGCTGTGTTCACTATGTCCGGGCTTCGCACAAAAACGGCCTGCGTCCCCACGGGCCAAGTGGAACCCTGGGATTCTCCCAGGGCATGACCGACTTTGGCAACGCTGCAGACCTCTCTGCCGAAGAGGCCATGCCCGCCTCTCCGGGCGATCTTCTCGCCCACCACTCTCTTACCATTCACCGCGCCGACGGAAACTCCTCTCCATCGCGCACCCGCCATGCACTCGGATTTATCTTCTACTCCGTGAATGCAAAAGTGGATGCCAGAGCTCAGGAAGCCTATCGCCGTGAAGCGGAACGGCAGCAGCGCGACAGGATCTGATTGCTGCCTCAGTTCAAACGGATCGTTCTACACCTTCGGTTCCCAACCGGGTTCATATTCTCGTTTCCAGTAACCCCTCGCCTCCTGATCTCCCAAAATCTGGCCTCCCGCTCCCGGATCACATTTCATGAGCCGGTCCACCCGGTGGGAAATATTGCCCAGGTGGCACAGCAGGGCGCTCACATGGGCCGTTTCAGCATCACAAGCGAGAGGCGCTCCGTTGCGGATCGCTGCGACCAGGTTCCCGGTGTGCACATCATTGCCACCGGGGCCGTCTTCCCGTGTCACTTCCTTGCCTGATCCGTCGTAAAGGACATAGCCTTGGTTCCGGATCACCATGCTGCCGTTCTCCCCCGTGAAGGTCACGAAGGTGCCACTCTCCGCCGGCTGGAATGGCGAACAACTGGTGGCCCGCCAACTGATCTGTCCCTTCTCTCCAAACTCAAGGGTCACATCGCTCGTATCGGGAGTCTCCTGGTCATCGTCGTAACGATAGCGTCCGCCCGCATAGTTCACGCGGGTGGGATAGTCGACACCCATGCCCCAGCGCGCTACATCAAGAAAGTGCACGCCATTATTGCCCAGTTCGCCATTTCCCCAGTGCCAGTGCCAATGCCAGTTGTAGTGCAGCAGGTTGTCCTTGTACGGGCGCCGGGGAGCGGGACCCTGCCAGAGATCGTAATCAATGTGAGCGGGAGGAGCTGCCGCCTTGCCCCTTCCGATTGAACCCCGGCGGTTGGTATAGAAACAGTCCGCCCGGTAGACACGGCCAATCACCTTCTCTTCCCGGAGCTTGCGAATCCCCTCCACGATCTTGGGCCAGGACCGGCGCTGGGTCCCGTGTTGCACCAAGCGCTTGTGCTTCCGGGAAGCCTGCACCAGCAACTCGCCTTCGTGGGGGTTGTGCGAACAGGGTTTCTCCACGTAGATGTGCTTGCCAGCCTCGCACCCCAGGACGGCTGCAGGGGCATGCCAGTGGTTGCAGGTGGCAATGACGAGAATGTCGATCTCCCGCCGGTCGAGGATGCGGCGGAAGTCGGTCACCGATTCCACCTTGGGGCCCAGGTTTCCGGCTGCGGAGTCCGACCGCTTTTTGTCCACATCGCACACCATGGCAACCTCCACATTGGGCAACCCGTGAAAGCTCTGGGCCAGCGCCCCTCCGCGCCCCATGCCCATCACGGCCACCACCAGCTTGTCATTGGCTCCCCCGTCCTGGGCCTGCACGCTGGAAAAGGTCCCAAGAGCAGCGGTTGCAGAGGCCCCGCCTATAAAAGTCCTGCGAGTCGGATTGTTCGAATTCATTGGTCGTCGTGGTTCGGAGCTATTGGCTTTAATTGGTGGCCCTTCCTGTAGCGGTCACATTACGACGCGGAAGTCAAATTGAACACCAAATCGGCCCGATTGGGAAAGTTTTGCATCACTGGAGACGGCACAATCGCACTAATTGCGCGGAAGCTGTTTCCGGAGCACCTCAAACTGTCGATGAGGCCGGGTCGATTTTTGCACCGTGAAGGCGGGACGCCTGCCGAACTCCTCCGCAACGGCATCGAACTCCCTGCCTCCGTTCTTCCCGGCATGCGCCAGCAACAGATAGCGGAGCACGAGGGGCTCTTCCTTCTTCAGGATCCTGCCTTCGACAAGGCAGCAGGCTGCCCCCATCCAGCCATCGTCCCGCACGTGCCAGTGGGTGGGGTAATTGGGATTGGCCGGGTGATCGAAGCAGGTCACTCCTTCGCGCCCATCGGGAACGGCCCCGGTCGGCCCGGAGTAATCCATCCATGCCGCACTTTTTGCAAAGATCTCGTTCTCACCCCTGCGTCCAGCGCTGTCCCGGATTTCTCCCTTTCCGAAGTGGCCCGATAGTTCCTTCGCCATCCGCACCGCCAGAAAGCCAAAATTGGTCTTCTGCAATTCCAGCGACTCACCCCTGGGGCGAAAAGTCAGTTGCAGTTCAAGTTCATGGCCGGATTTCCCGCCGGGACGCCACGCTGCCACCACTTCCTGCTCCATCAGCTCGCGCCCCTCGCCATCAAGCCAACCCAGAAGCACTGCCATGACAGCTTCAGCCTCGCCATCCTTATAGGCCAGCCACTGCTTCTGCTCGACGCGACCCAGGTTCTCGCCCTCGTCGCCCCAAAAGTTCACGCCCGCCACCTTGTTGTTGGCGAACCAGATCGAGCGGTGGTGGTCGTGATCGGGTGCCCCAGGATGTCCCATCCTGGTCAGCACCGTTCCCTTCGGACTGCGAAGGGGATAAAAGAACGGGCGCGGATACTCCTTCCCGAAGTGCCACACCGCCACTTCCTTCCCGCGGTACTCGAAGGCCGTGCGGTGGCCAGGCAAGGGAACAACCCGGCAGGCGAGACGGGGCAGGGCGGGCTCCTCGGCCGAGGAAATCCCCGCGGCCGCCAGACAACCAGCCGCCACGACAATTCGCGCAAGATCGAATCTACTCTTATTCATGACATTCTCTTAGAGCACCTCACGGCCTCCAGTTCGATTCTCGATTCCCCAAACTTGAAACTGAACACTGAACACTGAACACTGAACACCGAACACTGAATACTGAATACTGACGGCAGTTCTCGCGTCCTCACCGCTCGCTCACCCGCAGACGAACGAAGCCCGCTTCGCCCTGGACCGGGAACCGCAAAGTGACGAGCTCCACCAGGCCGCCTGGCAGAGGAACAACTGCCACTTCGGTCAGACCTGGGGGCGGCTCCCAGGTGAGCAAGTCCAGCGAGTGCTCGACCTCGACGCTCGCGCCGTTCAGGCCGGCCCTCCGCCGGAAGGTCACTTCCACCTGCCCGCCATCTTGACCGCGGGAGAGCTGGGGAGAGGTGACCGCTCGATCAAAGCTCGAGGGGTCTCCGCCCAGGGCGAACTCCGCCAAGTTGCCCGTTTGGTCATCATCCGGATCGGCAGCGAGGTTGGCATCGGATCCGCTCAATCCCTCCATCAGGGCCCAGCGCGCATAGTGGGGTGGCAGGAGCGGCGCCTGCGGTTGGGGGGAGGCGCTGGTGGTGGCGACGAGCTCCGGAATGATGAGAAAGTCCGAGCTGGCGAGACCGGCATTGAGGCCGTGAATGGCGAGGACGTTTTGACCGGGAACGAGCGCTGCCAGGAAACCGGTGAGGTCGAATTCCTCGAACTCCACTGCCAGAGGGTCGTCGTGAGTGGTGGTGGCGCCGGCCTGCCAGGAGCGAACCGCGTTTGGATCATCGTTGACGGCTGCTACCGGAACGCCGTTGAGATAAGCCACGAAGCCGTCGTCGTACTTCATGCGCAAGGTGAGGCTTTGGAACTCGTCGGGATCGTCCACGGTGAAGGGCACGCGCAGGTAGACACTGGTATTCACTCCAGACATGGCCTGCGCAAGGTCCAGATCAATCAGGGGCTCGTAGCCCTCACCGTCCTCGAAACCGGCCCGGGCGGGACCCTGCACCCAGAGAGAGTGGTCGAACTCTCGCCCGGTCCATCGCGGGACTGGAGAGTCGGGGACGAGGGCGTGCATGATGGCGGTTTCATCCAGGAGAGTTCCCTCGGGAAGCGCGACGACGCCCGGCAGAACCACGGTGGAGAGCACGCGCACGAAGAGCTTGTCATTGGCAGCGGAGGGAGTGAGCAAGCGATGAGTGACGCGTTCGAACTCGCCGTCCCCGAGCGACTCGCGAATCATTCCGGCGGGCAGGGCAGGCCACCAGTTCACGAGGTCTTCGGAAAGCTGGATGTCATCCTGCAAACCCGGGCGGCGTTCGTAGCTGAGGAGGAGCGCGTCGTTATCGATCGCCTGAAACTCGAGTAATCTCACCGCCGCAAACTCCTCGACCTGACTTCGTCCGTCGTGGTCGGGATCGGCCGACGGATCGGCCTCTCCGCCGTAAAATTCATGGTCGAAGAGCCAGGTATCCAGCGGGGAAAGATAGCCCCCAAATCCCTTCGCCACCAATTCGGGCCCGATCAGGAACTCGGGATCGGCGGCGGACCAATTCAATCCGTGCACCGCCAGCACGTTGGGTCCCGGGCGCAAGAGCCTGGCGTAGTCCGAGACATCGAACTCCTCGAAGATCTCGGCGGCCCCCGCATTCTGCTCGGCGGAAGCGCTGGCATCCCACGGCACGTTCGCACCGGCATTGGAGCGCGCAATTTCGACCCCGTTGAGATAGGCCACGAAGCCGTCGTCGTACTTCATGCGCAAGGTGAGGGAGTCGATCTCGGCATCACGACCAACCACAAAGGGGAATCGCAAGAGGGCGCTGGTGTGCTGGCGAAACATTTGACGTACCACGTTGCGGAAGGGCCGAACTTGAAAGCTGCCCGCTACGTCGAATCCTACCGGCGAGATCCTGTCCAACCAGCGAGCAGGATCCACGGTAAAGTCCTTCTCTTGCCAGCCAATGGTCTCCTCTGCGGACTCCGGAACGAGGATCTGCACCGGACCACCTGATTCCACGAAACGCAGTTCGGGATCGGCGCTGACAAAGTTGACCGGGCCGCTCCACCCGGCGATCTCGCCACTTTCGATTCGCTGCGCGTAAAAACGCACGCTGTAACTGGCCCCCGGTTCGAGATTGCGGAGGAGCGGAGACACCCTGCCTGTCACCTCCACTGATCCCGCGAAGGCACGATACGGCCAGGCCGCGATATCCGTTCCGTGATCCCGCCTGCCATAGACCGCAAAAACGTGCACGGGCAAACCGCCGGTAGCCACCACCGAGCCGTTCACCCTGGCCTGCGTCCCTTCGAGTTCGCTCGCTCCCTCGGCGAACATGGTGGCCGGTCCTCCCGCTGCGTCGGCCAGGCGCCCCACCAGGCGCGCTGAGATGAGAAAATCACTGCTGGTGATCCCTATGTTGAGCCCGTGCAGCATGAGGATGTTCTCGCCCTCCACCAACCAGTAGTCCGGTTCGTGCGGCAGCGGGAAAGACGAGAAGGAAGTCGCTGGAGCGTCGCCATGATCTGCACTCGCCACGCTGTTCCAGGCCAGTTCGGGCAGTCCCGGGGCATTGGAAGAGACGGCGTAGAGTCCATTGAAGAAAGCCACGAAGCCGTCGTCGTATTTCATCTCCAAATTCAGAGTGCGATAGCGCGAAGGATCGGGGACCTGAAATCGAGCCCGCGCATAGATGCCCGTATTCACGCCCTGCATCTCGGCGGTCACGTCTCTGGCGATGTGAGGATCGTAATCCGGCGTGTCGTCGTAGCCCAAGCCCATCGGTGCGCGCCGCCAGGCCGAATCGTCGAAATCCCGTTCCGTCCAGAATTCGTCGTCGGTGTCATCGAGCGGTACATTGAACCGGACCTCTCCTCCTTCCGGCAAGATCTCCACAGGCGGAAGCGGCGGACCAGCCAGCAATTCGGGGGTGAGCAGAAAATCAGAACTGCTCAGCAGGTGATTCAGGCCGTGAATGGCCAGCACGTTGGTGCCGGGTCGCAAGAGCGAAGGGCCCAGACCCAGGGTGAACTCCTGGAACTTCACCGCTTCGTTATCGTCGTGGCTCGTGACCGCCTCGCTCTTCCAATCCGGATCGTCGGGAGCATGACGTCCTGCCACCAGTTGGCCGTTGAGATAGGCCAGAAATCCATCGTCGTAGCGCATGCGCAGGAAGATGGGCCCGTGGACTTCGGGATCGGCCACCTGGAAGGCCTGCCGCACGTAGACAGTCGTGTTCACCCCGTCCATCTCTCCGCCCAGATCGCTAGCGATGAGAGGGACGTAGGTGGGGCCCCGGTCATAGCCCAGGCCGGTGGGCGACTCCGTCCAGTTCCGATCGTTGAAGCGCCGCGTCCGCCACTGGGCATCTTCCGAATCATCGACCGGCACCTTCCAGCGCGCATCGGCCCCTTCCGCCAGGAGGTACTCCCCCACTGTCACCTCGATGGTGGCCTCTGTGGATCTCCCTTCCCCATCGGTGGCCCGGACCAGCAGCTGGTAGCGCCTGGTAGTCCCGATGCCGCCCGGATTGACGAGAGTGAGCTGCCCGCTCCCCGCCTCGAGGGCGAAGACCGCGGCGGGATCACCCCCGACCAGTTCATAAGTCAGAGCGCCACCATCGAGAGCACTGCCGGAGACTTGCCCCACCACCGAATCAACGGTTCGGTCCCCCAGGAGGATGCGGCCGTTCTCCAACACCGGCGGCTCGGGCAGGTTGTTGATGGTCACCCTGACGGCGACCGGCCGATCGAAGATGGGGTGGCTCTCGTCGGTTACCGCAATGCCCAGCTCGAAGCTCGCAAGGTATTCAAAATCGACCGCCTCGGGATTGCGAACGGTGAGCTCCCCGGTGAGCGGATCGAGCGCGAAGGCTTGGTCCACATTGCCCGACACGATGCGATAACGGATTTCGTCACCATCCGGATCGACAGCCACCAGGCGCCCCACCGGGTAGTCGGCTCCCACATTTTCATCGAGCGCGAAGCTGGCTCCGAGCACCAGCGGCGGCGAGTTCGAGATGGTAACTTTGAACTCGGTGGCGGCCTGATTCCCATCGGGATCAACGGCCACGATTTGCACCATGGCCTCGCCTTCCGCACCGGTCCGCGGCAAGAGGGCCAGGCGAAGTGGTCCCTCCCGAAGGCCCCCTCCCACCACGGTGGCCGACTCGAAGAGTTCTCCACCCTCACCCGCGACGTTCACCGAGTAGTTTAGTTCACTGTCATCATGATCCGGGTCGGCGAAGATCGGCGCCAGTTCGAGTTCCCACCGGGTCCGCGCCTGGGTGAGCTCGCGATCGCCAACCTCGATACTGGCCGGAGCGCCCGCCGCCCCGCCGGCATAGATCACGGTAAGTTCCCGGGAGGTGGTGACGCTGCTCGCTTCCGAAATGATTCGCAGCCGGTAGGTTCCCGGGAGCGGGAAGGTGACTGTGCCGGTGTTCTGACCGGGATCGGAAAACTCAACCGTGCCCGGCCCCTCGCGCTGTTCCCAGCGGATCACCCCCTCCTCAACTGCCACCGGAAAGGCATCCAGGGCGAGGATGGACCCGGGCGAGGTAATGCTGGCGGCGGGGAGAACGATCCTGGGAGCCGGAGTTGCGCCGGTCGGCGGAGTGGACAACCGTGCCACCTCGTGGGAGTCGAGAACCTCCGGGTAGATGCGCAAGTCATCGAGCGCCCCACTGAAGTAGACCGGGGCGCCGATCGAACCCGTCGCACTCCCAATCTGCAGCTGGCCGCCGGCCCCCACCGCGGAGAGGAAGGGCACGCGGCCGTAGGAGACCAGTTCTCCATCGAGATAAAGGGTCGCCACCCCGGAGCGGTCGCAGGTCAGGGCAGCGTGATGCCACTGGTTGTCGTTCAGCGGAACCGGCCATCGCACCGCGGTGCTCTCGTTCACCCCGATCCGCCCGTTCTCGAAGTGCAGGAAGCCGTCGCGCAGGATCCAGCGCATCACGTCGCCGGATCGAGGAGAGGTGAATTGAAAGATCGGACGTTCGCCATTCCCGCTGCTGCGAAGCCAAACGGCCAGCGTTCCGGCATCCAGCGAGACAAGACCGTGCACCCGCCTGCCCAGATCCACGTACTGCATGGAGGCCGGATCGAACGACAAGGCGCCAGCCACTGCCCCCGCGCCCTCCTCCAGCCATCCCTGCGCTCCATCTCCGTAGCCGAGCAGGCGGCCGTCCTGATTCCACTCGGTTGAATCTAACAATGTCGTTCCGGCTCCGTCATCGAACTTCCACCAGGCCGCGGGGCGGGATTGCAATCCGTCCTCCACCACCACCACCATCAGATTCTGGAAGCTCACGATTCCCGCCCGCCTGCCCGTGACGCGCAGTTGGTATTCACCGGGCTTATAGAACCTCACTTCCGTTTGAAGCGCATCGCGGTCCGCGATCGCGACGCTGGATGCTGGCGGAGCGGATTCTACCGACCAGTTCACCGTCACCTCATCGTCCTTGCGGGCGGCGTCCAGGTGAAGGCTGGCCCCAACTTCCAGCACCATTGGGCCGGATGGGCGCACGATCTCGACCAACGGTTCACGCAGGTAGGTCACCCTCTGATTCAAGGCCACGTTCTCGACCAGTTGGCTGGTCCCATCAGGCCAAAAGATCTCGAGGTTGACCGGAGCGCGGTGGGTCCCCAGACCGAAGTGCAGGGTAAGTTCGTTCTGGTTCCCCTGCCCGGTCCCGGCCTCCACGTGACGGGTGAGGATCCGCCCGCCGGGAAGCGGAATGCGCACCTGAGCTCCGATGGCGGAGCGGTTCACCGTGCGCCCGTCGCCCTCCAGGGTCACCTTGAGCCAGCTGTTGCCGGTTCCACCCTGGTTCTCGAAGAGCGACCCGCCGGCCATCAGGTCGAGGTCGCCGTCATTGTCGAAGTCGGCCCAGGCCGCCTGATATGTTGCGGGCAGGCCGCCCAGACCCGCTGCACCGGTCGCGTTGCCAAAATTAAACGATCCGTCGTTCTGGAAGAGGACCGGGTTGTTGGGGACCCCAAAGGAGGCCACCCCGTAGACCGTAGTGAAAAAGAGATCGAGGTCGCCGTCGTTGTCAAAGTCGCCCGCTGAGGGACTGGCGTAGCTTTCCTGATAGAACACCCCGCGCTGTCCCAGATCCTCGAAGTGATAATTACCCTCCGGTCCGCGATTCAGGAGACAGTGCGATTCCGGTTGGTGGCCGCGGCCGTCGTTGTGCGCGAAGTTACCCGCAAAGAGATCGATGTGCCCATCGTCGTTGAAATCCCCCCAGCAGGATCCGATGGAGTGCCCGCCGCCAAATCCGCGATCAGTGGCGAGGGCATTGAACTCCGCGGCCTTGTCGAGGAAGGTGTAGTCGCCCTGGTTCTGCCAGAGGACGTTGGGCTGGAGGCGATAATTGGAGACGTAGATGTCCACATCAGCATCGCGGTCATAGTCGCAAGCGGTCACCCCACGCGCCCGGTAGCGAACCTCGCTCCAGGTCACCGAGAAGACCCTTCCCGCCCTGTTGTGCAGGATGAAATCGGCATGGGTCTCCGAGGGCCAGGCCTCGTAACCACCGACGTAGACGTCGAGGTATCCATCCCCATTCAAATCACAGAGGGCCGCCCCCAGATGCGCTCCCGCGGGCCGGTCCGGCATGGCCAGGGCCTCGAACGATTGCCCGTCGATGTTCCGATACACCTGGGCCCCGCCGTAGGCGAACAGATCGGTCAACCCATCATTATCGAAGTCACCCGCCACACAGGCGCCGAAGTCGCCCACCGCGGCAAACGATTGGCCCCGGAGATTTCGGTAGAGGGTTCCTCCCACCAACACGTCCACCCAGCCGTCGTTGTTCATATCGAACCAGCAGGCAGTGCTCCCGCCCGCAACTCCCAGCTCTTCGCTGCGGTTGATGAAGGTCTGCCCCTGCACCTGCACCATCGCTCCAACGCCCAACCAGACGAGGAGCGCGCCAAGGAATGACCTTCTCCCCCACTCGTCTTGTTGCATTGGCGGCATCCTGCGGAAGTAACACTGAAAGAACTGTCTGAAAAGCTCCTTTCACCCCAGCCCAAGACCTGTCAAACGATCTCTTGGCAATCGGCACGTTCTCCGTCCTCTCAACGAATTACCCAACCCTGAATCAGCAAGCCATGCACTCCGACCGCCGTTCCTTTCTTACCCGCCTCACCGCAGCGGGAACTACTCTCGCCTCTGCCTCCTACCTCCGCGCTCAAGACGAGGACGCCGCCCCCGGTAAGGCGCGCAAGAAGGTCGCCTTCCTTGGCACGGTGGTGCGGACCCATTCGCATGCCCAGCATTTCCTCGACCGCCTCGCCCTGGGCTACGGCTGGCGCGGTGCCTGGCAGGAACCCCGCCTTGAGATCGCCTCCGTCTTTATCGACCAATTCCCCGACCAGGGGGACCTCACCCCCCAGCGCATGAAGAAGTATGGTCTCAAACTCTACCCTGAAATTGAAGAGGCCCTGACGCTCGGCACGGGCAAGCTCGCAGTCGACGGCGTGGTGATCATCGCGGAGCACGGCAACTATCCCAAAAATGAGAAAGGCCAGACACGCTACCCGCGCTACGACTGGTTCAAGAAATGCGTCAAGGTCTTCGAAGCGTCCGGTCGCGGCGTGCCCGTTTTCAATGACAAGCACCTCTCCACCAACTGGAAGGAGTGCGTGGAAATGGTGGAAGATTCCAAACGTCTCAACTTCCCCTTCTTTGCCGGTTCCTCGCTCCCGGTCACCCGTCGCCTGCCCTCCCTCGACATGCCCCATGGCGTTCCTCTCAAGGAAAGTGTGTGCGTGGCCTACGGAGGGGTGGACAGCTATGACATTCACGCCCTGGAGACCGCCCAGTGCATGTCTGAACGCCGCAAGGGGGGCGAAGCAGGAATCAAGAGCGTCCACGCCCTGCGTAACGGGAAACTCTGGGAAGCGCTCTCCCGTCCGGAGAGGCAGGACACCCGGCGCCTCATCCGCTCCGCCCTCACCCGGAGCCACAACCTGCCGGTGGAGACCGGCTACTATTCCGGCCGCATCGACTTCGGATGGATCCGGGAAAAGTTCGCGAATGCCACCGGC
>Ga0315329_10000848_pt1 | contig 12029 bp, 12 predicted proteins | sample M150032315metaG_FD_203459 | JGI IMG/M metagenome (GOLD analysis project Ga0315329, IMG submission 203459) | Ammonia-oxidizing marine archaeal communities from Monterey Bay, California, United States - M1 500m 32315 | ecosystem: Environmental > Aquatic > Marine > Coastal | place: USA: California...
CCTGCCGGGAACGCGACGCGGTCGACATCGTGATCCTCCACCCGGCGGGGCGGGTATCAGACGTCCAACGCCGACAGATGACGACCGTGCAGTCGGCCAACGTGCACAACGTGGCCGTGGACGGCACGTTCGACGACTGCCAGGACCTGGTCAAGGCCATGTTCGCCGACGTGGCCTTTCGCGACGAGGTTCGCCTCTCGGCGGTCAACTCCATCAACTGGGCCCGGGTCATGGCTCAGGTCGTCTACTACGTGGTGGCCGCCGAGCGCCTCGGTGGACGCCGGGCTCCGGTGGCCTTCTCGGTGCCCACCGGAAATTTCGGCAACGTCTTTGCCGGGCACGTGGCCCGCCTCTCCGGTTTGGCTGTGCCCCAGCTGGTGGTGGGCAGCAACACCAACGACGTCCTGACCCGGTTCTTCACCGAGGGGACGATGGGCATCACCGAGGTGGTGCCCACCACGTCGCCCAGCATGGACATCCAGGTGTCGTCCAACCTCGAGCGTCTGCTGTTCGAGATGAACGGCCGTGACGGTGCCGCGGTGGGTGCCCAACTGGACGACTTCCGGGCCACCGGTACCTTCCGGTTGGATCCGGCCCAGCACGCCTCCCTGGCCAGCGGTTGGGCCGGCGCCCGCTTCAATGACGACGCCGTTCGGGCCTGCATCGCCGATGAGGCTGATCGCTCGGGACTGGTTCTCGACCCGCACACGGCGGTCGGCGTGCTGGCCGCCCGGGCCTGCCGTCGTGATCCGTCGATCCCCATGGTCGCCCTGGCCACGGCCCATCCAGCCAAGTTCCCCGACGCCGTCGAGGCGGCCACCGGTTCGCGGCCGGTGTTGCCCGATCATCTGGCCGACCTCCACGATCGGCCTGAACGCCTGACCGCCCTACCCGCCGACCTGGCGGTCATCGAGGACTTCGTGCGGTCGCACCGACGGTGACCGGTCTGAACCGATGGTCTGGAATGATCCCTCGATGGAGAGCAGCGTGAAGTACCCGTCATGAAGTACGTCGTCTGTGTTCCCGATGGTTGCGCCGACCTGCCGGTGCCCGAACTCGACGGGCGTACCCCGCTTGAGGTCGCGCACATGCCGGTGCTGGACGCTCTGGCTGCCCGGGCCGTTGTGGGTCGTGCCGAAGTGATTCCCGAGGGGATGCCACCGGGGAGCGACGTCGGCAACATGTCGATCATGGGATTCGATCCGGCCCGGTTCCACACCGGTCGGGCCCCCATCGAGGTGGCGGCCATGGGTCGCACGCTGCGCCCCGACCAGACGGCCTTCCGGTGCAATCTGGTGGTGGTCCACGACGGCGTGATGGTCGACTACGCGGGCGCCAACCCGTCCAGCGAGGAGGGTGCCGCCGTGGTGGCTGCCTTGCAGGACGAGGTCGCACCGCGCTACGAGGGGGTCGAGTTCCTGGCTGGTGTGGGGTTCCGCAACGCCATGATCGCTCCCAAGGAGTGGATAGATGCCGACTGCACGCCCCCGCATGATCTCTCCGGTGATCCCATCGTGTTGCCCACGGGCCCGGCGGCCGGACGACTCATCGAGGTAATGGAGGCCTCCCGGGAGGTCATGGAGCATTTCGACATGGAGGCCGACCAGACATGGCTCTGGGGTCAGGGCTTCCAGCCGGAGGTGCCCTCGTTCCGCGAGACCCACGGCGTCGAGGCCGGGCTGGTCACCGCGGTCGACCTGGTGCGTGGCATCGGCGTGCTCTCCGGCATGAAGATCTGCGACATCCCCAGCGCCACCGGGTGGTACGACACCGACTACGAGGGAAAGCGCGACATCGCCCTCGCCGAGTTGGAAGCAGGCCTCGACCTGTTCGTGATCCACGTGGAGGCCACCGACGAGGCCGGTCACGCTGGCGACGTGGCCGCCAAGGTGGAGGCCCTCGAACACTGGGATCGGCGGATCCTGGCTGACCTGGTTCCGGGGTTGGATGCCATGGGGCCGTGGCGCCTGCTGATGCTCCCGGACCACGCCACACCGTTGACCACTCGGACCCACACCCCGGATCCCGTGCCGTACCTGCTGGTGGATTCGGCTGTCGACGGACCGGGTGGCACGTTCACCGAGGTCGGGGTGGCCGATCGGGCTCCGGTTCCCGGCCATGCCCTGATGGGAAGGCTCCTGGCCGGCTGATTTCCGTTCCCTGTAACGGATCCGAGTATTTTGACCAGAGGTATGTTGTCGTCGTTCGCGGCGATTCGCTAGAGTGGAATGGTCGTCGGGCGGGCGACGCGTTCTCCGGAAACCTCGTTTCCTCCTCATGGACTCCACTTCGTGGACCCGATCGTGGGGGATGGACAGGTTCCGGAGATGCCGTCCACGACACACCCTCCATTCCGATCTTCGGTGGTGGACGGTGGATTTCGATGGGAACCGAACCCGGTTCGCATCCATCCGATAGGCCTCTGGTCCTCGGAAGACCCGTAGGGCTTCTGGCCCTCGAAAACCCGAAGGGCCCTCGGCCCTCGAGAAACAGGTGTTGTGAGCATGGACTCCACCCAACTGGAACGCGGAACGCTGGAAAGCAAGGACCGCGACGAGCTGACGACGATCGCCACTGCGCTGGGCGGCAAGCCTGGTTCGCGTGCCCGCAAGGCTGAGATCGTCGACCTGATCTTGGATCTGTCCGGCGGAGGCAACGGTTCGTCCTCCAACGGCGGACGGCCTCCTACCGCTGCCGCCGAGACCGCGGCCCCTGCTGAGGAGTCTGCTGAGGAGTCTGCGGAGGAGCCGCCGGCCGAGTGGGAGGTGGCTGCCGAGGCCGAGGCCGAGGAGGCAGAGGGCGCCGATGGTGACCAGCCCGCCAACTCGGATACCAGCGCAGAAGCCAACGCAGAAATAAGCACGGAAGCCGACGCTGACCGCTCCGGCGACCAGAAGTCGGGTCGTGACGGTGGTCGTGGTCAGGGTGGCCAGAATCGTGACCGTCAGGGTGGCCAGAATCGCGACCGTCAGGGCGACCGTCAGGGCGGCCGTCAGGGTGGCCAGAATCGTGACCGTCAGGGTGGTCAGAACCGTGACGGACAGGGGGACAACGCCGACCCGGGCAACCGTCGCCGTCGTCGTCGCGGGCGCGAGCGTGACCAGCCGAGTGGTCCCGAAGAGGTCTGGGACGGTGAGCCCGTCGAGATCGAGGGTCACCTCGACCTCCGTGACGAGGGCTACGGCTTTCTCCGGACCGGCGGCTACAAGCCGTCCAAGAACGACGCCTACATCTCGGTCAAGCAGGTCCGCCAGTTCAGCCTGCGTCCGGGGGACCACCTGATCGGTGCGTCCAGACCGGCCAACCGCAGCGAGAAGAACCCGGCCCTGTTGCGTATCGACAAGGTCAACGGGCGAGATCCCGAACTGGCCAAGAGCCGGCCCAAGTTCGACGATCTCACCCCGCTGTTCCCTGACGAGAAACTCCGCATGGAGGTCGACGGCGACCCGACCAACATGACTGCCCGCATCATCGACCTGCTCTCGCCGATCGGCAAGGGCCAGCGCGGCATGATCGTGTCGCCCCCCAAGGCGGGCAAGACCACGATCATGAAGTCGATCGTGCGGTCCATCGAGACCAACCATCCCGAGGTGAAGCTCATCGTCCTGCTGGTCGACGAGCGTCCCGAGGAGGTCACCGATATGAAGCGCTGGTTGCAGCGCGGCGAGGTAGTTGGATCCACGTTCGATCGTCCCAGCGATGAGCACACCCAGTTGGCCGAGGTCACCATCGAGCGGGCCAAGCGCATGGTGGAGTACGGCGACGACGTGGTGATCGTCCTGGACGGGATCACCCGACTGTCGAGGGCCTACAACCTGGCTGCCCCGGCTACCGGTCGGATCATGTCCGGTGGGGTGGACAGCGGTGCGCTCTATCCGCCGAAGCGGTTCTTCGGTGCGGCTCGGAACCTAGAGGAGGGCGGTTCGCTGACCGTCCTGGCCACGGCGCTGGTCGACACGGGCTCCAAGATGGACGAGGTGATCTTCGAGGAGTTCAAGGGCACCGGAAACATGGAGCTCCGTCTGGATCGTCGGATTGCCGAACGTCGGATCTATCCGGCCATTGACGTGGACGCCTCGTCGACCCGGCACGAAGAGCTCCTGTTCGAACGCCAGCAGCTGAACCAGGTGTGGAAGTTGCGTCGGGTGCTCAACGGCCTGGCCAACGACGGCAGCGGTGCGGCGGCCGGTCTCGAACTACTCATCGACCGACTCAAGACCTTCAACAACAACGAGGAGTTCCTGGTAGAGATCGCCAAGGGACCGAGCATGGGCGACTGAACGGCTATCCGGGTCCGACACCCGAACCGGATACCCAAAGGCCACCCGTCACGCGGGTTGCCGAACCCCCGACCGCACCGCAGACTGGACGAGTTATGAAGCAGGACATCCACCCGAACTATCGCCCCGTGGTCTTCCAGGACCTTTCCGAGGGCACCAACTTCGTGATCCGTTCGACGGTTGAGACCGACGACGTGATCACCCTGGACGACGGCGTGGAGTACCCGCTGGTCAAGGTTGAGATCTCGTCGGCCAGCCACCCGTTCTTCACCGGCACGATGAAGATCGTGGACACCGCCGGCCGCGTCGAGCGCTTCGAGCGCCGGTACGGCCAGCGCCGCAAGGGCTGAGCCCCACACGGTTCGCTTCGGCCGAGCAGGCTGAAGTGGACCGGGCCCACTCCTGACCGGACACCCGTGGCCCTCGATCCCGAGCGTCGCACCGCCCTTCGTGGCGCCAAGCTGCGCGCCCTGGTCGCTGAGGCGACCGGTGGGGCGTCGGTCCCGGAACCCGACGGCGACCACCTCTTCGACGGCACACGGCTCTGGACCCTGGCGTCCGAGGACGAGCCCGGCTCTGCGCTCGGTGTGGGGCTGCTGCTGGCCGGTCGCCATGGCGACGCCACGCCGCTGACCGTCTGCTTCGACGATGCCTCCGACGCCGCTCTGGCGGCTCGTCGGGTGACCGCACTGGAACCGACACCGGAGGTACGTCACGTCGACGGACGTTCGCTGGTCACGGTGGCGCCGGCTAACGAACCCGATCCGGCAGCGGACAGGTCGCCCGATGGCTTCGCGGTCGAGTTCGACGAACTCTGTCGCGGAGTCGGGGTGGAGTCGATCCTGGAGCACGGCACGTGGCGTGGCGAGGTGCTGGGCCTGGAGGTCGTGCGAGCGGTTGACGGGATCGACCCGATGACCGGTGCGCCTACGGAGAGCTCTTCAGACGGCCTTTCCGGTGCTCGTCCGATGATCGAGGTGGGTGTGGGCCGATTTGACCGGGAGGCCGGCGTGCTGATGCGTGCCGGACGTTCCGATGCCGAGGCCTTGGCCGCGGCGGCCGACCTGGTGCGAGCCCAGCGCCGACCTGGAGCCGGTGCCCATCCGTTGGCCACCCTGGCGCGGGAACGGTGGATGCGTCGGGACCTGTGTGCCCACCCCGAGCTGCTGGACCTCGTCGATCTGGCGCCGGTTGATCCGGCCGACGAGCGTCTGAACCTCCGTGACCCCGCGCCCGCCCCGGCAGTGGGTAGCGATGCCGACGGAGGCCGGGTCCTGGTTATCTGTTCGGTGGGGGTAGACCCCCACCTCGTCTCGGCGGCCGCCGAACTGGTGCTCCGCGAGGTGCCTGCTCGGGTCGTGGTGGCCCTTCCGACCCGTGATGTGATGACCCCGGTCGAGCGGGCGATGGCCCGCCTCCGGGTCCCGACCACGGTGGTAGGTGTGGCCTGTAGTTGGGATGCCTGACCAACAGGTAGGTCACCGGGGTCCGCTCGGGGCCCCTCGCTAGTCTTGGCCTGATGCTGGATCAGGTCGAGGCCCTCGAAGCCGAGTACTCCGAGGTGGAGTCGCGGCTCGCTGACCCTGCGGTGATCAGCGATTCGGACCGCCTACAGGTCGCTGGTCGGCGCTTCAAGGAACTCGACGAGGTACTGGCTGTGGGCCGTCCGTTGGTGGCCGCCCACGGCGACCTCGAGACGGCTCGCGAGCTGGCCGACATGGCCGATGGCTACGACCGCGACCAGCTCAGGGTCGAGATCTCCGAGCTTGAACGCGAGATCGACCGCCTGGAGGGCGAGCTTCGGACCCTCCTGCTGCCCCGGGATCCCAATGACGGCCGTCCGGTCATCCTGGAGATCCGGGGTGCCGAGGGTGGTGAGGAGGCCAACCTGTTCGCCCGTGACCTCCACGAGATGTACCTGGCCTTCGCCACCATCCACGGCTGGAAGATCGAGCCACTGGAGGCCCGTGAGTCCGACATGGGAGGCTTCAGCGAGGTGATGGTCCTGGTCAAGGGTGACGATGCCTGGACCCGACTCAAATACGAGGGCGGGGTGCACCGGGTCCAGCGGGTGCCGGTGACCGAATCCCAGGGGCGGATCCACACATCGTCGGCCACGGTCAGCGTGCTTCCGGAGGCCGACGAAGTCGAGGTGGAGCTCGACGAGAACGACCTGCAGGTCGACGTGTATCGGGCGTCGGGACCGGGCGGCCAGTCGGTCAACACCACCGACTCGGCGGTCCGGCTGACCCACAAGCCGACAGGGCTGGTCGTGTCGATGCAGGACGAGAAGAGCCAGCTCCAGAACAAGACCAAGGCTCTGCGGGTGCTTCGGTCCCGGCTCCTCCAGATCGAGCAGGAGCGCCAGATGTCGGAGGCGTCCGAAGCTCGGCGGGGTCAGATCGGCGGTGGCGGTCGGTCCGAGAAGATCCGGACGTACAACTTCAAGGAGAACCGGGTCACCGATCACCGCATCGGCCTGACCCTCCACAAGTTGGATCGGATCCTGGCCGGCGAACTGGACGATGTGACCGACGGGCTGTTGGCCGACGAACGCACCCGACAGCTGGCCGCCGGCCTCGAGGACGGGCTGGCTGGTGGCGCCTGACGAGGGAACCATCTCGTGGCGTGAGGTGCTGGCCGAGACCGAGGGTCGGTTGCTCGCGGCGGGCCATGACGCCGGATCGGCTGTTCGGGAGTCCCGATGGATCGTCGAGGAGGCTTCGGGAGTCCTGGGCGTTTCGGGAGTGATGTCCCCAGCGGAGATGGAGGTGTTGGTCACCGTGCGGGGCATGGCCCACCACGACGCCATGGTGGAGCGTCGTCTGGCTGGTGAGCCGTTGCAGTACGTCCTGGGGCGTTGGCCGTTTCGCACGCTCGACCTGATGGTGGACGAGCGGGTGCTGATCCCCCGACCCGAGACCGAGGTGGTGGCCGGGCTGGTGCTCGACGAGGTGGACTGGATGGCCGTGGGGCGTGACCTGTCGTCTGAACCGGTGCTGGTTGCCGATCTGGGCACCGGCTCGGGGGCCATTGGCCTGTCGGTGGCTGTCGAACGGGTGGGTACCCGGGTGTGGTGCACCGACGCCTCGTCCGATGCGTTGGCTGTGGCCCGAGCCAACTGCGTGGGGCTGGGACGTCCGGCCCAGCGGGTGACCCTGGCCGAAGGCTCGTGGTTCGACGCCCTGCCGGCTGACCTGTGGGGCCGCCTCGACGTGATCGCATCCAACCCGCCGTACGTGGCCAGCGACGACGGGCTGCCGTCTGAGGTAGCCGACTGGGAACCCGATGCCGCCCTGTACGCAGACGATCGGGGAACGGCCGACGTACGAGCCCTGATCGAGGGGGCCCCGGGCTGGTTGGCTCCCGGTGGCGCGCTGGTCCTGGAGATGGCGCCCGACCAGACCGGGGCGATGGCGGACCTGGCCCGGTCCGGCGGGTTCGTGGACGTGGTCGTCCATCGGGATCTGGCCGACCGGGACCGGGCCCTGGTAGCCCGCCGGCCGTGATGCTGGACACGCAATGATGCTGGGCGCACCGTGATTCTGGATATATCGACCGATCCGGCCGGAGCGGTGGACGCCGCGGTGGCGTGTCTACGGGCGGGTGGGGTAGTGGTGCTGCCCACCGAGACCGTCTACGGCGTGGCGGCCCTGGCCGATGATTCGTCGGCCGTCGAGGAACTGTTCGTGCGAAAAGGTCGACCGGCCGATCGACGGGTGGCCGTGCTGGTCGCCGACCTGGATCAGGCCCGGTCGCTGGCCGTCGTCGATGAGCGCACGACAGCGCTGGCTGCGGCGGCATGGCCGGGCCCGTTGACCATGGTGCTCCCGACAGCTCCGGGATCCGACGAGGCCACGGTGGGGGTGCGGTGTCCCGACCATGCCCTGGTGCAGGCCGTTGCGACGTCCGTCGGGCCGATCGCCACCACGTCGGCCAACCGGTCGGGCGACCCCACGCCTGCCGATGCCGCATCGGCGGCCGCATCTCTGGGCGGCGACCTGCTGGTGCTGGACGGTGGCCGGTGCACCGGGATGCCCTCCACGGTGGTCGACCTGACCGTCGATCCGGCGGTCATCTTGCGCGAGGGCACGGTCACCGTTGCCGATCTGGAGGCGGCCGGAATCCGGATCAAACCGGGATCGGCCGGACCCGGGGACGACCGCTAGCCTCGACTCATGGCCACCATTGCCGTGGGTTCTGACCACGCCGGATACGCGCTCAAGGAGCAGTTGGCCGGGGAGCTACGAGACCTCGGCCACGAGGTGCTCGACCTGGGCGCCCACTCGCCCGAACGGGTCGATTACCCGGACTTCGGCGCAGCGGTGGGCCGGGCGGTGGTCGGCGGCGACGCCGAACTGGGCCTGTGCGTGTGTGGGTCGGGTGTCGGCATTGCCATGGCGGCCAACAAGGTTCCCGGGGTCCGGGCGGCGACCGTGCATGACGTCACGTCGGCTCGCCTGACCCGCCAGCACAATGACGCCAACGTGATCTGCCTCGGCGAACGCCTGATCGGGCCCGAGGTGGCATCCGAGGCCCTCCGGGCCTGGCTGGATGCCGAATTCGAGGGCGGTCGCCACGCCGGGCGGGTCGACAAGCTGTCCGGCCTCGACGGCTCGCTTGACCGGCACGCCGCGGACTGATCGGCGACCCTCGATGCACTCCCTCCAGTCCGCGGTCCTCTCGGACCTCGAGACGATCACCCCGGTCGATCCGCTTCTGGACGATCCGATGCTCGACGACGGCGACCACGACCGGTTCTCGCACTACGCCCGCAAGTCCGACATCGTCGAGTCGGCGGTGACCGGCAAGCCGGTGTTGGCCCTGTGCGGCAAGGTCTGGGTGCCGGGCCGTAATCCGGACCGCTTTTCGGTCTGTCCGACGTGCCGGGAGATCTACGCCAAGCGAAAGGCCGACGAGCTGGGCGCCTGACGCCCCCGTCGACAGATCCTTCCATGGGCATGATCCGAACGTTGCGGGCCGTGGTGCGCCTGCGTCGCCCGGTGGGCGATCGGACGGCCCGACGCCTGCGGGGCGCCGCCAACGTCGACGACCTACGGGACATGGCCCGCCGCCGCCTCCCGGCTGGCGTGTTCGACTACATCGACGGCGGGGCCGAGGACGAGCTGACACTGGACCGCAACGTCCAGGCCTTCCGGGAGACGACGTTTCGGCCGCGGGTGCTGCAGGGCCTCGACGAGTTGGACACTTCGACCACGTTGCTGGGGCGCCCGCTGGCCTTCCCCTTGGTGCTGGCGCCCACCGGGTTCACCCGCATCGCCGATCCGGCCGGCGAGCTGGCCGTGGTCCGGGCGGCCGGGCGGGCCGGCATTCCGTTCACCCTTTCGACCATGGGGACCCGATCGATCGACGAGTGTGCGGCGGTGGCCGGGCCGGGCGCCCGGTTGTGGTTCCAGGTGTACGCCTGGCGCGACCGTGACCTCATCCGGGCCCTGTTGGACCGCGCGGCGGCGGCCGGATTCGAGGCCATCTGCCTGACCGTCGACACGGCCATGCTGGGTCGACGGGAGCGCGATGTCCGGCGCGGCCTGACCCTGCCACCGGAGATCGGGCCCGGGACCTTCCTGGACGGGATGCGCCGTCCAGGTTGGACGTGGCGTTTCCTGCGATCCGATCCGATCCGGTTCGCCAACGTGGAGGGGCTGGCTAACGGTGGGGCCGGCTCTCAGCCCGGTGAGATGACCGGAACGGGGAGCGCCCCGGGAACCGGTGAGCGGGCTGTGGACCTGGCCGGATACATGAACGCCCAGTTCGACCACGGCCTGTCGTGGGACGACGTGGCGTGGCTTCGTGCTGTCTGGGATGGGCCGATCCTCGTGAAGGGCATCCAGTCGGTGGCCGACGCCGTGCTGGCCGTCGAACACGGGGTGGAGGGGATCATCCTGTCGAACCACGGTGGCCGCCAGCTCGACACGGCCCCAGCACCCTTTGACCTGGTGCCCGCGGTGGCCGATGCGGTGGCTGAAGCGGGAGTTGGCCGGATCGAGGTGATCTGCGACGGAGGTATCCGTCGGGGGTCCGACATCGTCAAGGCGGTGGCCGCCGGCGCCGACGCCACGATGGGTGGGCGCCTCTTCCTCTATGCGTTGGCGGCGGCCGGCGAGCGGGGCGTAGACCACGTTCTGGAGTTACTCCGCTCGGGCACCGAGCGCACCATGGCCCTCGTGGGGGTCTCCACGGTCGACGAATTGGGCCCAGATCTGTTGGAGCCCCGCTGAGGGAAGCCCCTACCCGGTTGCTGATCAGGAAGCGGGAACGGGAGCGGACAGCGGCCGACGGTTGAAGGTGGTGCCCGGGCGTTCGGCGCCCCGGAAGGCGCCCACCACAGCGGTGCGCTCCGCGTCGAAATGGGCGACCTCGTTGGTACTGGCCACCGAGCAGTACGGGTCGGTGGGGCCGCCTTCGCCGTGGGGGTCGCCGCCTGGCGGCGTGACCTCGACCCGGCTGATCGACGTGTAGTCGAGGCGGAAGCCGGCGCCGTCATTGCCGACCACGTGGGCGAGGATGGTACGGATCGTCCCGCCATGGCAGGCCACCAGCACCCGTTCGCCCAGCGGATTGCGGCACAGGTCGTCCCAAGCGGTCACCACCCGGTCGCGGAACACCTCGGGGGAGTCCCACCCGATCTCGTCGTACATCTTCTCGCAGATCTGGTCCCAGTACGCGCCGCCCTCGGTGGGCAGCAGTTCGGTGGGCAGGTAGGTGTGGGCGCCGCGGTCGATCTCGTCGAGGCCGTTGACGACCCGGGGGGCCAGGCCGAGTCGCTCGGCCGTCCCGGCCGCTGTCTGGATGGCTCGGGCCTTGGGGCTGGTGACCACCGCGTCGATCTTCTCGCACGCCAGCCACGCGGTGAGGCGTTCGGCCTGCCACCGACCGATCTCGTCCAGATCGGGGTCGGCAATGGTGGGGGAGTCGACGATGATCTCGGGGCGTCCGTGTCGGACGAGGATGACGTGCACGGCGGGCGACGGTACCGGACGTGTGGAGCGGTTCAGGTGCTGGGCGCGGTAAGCACACCGATCAGGACATCGACCAGGTGCCGCTCGTAGGTCGTGGAATTGAGGCGGGGCTGTCGGTGTTCCATCTCGCTGGCCCGGGCGGCCAGTGACACCGTCATGAGTTGGATCATGGCCAGCAGGCGGGCCTCGCGTGCCGCCGGTCCGTCGCCGGTGGCCACCCCCTCCAACAGGTCCAACGCCCGCTCCAGGTGGGTCTGGTCGACGCCCGACGGGGCGTCCCGCCAGGCTGAGAAGCGGTCCGAGAGTTGGGCGATGATCCGCACGTAGCGGCGTCCCCGTGGATCGTCCAGCACGGCGGTCATGGGTCGCACCAGGGCCGACACCAGGTCCCGCACGGTGGGGTCGTCAGTGGTGGGTGCTCCTTGAAGGTTGCTCAGCAGTTCGCCCCGCCGCTGGTCGACCGGGTTGCCGTGCTCGGCAAGGATGGCGTCGAGCGCCCCCTGGCGTGACCCGAAGTGATACGTCAGCGCCGAGGCGTTGCGTTGGCCGGCGGAGCGGACGATGTCGCCAGTGGCGGCCTGCCAGACCCCGACCTCGGCGAAGAGGCGCTCGGCCTCCATCAGGAGTCGAGTCCGGGTCTCGGTGCCGTCGCGGGCCATGGCGCGTCTGGTTCCGGTTCTGGGGTTCCGGTCTGGTTCGGGCGTCAGTCCAGGGGGAGCAGGGCGGTGGTCGGGATGATCGACACGTCAATGCCCTCGGGCACCGGGTA
>Ga0315329_10000853_pt1 | contig 12003 bp, 6 predicted proteins | sample M150032315metaG_FD_203459 | JGI IMG/M metagenome (GOLD analysis project Ga0315329, IMG submission 203459) | Ammonia-oxidizing marine archaeal communities from Monterey Bay, California, United States - M1 500m 32315 | ecosystem: Environmental > Aquatic > Marine > Coastal | place: USA: California...
AGCTGTGGTCACCAAGCTACAGGCCAAGATGGACGACTGGTGGGATCCATCGCCAACGATGAAGCGAAGAAAGCAGGTAGACTAGGAAGCTGCTCAAAACACAAATTTTCGTATAAAAAGCACGACTAAAATGAAACCACCAATGAAGCGAATTCTTCATTTCCATCTCCTCATCCTGGCAGTTGCCGCAATCAGCCTCACTCATACTTCCGCACAGGAATTCCAAACATTGTTTAATGGCAAAGATCTAAGTGGCTGGAAGGGCAAAGATGGCCTGTGGCGAGTCGAAAACGGCACGATCGTTGGGGAAACTAAGGCCGATGCTCCCATTCCGGCCAATACCTTTCTGATTTGGCAGGGCGGTCAGGTGGAGGATTTTGAGTTTTCCTGCCAGGTCCAATTCGCCGGCAACAATTCGGGCGTGCAATACCGCAGCGAGGCCGTGGGCGATGCCAGCGATTTCGTTCTGCGTGGTTATCAGGCCGATCTCCATCCGCGGCAGGATTATTTCGGCATGCTCTATGGCGAGAAATTTGGCAAACGCGGCATTATCGCCAAGCGTGGGCAAAAGGTTGACGCCAGGGGCGACAAGGACGTCGAAGTCCTGGGCAAGGTCGGCGACGGAGCCGAGCTGAAGAGCCAGGACTGGAACACGTTGCGGATCGTCGCGGTCGGCAATCGCATCATCCATCTGGTCAACGACGTGGTCACGGTTGATGTCACCGAGAGCCATCCGGCCGCCATCGCCAAGGGTTACCTGGGGCTGCAACTCCATCGGGGGGCGCCGATGAAGGTGGCGTTCAAGGACCTCAAGTACCGCAAGCTTTCCGGCGATGATGCCGCCAAGACCGTCGACGCCGCGGTTCACGGCAAGAAGGAGACGGCCTTGGGAGCGACGCCGCCGAGCCGCATCCGTTTGCCTGAGGGTTTCAAAATCGAACGGCTCTATTCCGTGCCGCCGGAAAACCAGGGTTCATGGGTGGCAATGTGTCAGGACGACAAGGGACGGCTGATCGTCAGCGATCAATACGGCGGTCTTTTCCGCATGCCAATCCCGGCGTTGGGGAAACCGGTCGATCCGGCGTCGATTGAGCAGATCACCTGGGCTGCTGATGCGAGCAAGCCGCGAAAGGGTGAGGTCATTCCAGACCGGAAACCGATATCTGCGGCTGTGAAGAAACTTCCGAACATCGGACACGCGCAGGGGCTTTGCTACGCGTTTGACAGTCTCTACGTCGTGGTGAACTCCCGCAGCAGCAAAACCGGTTCCGGCGTGTTTCGCCTGCTCGACACAAACGGCGACGATCAGTTCGACAAGATCGTCACGATCAAGATACTCGACGCCACCGGTGGCGAGCACGGCCCGCACGCGGTTCTTCCCGCACCCGACGGAAAACATCTCTACGTGGTGATGGGCAACCAGACACAATTGCCGCAGGACTACACCCATTCCCGAGCGCCGGAAGTCTGGGGCGAGGATCAGCTCTTTCCTTCCCTGCAGCATTTTATGCGCGGGGCGGAGGCTCCGCTCGGACACATCGCGCAGATCGATCCCGAGGGCAAGACCTGGGAGATCGTCGCCACTGGTTTTCGCAATCAGTATGACGCGGCCGTGAATCGCGAGGGCGAACTGTTCACCTTCGACGCCGATATGGAATGGGACCTGAACACGCCCTGGTATCGGCCGACCCGGGTCAACCACGTCATCGATGGCGCGGATTTTGGCTGGCGCACCGGCTCCGGGAAATTTATGGAACACTGCAGCGATACGTTCGGCGCGGTGGTCGATATCGGCCCCGGTTCGCCCACGGGCGTCAGCTTCGGTTATGGAGCGAAGTTTCCCGCCAAATATCAGAACGCCTTCTTCATCTGCGACTGGTCCTACGGAAAACTCTACGCCGTTCACCTGACGCCCAAGGGTTCGACCTACACCGGAACCTTCGAGGAATTCGCGGCGGCCCAGCCGCTGCCGCTGACCGATATCCTGGTCAATCCGAATGACGGAGCCATGTATTTCACCGTGGGCGGCCGCCGGGTTCAGTCCGGACTCTTTCGCGTCACCTACACCGGCAACGAATCCACCGCGCCGGCCACATCGATCAGCGCCGGAGAGAAGCAGCGCAAGCAACGCCACGCCCTCGAAGCCTGGGTTCAGAAAGGCGCGGCCAAGGCCAACTCGAAGCAACTCGACAAAATCTGGAAATCTCTCGGCTCGCGCGATCGAGGCATCCGCCACGCCGCGCGCGTCGCTCTGGAAAAGCAACCGGTCAAGAACTGGAAGCGCCGCCTGAACCGGGAAGAGAATCCCGTCACTGCCACCGCGGCTCTCATCGCCCTGGCCCGGGTCGACGGCAAGAATTCTTCGGCCCAGATCCTCAAGCGCGCCATGGATTTCGAATATGCGGCGATCAAGGGCCGCCAGTTGCGCCTTGATGTCCTGCGCGGCATCACTCTGGCTTTGACCCGCGGCGGACAGCCCCCGGCGGCGCTCAGGACCGTCCTCATTCCGTGGTTGGACCGCAATTACCCCGCGCGCACTCCGGAAGAAAACCGCGACCTTTCCGCCATCATGGCTTTTCTCCAAGCTCCGTCCGCCGTGGAAAAAGGCATGAAGCTCCTCGCCGAAGCGGCCGGTCAGGAAGAGCAGATCGGTTACGCGCTCAACCTGCGTCATCTCAAGCAGGGTTGGACTCCGAAGCAGCGCGAACTTTACTTCAAATGGTTCGTCCTCTCCGGCAACTACCAGGGAGGCGCGCGGCTAAAGAACTATCTCGGCGACATCAAGAAGCACGCGATCGCTTCCATTCCGAAAAACGACATGACGCAGGCGCTCCGGAAACTCATCGACACCGCGCCGAAGGACAACACGCCGCAGTTCACTCTGGAGGCCATGGAATTCGTCAAGGATTGGACCCTGGACGATCTGGCATCCAGCGTGGCGTCGATTCATGAGGGCGGTCGCAACTACAAGAGTGGACGGCAGATGGCTGGCGCTGGCGCCTGCTACGCCTGTCATCGTTTCATGGGGGAAGGCGGCGCCTTGGGGCCGGATCTGACCTCTGTGGGCGGTAAGTTCAGCGCGCATGACCTGCTCGAATCCATCATCGATCCCGGCAAGGAAATCAGCGATCAATACGGAGCGAGCAACTTCAACCTGAAAGACGGCGCTGTCGTCAGCGGTCGGGTCATGAACATGAAAGGCAACACCTACTGGGTGAACACCGACATGATGACCCCCAGCACGATCACCAACGTCAAAGCCGAGGACATCGGCTCGATCGAGCCGTCCCCGGTCTCCATGATGCCGGCCGGGTTGATCAATATGATGACAAAGGAAGATATCCTCGACCTGCTTGCTTATCTGATTTCCGGTGGCGATCCTGAGCATGAGTTGTTCGACAAATGAGTGAACCCTTGTTTTAGAGCCACGAACACAGACACAGGTGTCGTCCTCGACTCCCTGCGACTGCTGCCTTTGAACAGAGTTCGAATGGATGGCAACGGGGGGAGGAGAACAAAAGAAAACGACGAATGAACAAATTATTTCCAATAAGCGTGGCGGCTGCTGCAGCGCTGCTGCTTACCCCAATCGCAGCCTCCGCGGCGAACCGGTCCTCCGAAGCCTTGGCAAAGGGGGAGCCGCAACTGGGTGGCGCGTCACGCTCCCCCAACATTGTTGTCATCCTCGTCGATGACATGAACTGGCATCACCCCGGCTTTAACGGCGGCCCCGCTTCCACACCCAATCTGGACCGACTCGCAAACGAAGGGACGCGCCTGACGCAATTCTACGTGCACTCGGTTTGTTCGCCGACGCGTGCGGCCTTTCTCACCGGGCGGTACCCCTTCCGCAATGGCATGGAAGAGCGCTCCCACGGCAACGATGTCGCTGGCATGCTCACCGATGAACGCACCCTCGCCGAGGCTCTCCACGAGACCGGCTACTTCACGGCCATCATCGGCAAATGGCATTTAGGTAACTGGCACAATCGCCATCTTCCCAGACAGCGGGGATTCGACCACCAATACGGCCTCTACGGCGCGTTGATCGGCTACTACGGCAAGGCACGCGAACGCTACTACGACTGGCACCGAAACGGACAAACCATCCGCGAAGAAGGTTACTCCACGGACTTGATCGCGCGGGAATTCGTCAATGTGATTGAATCCCATGATTCCAAAAAGCCGTTTTTCGTCTATGCACCTTTCAATGCCGTGCATGGCCCGAATGAAGCGCCTCTGGAGCTGATCGAAAAATACCGGGGGATCATCGAGAAACAGCCCGAAAAAATAGCGCCTTCGCAAAAGGAATTCCTGGCAACCAAATACGCCATGCTCGATTCCATGGACCAAGCCATCGGTCGGATGTTGGAGGCGCTGACGGACAAAGGCGTTCTCGACGACACATTGATTGTCTTCTTCAACGACAACGGCGGCCGAAAGGACAACCAGCCCTATCGAGGGGGCAAGGGCGACACCTATGAAGGCGGCGTTCGCGTACCCTGCATCTTCCGCTGGCCGGGCAAGGTTCCGGCAAACAAGAGCGTGGATGGCATGGCCCATGTGGTTGATCTTTACCCCACCCTGATTCGTCAGGCCAGAGCCTCCTTGAAACAAAAGCTTCCGCTCGACGGCATGGATATTTGGGACACGATCACGAAGGACAGGAAATCGCCGCGAAGCGAAGTGGTGCATGCCCTCCCGGGAGAACATGCGGACACTGGCGTGATGTCCATCCGCCAAGGCGCGTTCAAACTGGTGGGCAAGGAGCTGTTCAACATCGAGCAAGATCCGGCCGAGACCCAGGACATCGCCGCCGCGCATCCGGAGATCTATCAATCCCTGCACAAACGACTGCTCGAACTGGTGGACCAACGCCGTGAGCCGGAAATACACACGAACATTTCAAAGACAATCAAAGAGCCGCTCTTGGTCTTTGGCGAAGAGGAAAACGCCAATCCTCCCTCCTGGCTAGCCCCCTATCTCAAAGCCCTCCCGCCCACGAAAAAAGAACTGCAAAGAGCGAATCGTAAATGAAACAAATATTGAGAATCATCACCTTGGGCAGTTCGCTGGCCCTGTCTTTTGCCACGTTAACAAGCCCGGCCTTCGCGGCGGCCAAAGCGAAGATGAATGTCGTCTTCATCCTGGCTGACGACCTGGGCTGGAGCGACACGACGCTTTACGGGACCACCAGCTTCTACGAGACGCCGAACATCGAACGTCTGGCGAAGCGCGGAATGCTCTTCAACAATGCCTACACGGCTCATCCGCTATGTTCGCCGACGCGTTCGAGCATTATGACGGGGCTGGATCCGGCCCGCACCGGATTTACCAGCGCCGCAGGGCATACACCGAACGTGAATCTGGAGAAGACGCTTGCCGTGCGTGGGAGACCTGATCAGAAGGTCCTCACGCCTCAGAGCGTTTCCCGATTGGACACGAAATACGTCACCCTGGCAGAGACCATCAAGGGCGCTGGGTATGTCACCGGGCACTTTGGTAAATGGCACTTGGGCAAGGAACCCTACACTCCGCTGGAACATGGCTTTGGTGTGGACGTGCCGCATTGGCACGGCCCCGGCCCGGCTGGGTCTTATGTGGCGCCCTGGAGATTTCCGGACGCTCTGGACTTCGATCCAACCGTTCCCAACGAGCACATCGAGGATCGCATGGCCGATGAGGCCTGCGCCTTTCTCGAAGCGAACAAGGACAAACCCTTCTTCCTGAACTACTGGGCCTTCTCCGTGCATGGTCCATGGGATGGAAAGAAATCCCTGATCAAAAAATACGCGGCCAAAGCCGACCCAAAGAATCCACAACGGCTACCCGTTTATGGCGCGATGGTCGAAAGCCTGGACGACGCGGTTGGTCAGTTGCTTGACACCCTCGACCGGCTGAAGCTGAACGAGAACACCATCGTCGTCTTCTTCTCCGACAACGGGGGCAACATGTACAGTCGTGTCGACGACCTTCCACCCACCAGCAACGCGCCCCTGCGCGGCGGCAAAGCCATGATCTACGAAGGTGGCACACGCGTTCCCTGTGCGGTTGTATGGCCTGGACAGACCAAGCCCGGCAGCTTAAGCGAAGCATTCCTGAGCAGCACCGATTGGTATCCAACGCTGATCGATATGCTGAAGATCCCCCGGCCCGAAGGGCTCAAATTCGACGGAGTGAGCCACGTCCCTTCATTGATGGGAAAAGCGGCGCCGCGTGATTCCCTGTTTTGCTTCGTACCGAACTACTACGCGAAACCTGGTACGATTCCCTCAACCTACCTTCGACGCGGCGATTGGAAACTGATCCGTTTCCACGGAGATGGAGATAAAGGAGCCGACCGCTTCGAACTTTACAACCTGGCCGATGACATCGGTGAGTCGAAAAACGTCGCCAAGGCCAATCCGAAACTTGTTAAGGAAATGAATGCTGAGATTACGGCCTATCTTGCCCGAACAGACGCGCTCATTCCTGTTCCAAATCCCGCATACAAATCCGACGCAAAGATCGCATCCGCTTCGCCCGCAACGCAGCGAAAGCGCCAGGACCCAACCAAGCATTTCGAACGGAGCGATCGAAACAAAGACGGTTTCGTTACTCTCGAAGAATTCATCGGCAACCCAAAGAACCGCAATGTGCCCGCGTTGACGAAGCAGTTCAAAAAGAGGGATGCCAATCACGACGGACGCCTCACCTTGAAAGAGATGAAGAAATAGCGGTAAAACTGAGTCAACGAAGACCGAGTGATGCACCCGAATTGAAAGATGAAATCCGACAACTAAACTAATGATTAAGGGACTAAATAATACGAAAAGAACAGCCGGACCAATAGCGCTCACCGTTTGTCTGTTCGCCATGATTGCGTTGAGCGCCCATGCAGGCGCGAAGCCACCCAATATTGTCCTGATTCTGTCGGATGATCAGAGTTATACCGACTACAGCTTTATGGGGCATCCTCACATCGAGACCCCCCACCTCGACAAGCTGGCATCCGAAAGCGCCCTCTTCCGACGCGGCTATGTGCCCACCGCCCTGTGTCGACCGGCCTTGATGTCACTGGCCACCGGTCTGTATTCGCATCAGAACAAAACCACCGGAAACAACCCGGCAAGCACGCCCGCAAACAAGGCCCACGCGAAAAAAGCCGGCAAGGACATCCGCGAAGTTCTCATTTCCCACATTGACGAGACCGGCGCGCTTCCCCAATGGCTCGCCAAGAAAGGCTACGTCAGTCACCAGAGCGGCAAGTGGTGGGAAGGCTCCTACCAACGGGGTGGATTTACAGAGGGAATGACCCGGGGCTTTCCCGAACCCAAAGGAAGACATGGAGACGACGGCCTCAAGATCGGCCGCGACGGAATGAAGCCGGTCTTTGATTTCATCGATCGCTCCGTGAAGGATGAGAATCCGTTCTTTGTCTGGTATGCCCCCTTCCTTCCTCACACACCGCACAATCCGCCCAAGCGGCTTCATGACAAATACCTGGCCAAGGGCGTCCAGAAGCGCGTCGCCCAGTATTATGCCATGTGCGAATGGTTCGACGAAACCTGTGGTCAGCTGATGCAGCACATCGATGACACCGGCATCGCCGAAAACACGCTCGTCATTTATGTCACTGACAATGGCTGGGTCCAGTCCGAGAACGGCTCCTACGCCGAGCGATCCAAGCGCAGTCCCAACGAAGGCGGGACGCGCACGCCGATCATGTTCCGTTGGCTGGGAACTATTCCAGCTGCCGACCGGAAGGAGCTGTGTTCGTCCATCGATCTTGTCCCGACGATACTGGCTGCGGCCAGCGCTGAGGGGCCGCACGACTTTCATGGGCTCAATCTTTTGACAAAGCTAAAGAGCGGCAAGGCGATCGAGCGGAATACCTTGTTCGGCGAATCTTTCGCGCACGACATCGCTGACATCGAGAACCCGCAGGCGTCGTTGCTCTATCGCTGGGTGATACGCGGTCATGACAAACTCCTCCTCACCTACAACGGAGCTCCCGGGAAAATGAAGTATCCCCCTCAGGGAGGTGAAACCCAGCTCTTCGATTTGAAAGACGACCCCGGCGAAAAGGTGAACATCGCCGCCGGTAATCCGGATCGGGTGAAGGAACTCAGCGCGCTTCTGGAGGGGTGGTATGTTGCCGATGAACGCCAGGCCGGCAAAGTCGCGCCGGTGGCTCCAAAGCCGGAGCGGAAGCGGAGGAAATCGAGATAAGAGAAAATAATCCCGCGATGAGGAACGAGCAACGGATGGTTGCGGAAAATGAATAAGCGAGAATTTGAAAGAGTCGAAGTGGGTTTCAAATGATTAGGGTTCTTAATTTAATGCTTTGCATGGCGGTAAGCGCATCCGCAGCGTTTGCCCAATCTCTGGAGAATACGGCGCATGCGCGGCAGATTGATCAATTGGCGCTTGAGCAGTTGAAGCAGATCGGTCAGAACCGCCGGCCCGGCATCGACGATTATGCGTTCTGCCGCCGTGTCTATCTGGATGCCATCGGTCGCATTCCAACGATTGACGAGTTGGATTCTTTCATTGCGGATCAACAACCGGAAAAACGCGCCCGCCTGGTCGACAAGCTTCTTAATTCCAAAGGCTACTCGAGTCACTGGCACAACTACTGGGCTGATCTGCTGCGGGTAAAATACGTGGGGGACAAGTTGCATCACCCCGGGAATTATTCGGAGTGGATCAAGGAATCGCTCCGCGGCAACAAGCCCTACGATCAAATGGCCCATGAATTGATCAATGCCAGTGGCGAGCTCTACAAGCCCGGCAACGGCGCCACCGGATTCTATGCCCGGGAACCAATGCCCCTCGATCATCTGGCCAATTCAGTGAAAACCTTTTTGGGATTGAGCATTGAATGCGCCCAGTGTCACGACCACCCCTTCGATGATTGGACGCAGAAAGACTTCTACAAACTGGCCGCCTTCAGCTCCAAGACCCACTTGAGAGTCGATCCAACACCCACTGTCGAGAAGAAGACCTACGCCCGGGACCGGAAGATTCTGAAAAACAAGGATTTTGATGAGTGGATCGTTTACCGCGAATCCATCCGCGTGAAACACGCCGCGATCTACGGGAATGGCACCGGATTCATGCGCTTGCCACATGACTATCAATATGACGACGGCGAACCCTTTGAGGCCATGGAAGCCGATGTGCTCTTTGGCGACATGCCAAAGGTTAATCACAAGCTCACCAAAGCCGAGCTGGATGCGCTCAAGAACCATCACTTCGGACCGGAGATCAATGCGCGCCAATCCCTGGCCGACTGGATGACCTCTCCAGATAATCCCATGTTCACCAAGTCCATAGTGAACCGTATGTGGCATCAAGTCATGGGCGCTGAATTGGCGGGCCCGCTTGGCGCTTTGACGCAGGAAGAAATGGGTGATCACCCCGCCCTGACCCAAAAGCTGATCGAGATCATGAAAGCTTTGGATTATGATCTCAAAGCATTCTTAAGCGTCCTCTTCAACAGCAGGACCTACCAGAGCAAGGCGCTGGCCCTCAATGCAGACGCGCCCAAATATATTCTGGATGGCCCCATCGTTCGAAGGCTCTCTGCCGAAGCCATCGTTGACTCGTTCCTCAGCCTCAAAACGGAAACGCCGGATCGATATGTGGCGACCGAATTCAAGTGGGACGGTTTTACGAACTTTTACGAAAAGTCCCAGAAGATGGGCGTGAAGGATTTTGTGAGTTATTCAATCAACGGACCTGGTCGCGGCGCATTTCAGAAACGGGAAGAAAGGGCAGCCAAGAGGCGCAATGGCGCAACAGGGCCCGAACATTTGTGGAGGGTCTCTTCATATGGCCATGTTGACGGCAATCATGAGGTCGCCATGTTGATGGGTAAATCCGATCGTGATCTAATCGATGGAGCCAACAAGGAACCGGACATTCCGCAGATCCTTTTTCTGATGAATGGCGATTTGGAGCATGAAATCACCACCCAGCCCAAAGCCTTTATTCATCGCAAGCTGGACAGCGTGAGCGATCCCGCCAAGCGAATGGAGATTATCTGGAAGGCCATTCTGAGTCGCTTGCCCAAAGAATCGGAGAAGCCATTGTTCTCCAATGATCAGGACGATCTGATCTGGGCCCTGCTCAATTCCAACGAATTCAAATTTGTAAGATAGAACGATGAACCGTCGAAAATTCATATACAGCATCGGGATGACAGGGATGTCTCTGCCCTTCCTGAATGCGGCTTCCGCAGCCGCGCAAGCGCCCAAAGCCAGGTCGGTGATCAACATCTTTCTTTCCGGCGGGTTGAGTCAGTATGACAGCTTCAATATGGAGGTGGATAAAGCGGTCATTGCCAAATCAAGGATCATCAAGAGCAATGCCGATGGCGTCCGCGTGAGTCACTATTTCCCCACCCTGGCCCAACAGATGGACAAGCTTCTGGTCATCAATTCCATGAAGTCCAACCAGGGCGCCCATCCTGCGGGGATCTACAAGATGATGACCAGCTACAACCCGCGATCATCGATCACGCACCCAGAACTGGGGGCCTGGATCAACAAACGCATGACCACTGAGCGGGACAGCCTGCCAAACTTTGTCAGCATTGGAAAAGGCAGCGCTGGAACTGCGGGGTTTTTCCCGGGTCAGTGGGCGGCATTGCCCGTCAAGAACACGAGCGCCGGAATCGATTTTGTGAAGCGGAACGCCGCGGTCGACGAAGGCAAGTTCAAGAAGCGACTTGGCATCCTGGATTCACTGAATGGAGATTTCGATCAGGACTATGGCACAAAGGATACCAGGGCCTATGTCGACACCTACAAGGGCTCGCTGAAGTTCATGAATTCAAAGGATATTGACGCCTTCGATCTGGAAAAAGAGAACGAGCATATTGTCAGTCTGTATGACAGGCAGGAGTTCAGTCGCAGCTGCATGCTGGCAGGGCGCCTTGTTGAACGCGGCGTGCGTTTTGTCAAAGTGGAACTCGGCGGCTGGGACTATCACGATGACCTTTATGGCAGGCTGCCATCCAACGCCAGCAAGCTGGACAAAGGCTTGTCGTCTCTGCTCACGCACCTGAGCCAAAAGGGTCTGTTGGATTCAACGTTGGTGGTTGTCTCAACGGAGTTCGGCAGGAAGCCGGGCGTGAATCCCAACAAGGGCAGAGATCATCACCCGGACGGTTTCACATGCCTGATGGCTGGCGCCGGCGTCAAGGCGGGGCAGATCTACGGCAGCACGACGAAAGATGGCCAATCCGCCGCCGACAATGTTTTGGACGTGACTGACTTCAACGCCACGATCGCCTGGAGCCTCGGCATTGATCCCGCGTATGAGGAAATGAGCGCCAGCGGCCGCCCCTTCAAACTGGCCAACAAAGGCGAAGCTCGCGAAGCGCTGTTTGCCTGATCCCTTGTCGCACATCAAACAACGCCGATCAGTCCGATCAGTCCGATCCGAGCGATCGATCTGATCCGACCGATCCGTCCAATTGCCAAAATGAAAAACCTCCTCCTAATCTTCACATTAATCGCCTCAGCCGCCCACGCGGCGGAGCCAGTTCGACAGGCTCACGACAAGCCGCAATCGGATGGATCAACAAATGCCAGTCCGGCTCGGACCTCCCCCAACGTCATCCTCATCTACACTGACGATCACGGCTACACGGACCTGGGCGTGCACGGAATCGACAAGCACGTTGACACGCCGATCATGGACAAGCTTGCCCGCGGCGGCGCACTAATGACCGCGGGCTACAGTTCGGCTCCGCAGTGTCAGCCGTCACGCGCCGGGCTGATGGCCGGGCGCATCCAGAACGAGTTCGGATTCCCGCACAATGCCTGCGACGCGGGCGAGGGCAAGGGCCGCATGCCACGCACCTACGCCAAAGGTACGGACATGGCAGGTCAGCCACTCCTGACCATCGCCGACCGGATGAAGAAGCTCGGCTACGTCACCGGCTTCTCCGGCAAGTGGCACCTTGGCCCGCTCAACACCTCCAAGCCGAAGTTCGACCCACGCGCCCGCGGG
>Ga0315329_10000855_pt1 | contig 11977 bp, 9 predicted proteins | sample M150032315metaG_FD_203459 | JGI IMG/M metagenome (GOLD analysis project Ga0315329, IMG submission 203459) | Ammonia-oxidizing marine archaeal communities from Monterey Bay, California, United States - M1 500m 32315 | ecosystem: Environmental > Aquatic > Marine > Coastal | place: USA: California...
ACACCGTCATACTGGAAGTTCTCTGTGTGAGTCAGGAAGCTCTCCACATGCATAGGCGCATCCTCCTTGTACAACTCAATCTGAATCTCGCCAGTTACCGACTGGCCATTGAGGATGTACTGAACTTCGAGTGCTACTATCGGGTTACTGCCATCATCAAGGAACTCAGAAACGAGCTTGATAGAGACAAGGAACGCTGCTAAGGAGAGGACCATCACAAGGAGGCCAAGAGGAGTTGGGTTCCCCTGTTCGAACATCTGGAGGCCGAGGCCAAGGGAAATTGACTTCTCGTCCATCATCGAAGCGAGCTTGTTCATGTTCCTTCGAGTCTCCTTGTTCTTGGGATCAATGGACAGGGACTTGTTGTAATTCCTGTATGCCTTCTGCCAGTGTGACTTCTGATTCCTCTGGTCGGTGACTCCCCACTCAGTGCCGGCATCAGCAGCCAGAGCGAGTGTCTTGGCCCTTTGAGCCTCGTTTTCTATGCTGCTCCAAGCTGATCTTAGCGCCCCTAGGGCTGCTTCTGGGTCATTCTTGTCACCTACGAGCTCAGTTGCATCGTCCCAAGCTTTCTGGAGTTCCGCTGGAATTGGCACAGGCGGGCGAGAGCCCCCCCCTTGAAAACTGCAACGGAAGCGGCTGAAAAATAAATTGGTTAATTTTTCGATGGTAACGCATAAGACCCTGAGTCATCGCCGACACCCTACGAGCAACCGTCTAGTGAAGCACTGGGGACCAAGAGAACAATGGAAAAAATCGTCAACGATTTCGTCATAAATGTCGCGACCGCTAACGGGACTGGTTCCCAGTCATCTAACCTAATCGTCCTTCACTCAATGTTCGAGATGGGGATTCCTGTTAGCGGCAAGAACCTCTTCCCGAGCAACATCTCGGGTTTACCGACATGGTTCATCATCAGAGTGAGCGATAAGGGGTACCAAGCCCCGGGTGATGTCACCAATATCCAAGTTCTGATGAACAAAGACACGTGGTTGAAGGACCTTGAGGATCTTGAACCCGGGACAATAGTGATCTACAACCAGGATGTCAAGCTTCCAGTAGAAAGGGAAGATTGCGTCCTACTGGGGATGCCGATGACCAAGATGGCCAGGAAAATCAATCCAAAACTTGGCAGGCTGATAGCTAACATGTACTACGTCGGGGCTATCGCACACCTCCTTGGAATTGATGAGGGTGCGATTGAAAAGGCCGTACAGAATCAATTCAAGGGCAAAGAGAAGGCAGTCGAATTGAACATGCAAGCAATTTCGGAGGGAGTTTCATTTGCAAGGGAGAACTGGGAATTCGAGAGCCAATTCTGCGTTGAGAGTAGGGAGAAGAATCCAGACTCTTTCCTGATCGAAGGGAATGAGGCGGTTGCGCTTGGCGCCATCTACGGAGGGATCAGCATGCTCTCATGGTATCCGATAACACCTTCTTCCTCTCTTGCAGAGTCAGTTATCGGATGGCTTCCGGAACTTCGTAGCGATGGTTCCGGAGGGAGTACTTGCGCCGTGATTCAGGCTGAAGACGAACTCGCTGCTGCGGGGATGGTACTTGGGGCTGGATGGGCTGGAGGAAGAGGGATGACTTGCACCAGTGGCCCGGGAATCTCCCTAATGTCTGAGTTCATCGGTTTGTTCTACTTCTCTGAGGTTCCCGGCGTAATTTGGGACGTGAACCGAGTAGGGCCTTCGACTGGATTGCCGACTAGGACCCAACAGGGCGATCTCTCGATGCTTTACGAAGCTAGCCATGGGGATACCCAGCATATCGTATTAATTCCTGGAACAGTTGACGAGTGTTTCGAGTTCGGTTGGAGGGCTTTCGACTACGCTGAGAGGTTCCAGACAATGGTATTCGGATTCAACGACCTAGATTTGGGGATGAACCGTTGGGCAACGACTGGTTTCCAGTATCCCGATGGACCCATGGATAGGGGAAAGGTAATCAGAAGCCAAGAAGAGATGGATGCAATAGCAAATTACGGGAGATACCGGGATGTCGATGGTGACGGAATACCATTCAGGACATTGCCTGGAAGTGGCCTTGATCCCATCCTATACAGAGGAACGGGCCATGATGAAGACGGAATATACTCTGAAGACCCACAGGTGTACCACGATACGATGGAGAGGCTGAAGAGGAAGATTGATGGTTCAAAGTCCAACCTACCTGAACCCGTGATCAGGGAGGAAGAGGACAAAGAACTTGGAGTGATTTTCTATGGTTCGATGGAGAACACCATCGTCGAAATCGATGACATGCTCGGAGAAGCGGACGTTTCGACAAGCACGTGCAGGGTTAGGGCCCTACCCATGCACCCTGAGGTGGAGGATTTCGTTAGAAGACACGATAGGACGATTGTCCTAGAGATTAACCGTGATGGGCAACTATTCGGCATTATCCGGAAGGAGTTCCCCACTGAGTTGATATCAAAGATTCACAGTGTGGCCTACAGCGATGGAATGCCACCAAGGGCCAGAGTGTATTCCGATTTGATTCTCGAAGTTCTGAACGAGGTGGCTTAATGGTGAGGCTGAACGTAATAGAACTGGAAAAATCCGAGTACACCGGTGGGAAATCCTCGTTGTGTCCGGGTTGCGGGCACGACCAGATTTCGAATAATATAATCCAAGCCGCTTGGGAAAACGGCATTCAACCTGAGAAGATCGCAAAGATGAGTGGCATTGGTTGCTCTTCGAAGACTCCTGCATACTTCCTAGGGAAGAGCCACGGATTCAACACGGTCCATGGAAGGATGCCCTCGGTAACTACAGGAGCGAACATGGTGAACAAGGACCTGAGCTTCTTGGCGGTATCGGGAGACGGGGACACCGCAAGCATAGGAATAGGACAGTTTATTCACGTCATCAGGAGGAACCTGGACATGGTGTACATCGTCGAAAACAACGGTGTCTACGGCCTCACCAAGGGGCAATACAGCGCAACTGTCGAGAAGGGTTCGAAGAAGAAGAAAGGGGTTCCCAACCAACAAGCACCGATAGACCTCTGTGCAATGGCAATTAACCTAGGATGCAGCTTCGTAGCACGCTCCTTCTCAGGTAGCAAAAAGCAGTTGACTGCACTGATTAGGGCCGCTATGAGCCACAGGGGGATGGCATTCATAGACGTCATATCCCCGTGCGTTACCTTCGCCAACAACGACGAGTCATACAAATCCTACAACTATGTGAAGGCAAATGACGAGGTCCTCCATATCCTTGACTACATCCCCCACTTCTCCCCAATAGAGGAGGTTGAGGTACCAGAGGGTGAGTTCAGAGAGGTGAATCTGTTCGACGGTTCGACCTTGAGACTGGAGACAGTGGCGGCCGATCACGATTACACTGATGCCGTTTCCGCACTGAGTGCCATCCACAAATCCGAGAAGGCGGGAAGGCATGTGACTGGGTTGCTCTACTACGACGAGAACGTCCCCACGGCCACGGATGCGCTCGGACTGAGCGAGACGCCGCTTGTTGAATTGGCCGAAGACCTTCTGCGACCCAGCGAGGACAGCCTTGAGAGGGTGAATGCTGGTTTCAGGTCTTGAGTGCATAGTTCTGATTACTCGGTTTTCTTGAAATATCCGGGCCTTGTCCGTGTAACATCAGTCCCTTGGTGTAGCGGTCCATCATATGGCACTCTGGATGCCATGACCCTGGTTCGAATCCGGGAGGGACTACCAAAGGAAAAGCCATGCTAAACATACTGGTAGAGAAGTTGGGAGACCCAACTAACCATCATGACGATCATGAACCATCCCAAGGCTAGTTTTGCCAATCTCGTGGGTTTCTTCTTCGGTGGGAACGGGTCTATTCCAGCATCCAATGCATGGGCAATGATTTCTAACTCCTCCTCGATAGTCTCGGGAGGCCTCATCCCCTCACTTCTCCGAAGTCGGATCCCATCCTGATACGTAGGACTCGTCGAGTGATGCGAAGGCGGCTTCTGTTCCGGACAAATCTAACTCCAAAGATCCCATGTTCTCCTCAATACGACTGGGATTGCTAGACTTTGGAATTGTAATCGAACCGGAGTCGATACACCACTTTATCGCAGCCTGGGCTGGTGTGCATCCTAGTGATTTGGCGATTTTTCCGAGCTCTGGGTCCTCAACCTTGTGACCCCTAGCTAGCGGAGAGTATGCCATAGGGACTGCTCCAATCTCGGAAATTGCTGCTCTGAGAGCTGGCCTCTGAAGCCATGGGCTTATCTCGATCTGGTTCACTGATGGCATCAGAGATGCATATGAAACCATAGCGTCTAGGTGATGAGCCCCATAGTTGCTGACTCCGATAGAACGAGTCCATCCTTTCGATAGGCACTCCTCCATTCCGGTCCAGACCGGGGCTCTTGCAGCTAGTTCCTTCGGAGGCGCGTGGACTAGGTACAGGTCCATGTAATCGAGGCCTAAGTTCTCTAGACTCTGCTGGCACCTCTCAAGCGTCTCCTCGTGACTGTTCGCATGGGGCTGCCTGAGTTTCGTGACCACAAATATCTCCTTCCTCTCGATCCCAGACTCCCTTATCGCCTGACCCACCTCGTCCTCGTTACCATAGGCCATTGCTGTGTCAATGAGGCGGTAACCCTTCTCCAAAGCATGCTTAACAGCTGCTTTACATTCACCTGGTTCACCCATCAAGTACACTCCAAGGCCAAAATTGGGCATCTCGATCTCGTGCATTTTCCGACCTGTTGCTGTATCCGTGTTGGATATAGAAACTGTCTCCATGCACTGCGAAGGCTGGCATGCATATTCAATCGTTATCGTAGCGAGGTTGAAGCCTCGAATCCCTTCGAGTACCCGTGGATGAATTGCCGGAGGGCCTCTCGCTACCCCCTCTCGAGGCGCGCGCGCACATCCCCTCGGCATCAGTAATGCTTAGCAGAGAAGCAGGTGACGGGCATGAGGTCCTGATGGGCCACAGGAGTTCTGAGCTCCCTGCATTCCCAGACCTCTGGTCATTCCCAGGAGGAGGAGTTAGCAGAGTCGATAGAAGATCTGCAGAAAGACACCCAGAGTGGTTTTCGGAAATGGGAGAAGACAGGCTTTCCGTATTCACCCTCCTAAGGGAGATGGTGGAGGAAGTCGGAATCTCTCCCGACGGAAAGGGGGGTTTCTTAGAGGTGGACGACGAGGTTCGAGAGATCGTCTGCAAGGACAAATCCGGATGGCTGGAGGTCGCAGAGTCAGGTATGATTTCCGCTGATGGTTTCGAATGCGAAATAATCACAGAGAGGATTACCCCTCCCCAGTCGCCTACAAGATTCCACAACCTGTTCTTTCACGTTTCCCTGGGAGATTCAGGAGTGGAGCCGTCATTCCCACCTGGAAGGAGTGAGTTCGATGAGTTTCGCTGGTGGAGGCCGGAAGAGATCATCGAGTCGTGGGAGAGGAGCGAGTTGCATGTCCCGCCCCCAATATTGACGATATTCAGGGACTTGCTAGAGATAATGGGAGAAATGGACATGGTTTCTGCCTGTGCGGAGATGGCCGAAGACCCCCCATCAGGGCCTCATAGATTCGAGTATGGGCCTGGGGTGGAGTGCATCCTGATACCTACGAATACCCTGCCTCCGTCCACACACACAAACTGCTTCGTCCTCGGTGAGAGGGGCGGTCAGAGGGCGATAGTCGACCCGGCGATCAGAGACGAAGAGGGTTTCAATCTGCTAAAGGACAAGGTGGAGGAGATCAGGGGCGATGGGAGTACCATCCTGTGCACCATCTTCACCCACAGGCATCAAGACCACCTAGGAGACATGGGGCTGATATCCCAGATTTACCAAGCCCCAGTTTGGGCGAGCGAGGAGACCCTGTCGGCCCTCCCTGACATTCCGGGGGCTAGGAAACTCAGCGAGGGCGACATAGTGTCCGTAGACGGTCCTAGTGGGAGGTCGGACTGGGATGTTCTGGAGACTCCGGGTCACTGCCCTGGGCAGATCTGCCTAGTGGGTGAGTCGGGAGTCGTGGCGGCAGATAACTGCACCATGGTGGGCACCATACTGGTGCCATCGAGCGATGGGGACATGGGAGCCTACATCTCAGGCCTGGAGAGGCTCAGGGACCTTGGTCCACATACGCTCTTCGCAGGCCATGGTCCTTTGATTCCAAATCCGGAGAGGACGCTGGTCCAGTACATAGAGCATAGGAAGGCGAGGCACGCCAAGGTCCTGGAAGCAGTGAGGTCCGGATGCTCGTCCCTTCGAGAGATTGCCAGTTCCGCATACTCCGACACCCCCGGGGCCAATCCGGCTCTAGCCGAGGATCAGGCACTTTCGCACCTGAAGGAATTGGTCAGAACCGGAGAAGTCAGGAGTACGAGTGATGGCTTCCATGTCTGAAAATCCCCTCGTCGAGGTTCAAATCCAATCACAGTTACAAATGGACTGCGAGGGTCTGATGTGAGAAGAGAAGTAGTGATTCGTCCCAACCGACAAGGGATGTACCTCGTCGATGGGCACATCAATAACGAACCAGTTAGATTTCTGGTAGATACCGGAGCTACTCGATGCGCGATGACTGATGAGAAGGCCGATGACATTGGTCTGGATTGGAGGAATTGGGAAAAGGGGATGTCTTACACTGCGGGAGGAACGACTGAAACATGGTCTGGACACCTCGATTCTGTTAGAATTGGAGATATTGAAGTAAGAACGGGACTAATTGGAGGAATACTGCTAGACATGGACTCAGAGGTGTATGATGCACTCCTAGGGATGAACTTCCTAAGTCAGATTGAATTCACGCAGGATGATGGGGTGTTAATACTCTATGACGACACCGATGGAACGATGCCCGAGGATAATTCAGACAGGTGGTGGGACAAAGAAGACACAGTCCCGAAGGAAGAAGTCGAGAAAATAATCAACGAGTCTGAGGTTAAAAGGCTCAGCAGGGAGGAGGAGTTAGCTCAAGCAGAGCACGAGGCTAAGCTGGCCGAATTAGAAAAGAGGGAGAGGACTGCTAAGGGAGTACCAGAGACGCCATTGGCGACCGGTGGCGGAGGACAATCCACAGATCCATCTGTAGGGGGTGTCCTTGGTCTTTGGTGGCTTTCACCTGGAGAAGCGGTTTCGATTGGATTAGCAGGCATGCTAACACTATTCTTCTTCGGGATGGGGAGTATTGTCACTGCTGGAGAGTCCGAGTGGGACTCGACCGACGGTACAATCCTGAAAAGCGAACATGGGTGGGAAGTATGGGAGAATTGCGATGATTACGAGTGTTGGGACGAGATAGAATGCTACGCATACGTGGACTATTCCTACAGAGTAAATGAGTTCGAGTATGTCAAGATTGACGTCTACCTAGACATGTACACAGAAATGGACTATCAGGGAGCGGAGTACAACTGTGCCGACTATGTGGAGATAGGCAGATTCCCAGTTGGAGGAGTGGTACAGGTATGGTACGACACCGAAAACCCCGGGGATTCAAATTTGGATATGCCCATCCCCGGTAGCATAATCATATTCTTCTGCTGCATGCCGTTTTTCCTACTCCTCCTAGTGGTTACTCTGGTAAATGCAAGGTTCAGCAACGGTCCCAAGTACTCCGAAGTATCAGCAGTTCCGGGTCAGCCTGGGCATTCAGTTGTCCACCACCATCACGGAGGCAGGGGATGGGGTTCAGGGAACTTCTTCTTCTTTGGCGGGGTACCAGGTGGAAGAGGTGGAAGGCGTCACTTCAGAAGGAAGGTTACAGGTGGGGGGCGCAGCAGAGGCGGCGGCGGTCGCAGCAGAGGCGGCGGCGGTCGCAGCAGAGGCGGCGGCGGCCGGAGAAGGTGACGCCCCAGAAAGAGAACTCTGAAATCAGAGGGATTGTTCTGAATCTCGTGAAAGGTCTGTGGAGCGACCCTCCTGATTTGGATGGGCATGTCGCTGATGAGCATTGGATCGAAGTGGAATCAGGAGTCTCGATAAGGGTCCTGATTTGGAAGAAAGAGGAGATTAGCCCGGATTCCGGAACCGTGGTGATGGTCCCCGGATGGGGTTCGCTCTTCGAGGGATGGCGTCCATTGGTCACGGAATGGGTCAAGAGTAGGCACCTGATTTACATCGAGACCAGGGAGAAAGCCAGTTCGAGGTTCAGCAGGGGCATTTCCAAGGACGACTTCTCCATCGAGAGGCACTCAAGGGACATCGCAGCCGTTCTCGAGGCCATGGATGTAGATCAAACGAAGATTGACTGGTACTCGTCCTCCCTTGGCTCGACTCTCCTAATCGATGCGTTCCAGAGGAGGGATTTGGGTGGGAGGAGCTCGGTCCTCCTTGCCCCAAACCCAGACTTCAGGTTCCCACTCTGGTCTAGGATGATCATCTACTCTCCGCTCCCTATGGTGGCTTTCCGTAAGATGGTGGGTTTCGTGGCCTGGGTAGTGGACAGGAGGACGAAAGAAGAGGGGCAGAAGGTCCGTTATCGCAGGGCACTCCTTGCTCAAGACGTCCCGCGGATGCTCCTCTCTGCTAGGTGGAATCTCGGGTACAGCCTTCCTGAAGACCTCTCGGCAATCAATTTCCCATGCGCGGTTATGACTGCCGCATCGGATACCCTGCATGACTTCGGCAAGGTCCAGAGAATCGCAGATTCAATTCCAAACTGCGAGATGATCAAGGTCCCCTCAAACCAGTATGCCCACGAGCCGGATGTCCTGAAGGAAATCCGTGAATTCCACTCTTCCCTCCAATGAGACTCGGATTTCTCCTATCGATTCCCTGATGAAGGGCGCCGTTCCGGACGATAATGAGAATCATGCGAAGTCAGTCATCCTCTTTCGAAATCGCACGAATAGTGCGAGAGATGTCAGGCATGGTCGGTGCGAGAGTCAGGAAGGCATACCAACCGCACTACGAACAGATAGTTCTGAGGCTGAACCGGAAGGGGGAGCCATCTACTGATCTAGTGATCGTGAGAGGTCTGAGAGCATACGCATCGAACAGGGATAGGCCGATGCCGACACAGCCCTCACAGTTCGCAATGATTCTGAGGAAGCACCTCAACAACTCCCGGTTGATCGGGGTCGAGCAATTCGGGTTCGACAGGGTGATTCGTTTGGAATTCGAGCATGGTAGGGGTCGTCTAAGCCTCGTGATCGAGTTGTTCCGAGATGGTAACGTCCTGCTTCTGGATCAGGATGGAGTGATCATCCGGCCGCTTACACATGCCAAGTACGCCAGTCGTTCACTGAAGAAGGGGGAGATATACTCACCCCCTCCAGAGGCAGTGGATCCTAGGAATCTGAATAGGGCCTCTCTGGACGGGATCCTAGATGGGAGTGACCACGCTCTAATCAGGACCCTGGCCTCAAGAGCGAATCTTGGTAGAGTCTATGGCAGTGCGGCATGCTCAATCTCCGGCATTGGTGAGGAGACGCAAGCCAATTCACTGTCCGTTGAGCAGAGGGACTCCCTCGAGGGCGCTCTGACTGAGATGCTAGGTAGTCTCGATGAGGGGGAGGGGGGAAACATCTGGCTTTCTGATGCAGAATCCAAGGCCTCTTGGATGGATTCCGACAACGAATCGGAAAGAGACTCGGCGGCGGCTGGAATCGTCGAGTTCTCCCCAATTAGCCTGCCATCGATGAACGAGGAAATGAGAGTGGGCGTCAGTAGCCTCTCTCATGCCTACGATTTCATCTTCGGTTCTCACGATGCTGCAGCATTCATCCGAAGGGAAGAGGAGAAATTGATTGAGACCGGTGAACGCGCGGAGGACGAAAGTTCGAAGCTGACAAGGAGAGCATCACAGCAGGAGAAAGCGATAGAGAGATTCAATCAGAGAGCGGTGATCACCCAGGAGCTTGGCAAGTCTATTCAAGACAATTGGGAGCACGTTGATTCAATATTGGCCCAGCTTAGTGCGGCAGTAGAAAAGAGAGGTTGGCAAGATGTTGCAGAAATTGCCCATGAGGTTGTTTGGGTAGACAGTGTAAATCCGTCAAAGCATACCGTAGTTGCATTCCTTCCAGACGAGGACGGTGATCCGGGGGCCAGCGTCACTCTAGAGGCTTCCAAGACTGTTCATCAGAATGCCCAGAGGTACTTCGAAGAGGCTAGAACCCAGAAGAACAAGGCAAAGGGGGCCAAAGAGGCTCTGAGGAAGACCGAGAGATCCAGGAATACTGCCGAGAAGAAGGCTGCTAAGGAGGCAGCCTCAGGGAAGCTCAAGGGGAGAAAGAGAGCTAGGCGCTTTTGGTTCGAGAAGTATCGCTGGGCAGTGGTATCCGGGGGGCACCTGCTGATTGGGGGGAAAGATGCCAAGGGAAACGACGTTTTGGTCAGAAAGCATCTATCGTCCAACGACCTATACTTCCATGCAGACCTACATGGGGCTCCCTCTTGTTCTCTGAAGCTCAAGGATGGGCTGATTCCCAGTAGCTCACAGCAGGGAATAGTTCCAGAAGGTGTGGTGTCTCTACAGATTTCTCAAACCCTAGGAGAGGGTTTCGAAGATGCTCGTGAATTGGGTGATTCAATTATCTCTGAAGCTGCTCAAATCTCCGTTTGCTGGTCCAGAGCTTGGGGTAGTGGTGGTGCTGCTGCGACAGCTTTCCATGCCAGATCAAGCCAGGTTTCCAAGACGACAGAGACCGGGGAGTCTCTTGCAAGGGGGTCATTCGTTGTACGAGGAGAGAGGAGTTGGCACAGAGATACACCTCTTGAGATTGCAATCGGATTGGCAGTGGTCAATGGGGTTCCTCTTCCCGTCTCTGGTGTACCCAAAGTTATCTCGGAGATGTGCCATAGGTGGGCGAAGGTAGTCCCGGGTAGGGAGAAAAAGGATAGTGTCGCGAACAGGATCTCGAAGTCTACGGGACTCGGGCAGGAAGACTTGCTTTCCTGTCTCCCTCCGGGTGGTTGCTCTGTAGAAGACCACGGGCTAATTCAGCCCTGACTTCGAGACGTCCACTCAGGGGCAGTGATTGCGTAAAGAGCCGAGTCTGTGTAGTGGTCATACAACCACTCCCTGTCCTTAGAAACACCCTCGAGTCTCATTCCCAGTCCCTCAGCAATCTTTCGGCTTGGGTAATTCTCCACTGCCGCCTCAATCACTGATCTATGGAGCATTAAGTCATCGAAGCAGTGTTCGATCATCCTAGAGCATGCCTTGGAAATTATTCCCTGGCCCGATGAGGATTGAGAGACCCAGTACCCCAGGCCAAAGCTCCTGTTACTCCAATCAACCCAGTTCAGACTGATCACTCCCACCAGATCTCCAAATTGTCGAATAAGGTAGAAGCAGAAATTGTCATCTTTTTTCTCTGACAGGCTCCTGATTAGAGCAACCTCATCATCCACTGATGTGACGTCATCCAACCAAGGAAGCCACTCCCTCAGGTATGATCGATTTTCATCCACTATGATAAACAACTCTTCCGCATCTTTCTCCACTGGTGAGATAATTTCCAGGCCGTCCTCCACGAGTAGTGATTTTGCTGGCTCGGGATGGGGGGAGTCGGGATCTTCCGGCCATCCCATTGGTTCAGGCATCAACTTAGGCCACGCATTGGAGCGTTATAGTAGTTTTAATTCGACGACAACGCTTCAAGTGGGCTGCCTCATGCGAGGCTATGAGCGGAAACGGGGAGTCGGACAATTTGACTTATGGTGACTATCTCCGACTCCACGAATTATTGGATTTACAAGGTGATGAAAGAGGGGTTTCTTCCGACGAGATGCACTTCATCATCGTCCATCAGACATTTGAGTTGTGGTTCAAACAGATTATTCGGGAGCTATCAGAAACAAGAGGGGTTCTTTCACAGGTTCCAGTTCCAGAAGATGACATTCCTCGTGCTGTAGATCATTTGGCAAGGACGACTGAGATATTCCGATTGATGGCAAACCAGTGGACAGTCCTAGAGACGCTCACTCCACAAGGATTCCTTGCATTCAGGGATGGCTTGGGCACTGCCTCGGGCTTCGAATCTTTCCAGATGCGTGAGTTCGAGTTTCTACTCGGGTTAAA
>Ga0315329_10000857_pt1 | contig 11974 bp, 6 predicted proteins | sample M150032315metaG_FD_203459 | JGI IMG/M metagenome (GOLD analysis project Ga0315329, IMG submission 203459) | Ammonia-oxidizing marine archaeal communities from Monterey Bay, California, United States - M1 500m 32315 | ecosystem: Environmental > Aquatic > Marine > Coastal | place: USA: California...
AGATTCCTTGGAAGCCAAACTGGCCCCAATGACTCCCGATAGTCCAACCTTTAGTGATTACAGAGCAGAGCATGTAGTTGCACATATGCGCGCTAGAAAGGAAGGTGCACCCCTTGCAACATGGCGCGAGGAAGTATTGGCAGCAAGGGAGGTAAAGGCAAACCCCCCTTCTAATGACGCAGGAAAACTTGCAAAGGAAGTTGGCGAGAAACTGTATGACAACCATCTAGACGGAAGAGATATCTCTTCAAACGGCCGAGGATTACGAAACATTTCCCCTCTTGGTGCCATTACAAATTCTGTGAAACTGGTCGCATTTCTTTCGTTCCTACCACTTACCATTTTTTCACTAACTCTACAAATTATACTTGGTAGATTACTTGGAGATAATACCGATGAAGGAATGGATGCAAGAACAACTTACCAATTTCTTGCAGGCATGTTTGGTTCGCTGATTATGTGGCCAATAATGGCCACAATCCTTGTTTTTCTTGGCACAGTATTCCAATCAGAAATCCATCAGGTCATCGGCGTCGATTGGACAATAATACTGGGCGAAACCGAAGTAATGAGGGCGGCATCATTCATTATTGCGTTTATTGCAAGCATAATTTTGTTCTTAATTTCTGCAAACACCTTTTCCTTTGGGTGGGATGTTTATGTCGATCTTCGCAAATTCACATTTCGGAAACGAATTGGACGAAAAATAGCACCCCAACTTGAAAAATTACTCTCTTTACTTGAGTGAACGGGTTCAAGTGAGACCACCTCTTCGGAAGACCGATGACTCCTAGCGAAGTTGAATCCACAGTGAGGGATTGGCTATCAAGCGAGAGGATGGAGATTAGGGACCAGCCTGACGAAAGGGCTGTTTCTCACATGCTTGTCCGATACCCCGCAGGCCGGAATGGCCACATGTTTGCTGTTGTAATTCCGAAAGGTAGAGACCTTGTTGCAATTTCAAGCATGACGCGAGTTGACGGAGGTCAGCAGAATTCAATGAAGGAGCTGATGAATGAAGACGATGTTGAGTGGAAGGCATGGGTCCACGAATGTCGAATGCAACTCATCGCATCAGGAGTTGATTGGTCAGTTCACATGGGCCGTTCTGGTGAAGAAAGACCTGGGCCACTTCAAGCATTCAATGTCAGCGAGCCAATATGGTTTGATGGACTAACAAAAAACGAATTAATGCAAACCTTACGCCGGCTGTGGCTAGCAAAACTTGGAGTAATTCATGAAATAAAGTACACATTTGGTACCGGAACAGGCTCACCAGGGCCAGTCGATGATTGGGAAAAGAAAGGGATGCAAGGAAAGGGTTCGGATAAGTCTGGAACCGGGCCCGCAAAACAAGTTGAAATTGATGAAACTATGACCTTTGGTTCAGGGTTTGACCCCTCCGAATGGGTCTAATTATTATTGATTTCAATAATTACAATTGATGACCCGAAAGGGGCGCGGTTAAGTAGGAAGAAGAAGGCCTACTGTTTGTCTTTGGAGAGTATATTCAATGGGTCAGCCGATGAAGTCAATCACATTAGTAGCAATACTGCTGCTATCAAGCCTGTCAACTGTATTGATGGCGGAGCCAGCCTCCGCCACTCAAGTGGTCATTACCGAAGCCATTCAAGTCGTGGACAGCGGTCCATCAAACGACCGAATGGCAGCGGTAGCATCAGATTCAGAAGGCAACGTCCACGTTGTCTGGAGTCGTTCGAATATGCACCTGTATTATTCAATGATGTCACCTCGCGGAGAGACATTGATTGATGCCACGCAGATTTCTAATTCTGGACTTCACAAAATCTACCATCCCGACATGGTAATCGACGATCTCGACAATGTTCACATTGTTTGGGCCGACCTATCGGGACAACACAAAATAATGTACACTGCATTGCGTCCATTTAACACGGCAATGGACGGAAGCGTTTCAGAGGAAAACACACTCACCGGTATTGATGACACCATCATTGCTCAAGCAGTCAATAACCGCGACTGGCCAGCAATCGACGTCGATAGCAAGGGCAATGTCCACATCGTATGGCAAGACAACTATGACTCTCTTGACATATTCTTCCAGCAACCGCAGATTTACTATGCAATGTTGCAGCCGGACTATAGCACACAATCGTCTCTTATGCTCTTTGACGATACTCTACTTACTCCAATTATCGGCCACAAGGGACACCCTGACATCGTCGTCGATGCTAATGACTACGTTCAGGTTGTTTGGGACGACACACGTGGAGGCAAGGTCGAACTTGCATTCATTGTCGATACCTCTGGTTCAATGTACTCTGAGTGGGCCGATGTCTGCACAGTAGTATACGGTGGAAACTTCGCTAGCGGTGGGTTCTTCAAAGGACTTAAGCCAATGCTTGAAGAAGGAAACATGACAGTGTTCGAAACAATCTACGGACTTGGAGGATTCTTACCAGGTGCTGCAAGCAGTGGCAACTGCGCAACTGCATATGCTACCGGCGGCAGCGGAGGGGGACCCCGTAATACACCACTTGGGCAATCCCCGGGAGATGATTCTGGCGGCGTCAGAAAACTACCGGGAACCGTCTACAATGGCGCAACATACTCCGGATACTCTGGTGAGGATTGGGGACCAGGTTCTAACTGGGCCTGCCTTTCATGGAAAGATTCGATGGGCAATGTTCCAGGAAACCCTCCTACTTCTGACGACCACCGATGGAATCCTAACGCAACCAAGATTGTCATCCCAGTTTCTGATGAGGGACCAAAGGACGGAGATCCTTCCCAGCAAGCCGATGACACACAATCGATTAACGAAGCTCACGACAACTGTATCGCAGCAGGAGTTGTTCCAGTCGGGCTTTACGGCCAGTCATATGGTGGTGCAAATAACATCCAATCTCACATGAAGGATTTGGCACAGTGCCCTAACGGTGTTGTTTCAACCGCTACACGTAATTGTCCTGGTAATACCGTCCGCAGCACTGATGCTGGCGGACAGACATACGAATTCCCTTCAGGAACTGGTGGCGCTAGCCAGATGCAACTTCTTGTTGAAGCAATGGTATACATCTCCACAAACAATTCTCGTGAGATTTACATGACCGTTCTAGACCCATATGGTAAGATGGATAACGATCCATCTTGGGTGCCTGGAAATTCGGGCCACTCCACTACTGGGAGTACCTATGCTGAAGACACAGGTCGTGGAAGCGAAGGCCACCTCGTCGTTGTCAACGATACCCGAGTAACTATCGATGATGCATTCTCTTACCACCCTACAATTGGCGTGGACATGATGGGCAATACCCACATCGCATGGATGGATGGACGCGACTACGGATTTGAGAAGGGCGTACCTTACGAGATCTATTACACCAAACTGCGACTACAAGGAGCAGGAGAGTGGGATGGAGTACCTGATGGGCTGTCCACATATGCAATCAAGAAGATTGACGACACACCGATTTCAGAAGTTGAAGGATGGGGCGGAGCACCGCAGGGCGCATCCCCTAACTCCGCTTATCCATCATTGTTAACCGACGATCAGAACAAGGTTCACATTGCATGGCACGACTTTGGAAACGCAAGCGCGTCTTCAGAGATTCTCTATGTTCGTCTTAATGCAACATCCCTAACTGGGCCTGGAGAGACGGCACTAGATCCATGGGATCCAGTACCAATTACCTCTTGGCAATCATCCAAACTTGGACCATACTCAGGAAGTAAACCTTCAGTTGGACAGCCGCCGGCATTCTCCAATGACCTTGGTAGCGGAGCCCATGTTGCATGGTCTGATACGAAGAAGTGTGCCGATGTTGACAATAACGGCAAGTGGACAGTTTGCTATTCTCACGTCTTAACAGGACAAGTGGATATCGAGTTCGATGCAGGCGAAACCTACTATCACGTAATTGAGCCAGGAGAGCAGACAATATACAATCTGACCATCAACAACACAACACCTGGTCCAAAAGACCTCGTTGCAGATACTTACAATCTCAACATTACCGGTGTTCCAGAGAATTGGACAGCAACCCTCTACTTCTCGAATAACCATACTGCAATTTTCGCAGACACTCCAATCTTCCTCGAAGGTGGAGAGATGGCCAGATTCTATCTACGCGTTAGAGCACCATCTATCTATCAGGCAGAAGAAGACCAGTTAGCTGAAATTACAGTGTCAGCGATTTCAAACAAAGACCCTGCAATACGGTCCGATAGAGTAACTCTTACTCTAATGGATGTTGTACATGGAATCGATCTCGACACCAGTCACCGTATGGCAGATGTTGAACAAGGACAAACTGCAATTTTCTCGATTACGATTACCAATACCGGTAACGTGCACGACTCGTTTGCCTTCTATGATCCAAATAGTTTGGAAGGCCAGCAGGAATGGCTCTTGCCATTCGGATGGCAAGTGGACTTCCCAATGCAAGTCGCTCTTGACCCCGGACAGTCGGTGACAAAGAACCTGGAAATCAGTGTGCCAACGAGCCAAGACCCAGGAACTTTCGTGCTTTATGTTAAGGGATGGTCTGAAGGCGAGCCGGTAAAATCTCTTGAGAAAGGAACTTATGATGTTCTTGAATTGTGGATTAACGTCTCCATCCGTTCAATTGGAAACATTGTCTTTGAGATATATGATACCAGTGAGATTATTCTACCCGGCACATGCGCTGAGTACGATGTAAATGTAATCAAGAATTATGAAGCAGGCTACCTAGTATTCACTACCCCAGGCTCCCCAGAAGCGAAACCTGACGAAGTAGACCTCAATACTTGGAGGCAGGAGCATTGGACAGTAGAATTAGACTTCTCTAATGCACCTGGTCCACGTGATCCTGGAGAGATGAATAGCCCTAGACTTTGGCCAATTGAGACAACATACACGGTTGTAGTCGATGTTTGTGCACCATATAATGCGAATGCAGGGCTTGGTCCAGCAGTCACAATTAAGGCACATCTTGAGGGCTATCCACGTGTTGCAGACTCAGTGATTCTTTCGACAAATGTCATACACGTATTCTCACTTGACGCTTCAAGCGATTTCACCGAAATCGGTGCAAATCCTGGTGAATCATGGACAGTGCCTACCAGTGTTGTAAACATAGGAAACGGCCCAGATAGATACGACTTGAGACTATCTCGCGTCCACGATTCCCAAGGAATCGATGTTCTATGGGATGTCGATGTTCCTCGAAGTATCCTAACTGAACTATCTCGTGACACCTCGCAAACCGTTGATGTAACAATCAATGTACCAAGCCAAGTCCCAGCTGGCGATTATACAGTTATTCTTCAAGCATTTAGCGAAGAAGACTATCCTGATGCATCTGGACACCGCACACGTTTGCGAGATGAAGTAGTCATTATCGTGACAGTTAACGAATTCTATGATATGCAGATTGAAATTGACACCAGTGTCGACAATGCAATCAAAACCAGTGCACCGGGGCGTATCGTTGAATTTATCGTAAATGTCACAAATGCTGGAAATGTACCAGACATACCTTCGCTGCACAACCACACTTCTCAGAAGGACGGTTCGACTGGCGAAATTATTTGGAACACATTGCCCGGAATGGGCGCCCTTTCCGAGTGGAAGGTCGAATGGCAGATGAGAGAATACATCGGTAGCGATCTAACCGTCGACATCGAGTGTATCGAAATGGTTTCCAACGAAGAGGTATTCCCAGATGACGCTTGTGTTTATCTCACAGACCTCAATGAGTGGAGACTACCAGAAATGGACCCATACACCACTCATACATTGGTTGCAACAATCCACGTTTCTACAAATGCCAAACTCGATACCCGCCACATTGGTCTAAAGGTGACTAGTATGGCTGGCGACATGGAAGCAGAAGGCGACCATGACGATAGCCCGCAATGGGCAGGAGAGCTGTTAGATACCAACGAATTGATTGTAACTCTGAGACTCAGGGCGCCAAACTTGGTTATCTCTGATGTATCAGTTGCCGAAACCTCTGCTGAGGTAGACAAGACAATTCCAATTCGTGTAGTTCTACAGAATACTGGAAATGTCCACGCAACCGATATTGAAATTGTACTTTGTGAATTCGATGATTTCGATGACGCAATGCAAAAGGAAATCCGTAAGAATGGATGTCCAAAGGACAGCGTCGTAATGCGCAAGGTAGTCGGTGCTCTACTAGCACCAGACGCAAGTGAGGATGCAAAGGAGATTGAAATCTACTTACTCTACCCTGTTACTGCCGGTAGTCACGACGTTGTCGTAGTGGTTGATCCCGACAACAACATCGTTGAGGTTAGCGAAGCAGACAATCTACGCAAGGTCAACGAGGCGCTAGAAAGTAATTCGCCATTCCTAGATGTTGCAGGAGAAATCATCAGCGATTGGGCTCTACCATTCGGCGTATTGCTTCTGACCTTCTCTTTGTTCGGAGTGCTATTCCTTGTCGGACGCGGTCGCCGCGCCGAAGTGAAGGGCCGTCTTGCAGAGCAAAGCAGCCTAATCAACGTCCTTCAAGACGAAGCTTGATTGAAACGCCTTCAAAGAGCCTCATCGGCCCTTTGTTGGTTGTATGCCTAGCGCAGCCCACCACGGTAGTTCTGCTGCCTGTGGTGCAGCAACGAATTGACCAGTCCGCTCTGCTAGTTGTCTAACAACTCTTGAGCGCACCTCGTCCATCAGTTTCTCACTAGCTACAGCCCCAAGTTGCAACTCTTTCGCTAAAGCATTGAAATCGAAAGGAGTAGTTGGGGCTTCGAGCATGTTGTGAATGACATGACGCTGCTCATATGACTCAAAGTCAGAATCAACAGTTGCTGAAATGCGTTGCTTTATTTGCTGATGTAAAGCGATCAAAATATCTCGTTCTGTGTCGAGTTTTTCGATTTCATTTGTAATTTGAGACAAGTGCTGCATCCCCTCGCCAACACCAATCATTTTCCTACCACTAACACTTTCAGCAACGTGAGCAATTTTTCCCCTAAGGGTCTTCGAGAGTTTTAGGGGGCCACCTGTAGGTAGTGAGCGTTGTTCACAATGAAATAGATCGGGGCCCAAATCAATTCTAAGCGAAATTGCTTGCTGAACCGAGTAAATATTGCGCGGAGGGCCCCCTTTGCTACTCGCAGCCTTCATTTTTACAACAAATCCAGCCTGCTCGAGCAACTTCAAATGCTTCATTACCGCTTGTTGCGAAACACCGACCTGGTCGGCCAACTGCAAGGGATAATGGGGCTCTCTAACGAGGCGTTCAAGGATACATCTTCGAACCTTATTTTGAAGCAGGCTTAGGGCATCGTCGAGGTCTGCCATGACTACACAACCAGTGGTTACCTACCGTCCGACACCTATCAAGGCGTCGCATGGCCATCACGACTCGTCCCATTTCTTCCATGAGTTATCTTCAGGCAGCTTCTCTGGAGTGAATTCAGAGGCGATATTAGTTGACCCCCCAGTAGAACTTGACGAAGTTGGTTTGACTCTGGTATCTGCGTTTGAAAACGGAGAAGGGGGCTCACGTTCTACAAGAGTAGTAGGATCTTCACCCTTCATCAGCCGATAAATCTGGTCCGTAGTAAGAATATCTGGGCTTGCGGTTTGAATTGGCTGCTCTTCGCCTTCTGGAGTCATTGCATCAATGATATGCTGATTTGTGATGAGATGTGTTTTTGCAGCTTGACCTCGATTAATCATCATCAACATCCACCCAAGAGGAATTAGTAAAAATCCAAGACCACAAGACCCAAGCATCACCATTAGGGTTGGATTGCTAATAAACGAACTAAAGTAGGTTGCATCATTTGTCATATAGACCGTAATTCCATCACAATCGACACAGTCCTCTGCTGGGGAAACTTGCACCTCCATTTTTTCATCGATTGACCATGAGCCTACATCTGTAAAAGTTGAACCATCACCGGTTTGAGCCTCGTAATCATGCCTACACCCTTCTTCAATTATTTCGGTAGCAGAGGCGCCCTCTACCTTTTTGAGTTCAATAATGACCTCATCCGGCGCATCTTCAACCTCTAAGACCCAACAACCGGCATCAAGGGTTACAGCACCAGTTTCTCCAAGAATAACCGCGTGCTCAGCAGACAACCTAGGGTCCGAAAGATTACTCATTTCATCATTTTGAAACACCAATAGAGTTAGCCCAATAACGGCCAGACCTACTCCAATAATCAGCAAGCGCTTGGGCCACGGAGATACTTCGGGCATGGCCTGCATGTTAGAGGCGTTGCGGCGCCCGTCCTTCAACCAAACGGAATCAAACTAGCCCCATCTCTCCCAATTTTTCAGGGAGATAGGTGTCTGTAACGAAATCCAGACCGTATTTTGCAAGCGACTGCTGCTCAGCTTTCTTACCAATATCTAACATCATATTGATCTGATCTTGCCACCAACCATCAGCAAATCTTGGGTCTGATAACTCAGCATTGAGCGCTTCGATATCCTTTTTCGAAAGGTCATCAGAAGGAAGGTCATATGCAATAATATCGTCAGAAGTAATTCCGAGGTAACTTGCAGAAGGTGTTGCAAGGTACTCTGAAATGTGAGCGGTTTTTATCGCCCCATAAGCAATTGATGCAAAAATACGGAACGACCAGGGGTCGCCGTCAAGGAATACAACAACAGGCACATCCCATTCTTCATTCATCCTCTTCATAATTCGCCGTGTAGAACGTGCAGGCTGACCCTTCAAATGGATTAGAGCACAATCATAATCTTCATCAAAGCCATTTTCAATCAATCGGTCAAACATTCCACCCGTCTCGATAGCCATTAGAAATTTAATGTCATGTTCCACGAGTTCAATCTTTTCTCTTTCCACATTATATGGAACTCCATACCCCGAATCACCGACATCGTCACGAGCATTAATCCTCATCCATTGCCCTTTGCGATTTAATTCATTGAGAGTTACATTGCCAATTATTCGAGATCCATCCTCTTCTGGACGTAGTTTGAAATCTTCTCTTAGACATGTGGTCACAACTTCGAGATCTTCTGCGAGATTATTCGATTCATTCTGACTAGAGAATTTACCCAGACCCCAAGCTTCAGAAATATAGTACATTTCTCTTAATGTCGAAGACTTCCCCGCTTCAATCATCTCCTCGATAAATTCTACCACATGCAATGCCCGTAGTAGATTCTTTGCGGAACCAAGGCTGGTCGCATCTCTGGTAGAGCGTTTTTTCCCGTACTTGAATACACCAAATTTCTTATCAAAGCCAATGTTATTCTTTGTTCGAACTGGAAGCGTCATTGTGGGGGGCTCCCCCTTTACGATTCGATCATACATCTCTTCTACCACTTCATGGAGGCGCTGTTTGGTAAGTTCTGGATCATTTACTCGTGCCATCATTGTTCACCTCCAAAGAGGGTTGTTTGACCGGGCTGCCCCTCTACAAGGCCTGGCTCAAATCCATTCATTTCTTCTTCATCTTGGGGCAATTCTGCAGCATTGAGAATTTCTTCTTGACGTCGAATTTCATCAAGCATCTTTTCATCTAACTTGGTCGCACCAATTACATCTTGATTACCGCGGAAGAAAACTTCGGTTTCATTCCAATCACCCTTTTCGAGCCCTGCTAATGAGTATGTAACATATGCCTGTTCACCGGGGTCCAATGTTTCAATTTTCCATGCCCATATTCCCGCGGCTTCCTTTCGGCCCCCGCGCTCATTTGCAGCCATCTCGGCACCTTCTTTTTCAGGCCAGTTTACCAATAGGGAATATGAACGTGCTCGAGAGGTATAATTAAACAAAGTAATCTTGACATCTGTGCATTTTGTTTCACTATTCCAAACGGTTTCTTCTTCACAAATTACTGCTGACATTATTTTGGTAATAGAGCCGGCTAGTGCGGGAACTGGGCGCCCAAGAATCGATGCAGATTTTGCAGCGATAGCAGGAAGGATGTCATTGATCAATTCGAATTTTTCGCGAGTCTTTGCCATTTTCTTCTTTTTCTCAAGATGCTTTCTCAAGCCGCGCCCCATTTCCAGCATGGCCTTGCGCGTCTCTTCGAAAACAATTTCATTATCAGAAAGCGCCTCTTTAGCTTCAGATGTAAATTGGACATTGGTGCTAGCAAGATGTACTAATACTGCAGCAGGCCCCTTTGGAACCCCTCTCCCTCCTGGTTGGTCTAAGCCATATTGCCGCCAATCAACGCTCTCAACAGCCTTGGTCAACAAGCATCCACCCTGTTGATACATTAGCGGCACCCTATTTGCAAATCTAAGAATCTCTACTGGTTTATCAGAGGCCATACCTTCTCCAAAAATCAACCCAACCTCTACCTGAAAGGGGTTGCCGTGACTGACGGTTGGCGCCCGCGTCATCGTTGCAATAAATTTTGAATCAATAGTTTTTGATAGGCCCTTTTTGATTAGCATCTCTTCAATTGGAGATAGGCAATTAGTAGGTGGTGAAAGGAGTTTGATGGCTTTATTATTGATCAACCGTTCTCCTTGGAATGATTCGAGTAGAGCGCGAATTTGATCGGGTTTGAGGGATTTTGGTTTAGCGGTAACGGCTATTTCCGACGCTTCGCACAATTCTTTTGCTGCTCGCATAGAAACTCCTGAGAAATTAGATCTCAAGAATACAGTCATCCGAGAGTCTTTCGATTCCTTACACATCCGTTGCAACTGTCCAAGCTCAATCCCATGAGGATGTGGCTTGATTGCATCAACTTTACCCGGTAGTCGTTCAGTAACTCTAGGCCAATGATACACTTCTCCATCAGGATCTGTGAAAGTGATATCCGCATGAGGATTTACAATGCTCGTCATTCGAAGATACTGGAAAACCGATTGCCTTCCACGTTGGTATTTCGCCTTCATTCGGCAGGTGACTCGAACCCCATGCTCCTTGAACGTGTGATCTTCATTTTCCCAAATAATCCTATCCTGGTCACTTTTTATCGCCTTATTCTTTCTAGTGTCCAATCCAATATTCACACTTACCGCAGTGGCGTCAGACGCTACTTTAGAGAGGATGTGAGTGGGCTTGCCAGTAGTTAGTTGAGAATACATCACTACGCCGGTAATTCCAATTCCTTGCTGACCCCTAGATTGCCTAATTGCATGAAATCTCGAACCGAATAATAACTGTCCAAATACCTTTTCAATACTCTTTTGTGGAATACCGGGGCCATTATCTTCGCTGATGAGTTCAATAATATCCTTCTTCGAATCCAATTTGTTGATTTTTACTCGAATATCCGGTAGGATACGTGCCTCTTCACACGCATCAAGAGAGTTGTCTACTCCTTCCTTTACGGCAGTGATAATAGAGCGCTGTAGGGTATCAAACCCAAGGAAATGTTTGTTCTTCTCAAAGAATTCTGAAATGGCGATTTGTTTTTGATTGCTTGCCATTTTGTCTGCAATGCCTGCCATGGTACTCACTCCGCAAGAGGTCCTCCTCCGTCCAAATGACGTTGGGCCTCGAACGAATGTACCGCATCGCCTAGGGTTCTTGAACCATCCCCGCCGGATGCTCAGAAGAAGCCTCTATGTGAGCCAATGTAATATTGCGAAGATAGTAGATTATCCATACTGTAAAAATTAACGACACCCCGATTGCAGCCCAGTATGTCCAATCGCGAGATTCAGTCATTGCAGTTGCAATTTCATTGGCTTGACTACCCCACCATGCATAGAGTGCACCAGGGACAACCATTCCAGTATTTCCAATAAGATAATCCCTCCAAGTCACATCGGTAACGCCGTACCCGTAGTTTAGAAAGGGGTAGGGAATAACTAGGCTCATTCGAGTTAGCAAAACACACCGCGTACCATCATTTCCAACCGCTTGTTTTAGAGCGGTCAACATGGGTTTCGATTTTAGTTTGTTATCCATCCATCCATGCAAATATTTCCGAGTAATCCAAAACGGAAGAATCGCACCGAGGCACGCTCCAACGAATGCAATCGCCCATCCAGCCCAGAAACCAAATAACAAACCAC
>Ga0315329_10000863_pt1 | contig 11948 bp, 5 predicted proteins | sample M150032315metaG_FD_203459 | JGI IMG/M metagenome (GOLD analysis project Ga0315329, IMG submission 203459) | Ammonia-oxidizing marine archaeal communities from Monterey Bay, California, United States - M1 500m 32315 | ecosystem: Environmental > Aquatic > Marine > Coastal | place: USA: California...
GCAGCAAACGCAGCACGGTCAGCAGGGTTAGAATCAAAAACTTCCTTCCAGCTATCATAAGAACTTGTGATATGCACTACTACTAGTAAATCCATATTTTACTCCTTAATTAATTTTGAAAAAGGTAACTAACTTTCATAAAAAATCCATCAGAATTTCTTTGAACTGAATCAAAACGGAATCGTCTTGGTTCCGTTAATGCTGAACCATAGCCAATAAACACTAAAGTTCCAGGTATCGGTCTATATGAAAATAGGAAATCTGCCTCAATATTATTTGTCTCAACTGATGCAGCCGGTACAAAGTCTCCGTTTGAATCTTTAAAATATATAGGCAACTCGGTTCGCGAATTATCCCTTAAAGTATCTCTATATCTAGATGTATACTGAACTACTCCTCTTAAAAAAATAGTTGGTGTAATTTGGTATTCCATTTTTATTCTTGGAGTTCTACTCTCTGATACTAAGGAACCATCTGAGGGACGAAAATTTTGTTGCTGGTTATATCTTATCATCATTCTAATTTGATCAGTTGGGTTCCATTTTATTATAGATTCAATAAGAGAAATATCACCAGGTGCCCATTCATCATAATTAGGATCTCGCCCAAATCCATATTTAATTTTTCCCGATATCCGATCTAATTGAGGCGTACTCAATTCCATCATAACTCCAATATTGAACAAGTCTGGTGTACCTTTGTAAGATGTAAAACCAGAAGAAGTTTTGATATAATGATTAGTAAAAAATGATTCAGGGTAACTAAAAGTTTCAATCCATGTAAAATTAGTTAACTTCCAACCATCACGAAACTGTATAGCAAAGGAAGGGTAAAGTCTTCGGTCATCCGGACTATTGCCATTAGTAAACTCTGAGTAATCCCAATTTCCCGTAAAACGTAAAGATAAAATTAGTTGTTCTACTATTGCATCTTTCTTACCATAAAATCGCCTAGTCGGACCAGTTGACACTGTTACATAATTCCCTCTTTCAATAAATCCAACTTCCGGATTAAACTCATTATGGTAACCTTTAAATGAGAATGAGCCAGACCATTTTCGCCCGTTGGCATTAGCCGCAATATCCCACATGGGTGCAATAGTTCCAATATTCTCTTTATCATTAGTTTGACTAAAACCACCTTGAGCGCGAAAAGTGTAAGTATCTTTAGCTACAAATTTGCCATCAATGGCAACTACTCGGTTAGACCAATCTTTATGAGATTTATCAGTAAAAACTAAACCCAGATGATTTTGATCGGACAGATCTCTTTTCAATCGAAGCGCATTAACATAAGAAAGATCCATTTCTGATATTGATGGACCACTATTATCTGCTGCTGAAATAAATCCTATAGTATTTGCACCAAATTTTCCCGCAATTTTACCTGCTCCAACGGGATTAGCAATTCGTCGAGTATAAATGAGTCGAGTTGGAGTTTGGAACCGCTCAATACCATCAAGGAAAAAAGGTCGTTTCTCAGGAAAAAATAGTGATCGTCTTGGGTCATAATTTATCTGTGCAACATCTGCCTCAATTTGTGAAAAATCCGGATTTACAGTTGCATTGATTCCTACGTTTGAGGACCAACCATATCTAACATTAAATCCAACAGGGTCTGTCATTTCAGAATTATAATTTTTATCATCTGCCTCACGCTTGACAGCACCTCTTATCTCAGGATTAATATCAAATATTCTATCACGTTCAATTCCAGATAAATTAAGCAGTTTTCCACTTTGCGCAAGAAATGAGGCCGCTCCAAGCTTGGTGCTAATCAAGGTAGATGTGTAACCTGAATGTTGAATATAGCGTAAAACATTAAAACCCCAATTTTGTGTATTTTTACTCTGATAGCGTAAACTTTTGAATGGAATTTCTACCTCAACGATAAAACCATCTTTGGTAACTCTCCCTCGTGAGTTAAATACATAATCAGGATTATCATCCAACCTAAATGACTTTGAATTCCGTCCCATTGAGGTATTATCTGTAATGGTTCCATCCCCTTGTTGACCTAGCGGGTTAACGGAAAATGCAAATGCTGATCGTTTGTCATCGTAAGTATCTAAAATAAGGATAAGATAATCGTCATTTTCTAGTTTGTCACGGTCAGCTAAAGTCGATCGAACTTCGTTATGAATTTCATGGGCAATAATTCCGACATATAGAGCTGTTGGGCTATACCAAATTCGCACTTCAGTATCATCTTCAGCAGGTCGTCCATCTACAGGTAAATAGCTTGTAAAACCAGAATGAGATACGGCTTTAGACCACTCAACTTCATCCAGAAAACCATCGATATTCACATTTTTTTGATTAAGACGAGGGGGCGAAATATCAAAAGAATTGCTTAATTGAGTTTGTTGACCATTTAGAATTAGATAGCTAGATACTATGAGCCAGAGGCGTTTCATTTATTTACAATTTTCTTTAACCATTTTTTTAGCTGTATAATAGCCCAGATCAGCTGCTTTTATCCAATCATCACAGGCCCCTTTTATATTTAGGTCGTTTTTAATTAATCCTCTAATAAAATAACAAAAAAACTGATTTGCAGAACCAGGATTTAATTCTATTGATTTATTGAAATCTATAATAGCAGAAGATTTATCATTCAATTTAAAAAACTTTACCATTCCATTATGATTGTAATCAACAGCATTTTTGGGGTTTTCTTTAATATTTGCATTGTACCTAAAGTAATTACCTAATTCCTCAAAATCATTTTCTTCCATCATAATTTGATTTTTTTCATAATTCATTTCAGCAATACTGTCTAATTCAGTTTGAGTATTAACTTTCAATACTTTTTTATTTTTTACCTTAATTTTTTCAATGTAATCAGAATCAGATCTTGTTGAAACCCAAATTGTTTCTGATGAGCCTTCATTGGTATCATTTCCATGATTTATAACTTCAATCATTTTACTATTATCAATTGAAAAGGAATTACTTACATATGTTGTAGGGCCATAATCACCTTTTTCTTCTTGAATAAAAGAAAGGGCATCAGAAGAATTTTCTGTAATAGCTTTATACCCACACATATGGCATTCTAAATATCTAGTCATTTCATCAACTTTATTAGTAAAAGACCATGAACCATTATTGTCAGGAAATAGCTCTTGTCTATGGCCAGTGGGGGAATAAGTTTCAATTTCTACCCATTTTCCCTCTACTTCTATCGATTCTCCAGTGTCTTTATCTATATCATTTATAATAAATGAATCAACATTATTATATTGTTGACCGCTTTTTATTATTACAGCTATTCCATATCCTAGTGTAGTAATTATTTCTCCAGATGAACTTGGAGCTTTCCTAACGTTCAGACCGCTTTTAGCATTAATAACATATAGGTTATTTAAATTTTGAATGCTATCAGATATAATAAAATAACCTTGGTCATTATATAAATTTATATCCCCGTAACTCTTTTTTAAAAAACCATCAAACACATAACCTTTTATTTGTTTTGTTGATTCTGAGTATTTTATCGAGGAAAGTTTTCTAAAACTTATAGTTGATGATCCATCTGTCCATACAGTGTTATCGTGCTTTTCTAAAAATGTCTCCTGTCCAAAGGAAACTAATGGAGCAAATAGCAAAAGAAGTTGTAGCGTTTTCATTATAAAAGTTACATAAAATTTATAATAGTTCTGATGGAACGGATACGGGCTTGTTTCCACCTTTTTACATATATTTGATATTATTTGACTACTTCTGAATAATCCTGATAGCTTTAGACCAAACAGATGATTTATTTAAGTAATATCATTTTCCTTGTTTTAACAAAGTCTTTAGTTTGAATTTGATAAAAATAAACCCCGGCAGATACGGGTATGTTAAAATTGTTCCTTGTATTCCAGGTGATGGACTGATAACCAGGAGACATTTCTTTATTTAACAGTTTTGCCACTTCCCTACCTCGAACATCATAAATGATAAGATTAATATGAGTCTGCTCTGGCACATCAAATTTAATTGTTGTGATTGGATTAAATGGATTCGGATAATTTTGATGTAATGCAAACTCTTCAGGCAAAGGTTTGAACAAGATTTCTTTTGTTCCCTGGCTAATTAACTCACCTTCCGGATCAAACATGCGGTACATCGCCGTAATGGTAACATCATCTTTACCATTGATAATATAGGGTATTTCAATAGATCGCATCTTTTGCTCTAGATAACCAGCAACCATAGAATATTTTCCATGGAGTGTATCGATATGACTCAGCATCATTTCTTGAGTTGTTGAAATTTGTTCATTCGATTTAATATTTAAATACTCCTTGGGATAATCAAAATAAAAATCGATCGCGTTTACTTCTTTGGAAAGCTGAATCCTAAATATGCTATTTTGAATCATATACATTAATTCATCACCAGAATTAACATAATCGCTCGGAATCATTTTTTCACTTTTATTTAATGACCAGTGCCACATTCGTGTAAAGGCTGCCGCATCATATATATCAAATTGACCATCCACTTCTGGCTTTAAGAAAGGTACGTTCCCAATGGTCGGTCCAAGTTCATATTCTAAATCATTATTTTTCCATCCAGAAAACAACTGAGATAAATCCGAAGCATCTACTGAGCCATCTACATTATAATCACTCAAGTGTCCAACAGCATAAGTTAGAATTATATCACTTGTGATTGATCCTGCTTTATCTTGCAAGCCTTTAACTGTGAAAGAAAGTTCATCTCCTCCAATAAATGGACCAGTGACCGTCATCTCATATTTTTCTTTATCAATTAACTTATATTCAAATTTATATGGGTCTGCCTGTGAAGAACTTAAACTAACTGATCCTGCCACCACTGGTTCAGAAATTTTTAAATTTAATTCCAAATCACCCAAAACTGTATTAATAGCTGTCCAATTTTCTTCAGCAGAAACAATGTATGGGGAAATGATGTCTATTAATACGCCATTAGATGAACTCGTTTCGGAAACTCGCCCTTTTGCATCCATACCAATAACATTGAAAAAATATGTTGAGTCATGTTCAAGATTTAAACCAGTAACAGTTATAAACGTATCACTGATTGCACTTTGCCAATCTACAATATTGTTCACTTCGTAAGAACCAATAGCATATTCATAATTAATTGAACTATTATTTTCAAATTTTTTCCAATGAGCAGATAGAGATAAGCTATCATTCCACAAGGAAATATCATTTACTTTCAAACCATCAAGAATTGGGTTAGTCCTTAAAAGTCTTAATGCACGCATACTTTCATAAGCCCCCATATCAGGAGATGATCCTTCAGGATTTGGTCTAGGATCACCATTGAGATCGGTTAGTGGAGCCCCAGTAGATGAGCCTTCACCAATTGCCGGTGAGTAAGGGTCTAAACGATAATCAATTGTTAATAGCGGTGATAAACCAATACTACCTGTTCCCCAATTAATCGTATCATTATTCACATTATTAATTGAATCTTTTCCTCCTTCAATAATCGAATAACTGATATCAATACCCCATGGGTTATTTTCATCATCAAAATATACCTGCTGAGGTTTGTTGTTTGATATTATCGAGTTAATAACTTTAGGAGTATTGGTAGCCTTACCATTTTTAAGTGTTAGATATAGACCTCCACCATATGTTCCCTTGTTATCTGCAATTGTTACATTGGTAAACTTGGCACCAGATCCTTCTTGTCCAAGATATGCCCCTCCCCCATAGGTAGCCGAATTGTTTACCATTAAAACATTGATTAAATGCGGTGAAGAAAACCAAGTATAGAGCCCACCACCTTGTCCATCATTTTCATCGATTGTTTTATTATCTCGAATAACCACATGGCTAATGATTGGCTGAGCTGAGAATGAGCAGTTTAAACCACCTCCCCAGTTTGTCGCAGTATTATTAACAATATTAAGATATTCCAAAGTAGGACTGGCACCATTACAATAAATACCTCCACCATGCGTTTGTGTTTCATTAATTAAGGTTCCAGATCCATTTTGTATGGTAAAGCCAATCAATGTGGAGGATGTATCTTCATTGGTTACAAAAGAAACAACACTTCCATTTTGATTCCCATCAATGATTGTAGAGGATATATGGGCTTTATCACCCGTGGTCATATACAAAGAACCAAGCTTAATTCCCTTTCCAACAAAATTAATATTTTCTTTATAGGTCCCATTAGAAACCAATACAGTACCATCATTACTTACAGAATTAATCCCTGCTTGAATTTCATTGTAAGGACTTTCTTCCGTACCCAACCAAGGCCCATCTGCATTCTCACTATTGACAAAAACATAATCATCAATGTAGTCGATAAATAATTGATCACTCAGTTTACTTTCCGTGCCATTAACCACTGTGGAAACTGTAATCTCCACTTTTCCTGTGCCCAATCCTGTTGGCACAACAATTTGAGGTGCAATACCAAATACCGGATCACTTTTTGTAGTCAGACTCGTATCTTGAAATGCTTTACCGTCTTTAAATAAGAATACAGTTCCACCATATGTATCTATCCCGTAACCGGATACCAAGATTGTATCTTGTGCTATAATTGTATCCACCGCAGTCCATCCATTTGCTAAATTTTTATAAACTTTTCGAAGATTAGGGCCATCTGGAACTGATTGTATATTGAACGACAATGGCCAACTGGTTAAAAGACTATCTGCTGTAACAAGTACGCGCGTTGTACATATACCCGTTGTCAGTCCAGCAGGTATGCGGACATAAAGTTCCGTTTCAATTGATGGCGTTTTAAAAATAGACCCCTCAAGCACTGTTTGATCTTGATAAAACTTAACCGTCGTTGAATCAAAAGGTGAACCAAAGTTGAGACCGGTCAATGTGACCATTTGCTCGGTTACAGGTCCATCTGGATTAATAACATAAATATCGGGGAAATGACATTTTGATGTGTTTTGATTGCCAATTGAGGAAATACATGAAGGGTAAGAAGGACATAGATTGTTATCTTGCAAATATATTTTTGACAAGTTTGGGATGTCGCATAGATTTGAAGGAACTATCCCTCTGAGTTGATTGTTATTTAAACGAAGATCCTTTAAACTGCTGATATTTCCGATAGCGTCAGGGATTCTACCAGAGAGTTGATTGCTATTCAAATAGAGATAATTTAAGCTACTAAGATTACCAATCGTATCAGGGATTTTTCCAGAAAGTTGATTATAATGCAAGTGCAAAGATTTAAGATTTGTCAAATTACCAATGACTTTAGGAATACTACCCGTAAGTTCATTATCAGATAAGTATAAATTTCTTAATTTTATAAGGTTACCAATTTCATCTGGAATAGTACCAATAAGCTGATTCCCTAATAATCCAAGATAATCCAAGTTTGTAAGGTTTCCGATTGTTGCAGGAATAGTTCCCGTTAATTTGTTAGTATTCACAGAAAAAGATGTAAGCTTCGTCAGATTACCTATTGTAGTGGGTATTGAGCCGGTCAATTTATTTTGAAATAAATAAGCTTTATTCAAATTTACCATGTTACCGATCGTTTCAGGGATCACACCATCTAATTCATTTCTATATAAACCAAGATATGTCAGTTTCGTCAGATTACCGATGGATTCTGGAACTTCTCCGAAAAGTTTATTATCGGCCAAAACCAAGTTGGTCAGGTTTATCAGGTTGCCGATAGATTCAGGGATTACACCTGTAAGTTGATTACTATGTAAAGACAGTTGTTTTAGGCTACTAAGGTTGCCAATCGATGCAGGAATTGAGCCTGCTAATTCATTATTATATAATTTAAGGGCTTCCAAATTTGAAAGATTTCCAATAGTCTCTGGAATTAGACCAGTGAATTCGTTTTTATACAAATAAAGATGGGTTAAGCTACTAAGGTTACCGATAGAATCTGGGATTGTACCGGTGAGTCCGTTATTATACAAATAAAGATGGGTTAAGCTACTAAGGTTACCGATAGAATCTGGGATTGTACCGGTGAGTCCGTTATTATACAAATAAAGATGAGTTAAGCTACTAAGGTTACCGATAGAATCTGGGATTGTACCGGTGAGTCCGTTATTATACAAATAAAGATGAGTTAAGCTACTAAGGTTACCGATAGAATCTGGGATTGTACCGGTGAATTGATTGTTAGACAAATAAAGTCGAGTTAAGTTACTAAAAGTAGTGATGGACTCTGGGATTGTACCGGTGAGTTTATTATTATCCAATCTCAAATCTTTAATTTCAGTGAGATTCCCCAAGCTTAAAGGAATTGAATCCGATAAACTGTTATTTTGAAGAAACAATTTTTCCAGTTTTATTAGGTCTCCGATAGCTACTGGAATTCCATCGCTAAATTCAGCTCCTGCAATTTCTAAATGAGTTAAGTTAATTAGATGCTTGATCGAATCAGGAATTGACCCTGTAAATTTGTTTTGTTTGGATTTCAGGAATGTTAATTGAGTTGGATTACCAATGCTCTGTGGAATTGCTGCCTTTAATCCACTATTGTTCAAGATCAATTCAACCAATCGAGTATCTTTCCATTTCTGTGATCCCAAATCAAATGGACTAATACTTAAGTCACTGTTCGCAATCATATCTTTAAGAAATTGTAAATCGGTTTTTAAATAAAGATCTTTATCTTTTTGCTCGTAAGTACATCCTTGTTGATTACCCCCCATAAAGTTAGCGACGCAGGTAGGATATAAATTATCAGAAGAGGGACAAAATTGATTATTATAGATTGTAGAAAATTCCCAATCGGCCTTATTTAAACTCTCATACCTATTACTCCACGTTAAATTTAATGTGCAAATAGTTTCGGGAATTTTTCCACTCAATTTGTTATTACTTAACCCTAGATGAGTCAAGCTGATAAGGTTACTGATAGACTCTGGAATTGAGCCCGTAAGCTCATTATTACTTAACCCTAGATGAGTTAAACTGGTAAGGTTACTGATAGAATCTGGAATTGAGCCCGTGAGTTGATTATTATATAATCTTAGGATTTCTAAGTTACTTAGGTTATCGATAGCCTTTGGAATGGATCCCGAGAGTTGATTTGAATTCAAATAGAGATATTTTAAGCTACTAAGATTACCGATAGAATCTGGAATTGTACCTGTGAGTTCATTAATAGATAAATCAATTATATTTAAGTTACTTAGATTTCCTATTGATTTCGGAATTGTACCCGTGAGCTCATTATTGCTTAACCCTAGATGAGTTAAACTGGTTAGGTTACTGATAGAATCTGGAATTGAGCCCGTTAACTCATTATTGCTCAAATTAATTTCTTTTAGTCTAGTGAGCTTTCCAATTTCATCAGGAATCGAACCCGTGAGATCGTTGCCACCATAGCCAACGCCACCCAATAAAATATATTCTAGACTAGTAAGATTACCGATAGTCTTTGGAATAGATCCGGTGAGTCGATTGCTTTGCAAATTAAGATATCTTAGGCTACTAAGATTTCCAATGGAATCTGGAATTGTACCCGTAAGTTGATTTGAATTCAATAAGAGAACTTTTAAGCTACTAAGATTTCCGATGGAGTCTGGAATGGATCCCGTTAGTTGATTACCTAGCAAATAAAGGTCAGTTAAGTTACTAAGGTTAGTGATGGACTCTGGAATTGTACCTGTGAGTTGATTGCTAGATAATCTTAGAGTTTTTAAACTATCAAGATTACCGATACTTATAGGAAGTTCACCTTTTAAACTAGAATTTTCACCTTTGAATTCTGTAAGTCTTCCATCTGACCATTTTTGAGTACCCAAGCCCAAAGGCTCTACAGATAAATTACTATTTGCGATCAAGTCTTTGATGAATTTTATATCCTGCTCCCAATAACAATTTCCTTCAATTTCAACATATAAACTGTCACATTCGGCAACTGCTGTTGACTGCAATACAAAAAAGACTAAGCATATCTCAGCCCAAACGTTAAATAAATGATGCTTTTTAACGTGCATCGATTATTCCTTTACCATACCCATTAAGGGTAATTGCGTTAGCATCAGGATCAAGCAGAATACTTTCTTGACTAATCCTAAATTCTGTAAATCCCATTGAACGGGGCTTAAATCGAATCAAAGCAATATCGCCGGTTCCCTCTATAGCTTTGCCATTTGGTCCAAGATAAGTGATAAAAATTGTTAATATGCCGTTATTACTATCATTTTCTGTGATAAAAAATGGTTGGTTATCACCTTGAAAAAGTGATCCCTGAATCACAGATTCAACTGAGAGTTTATTAGCTTCATAGTGTACTTCGATCTGAGCCATGCCGACATTTTCGATCTTCATGGCATAGACTTCCACTTCAACTGTATCCTGTATTGTAACCACAGCATTATTAGGGAAGAATACTAGAGCTGGGGGATAGATACCTTTTGCTTCTGCCGCTTCTAGATCTAAGGGGTTATCAAAAATGCCTTCGTGCAATTCACATGAAATCACAAACAAGTAACAAACAATGATAATTTTTTTAATCAAGTGCAATATAGAACCTCAATTGAGGGCTTTTTAGTTGGGGGTCATATACTAAAACAAAGCCAGATTTCTCGGCAGATGATTGCTCGAGGATTTGTCCCGATACATAGGCGTGAACCATGTTAGCTACCCAAAAAGCGCCGCCAGCATATGCCAGCATGAGTAGCTGCTCATTGGATTTCATTTCCTCATCTAATACTTTTATTGCTTGAGCTTTTAACGCAGCGATTTCTTCATGATCAGTGGCAGCATTATAATTTGGGTAAATTTCTTCAAATTCATTGTATGCCTTATCGTATTCAGTGTACGTCATGTATGCTGCACCACCAATTGCCAACTCGGATCCCAGCCAAAACCACCCCCATCCTTTTCTTCCTGAATTGAATTGCCCCCACCCGGGTAAAACGGTAGAACGTAACATTGCGCCTAACTTGGCTTTTCGAAGTCTCCTTCTTGCTTCTCTTGCCGCTTCTGCCGCCCTCTGTTCAGCTAACAGTTGTGCTTCTCTTTCTTTTTTTGCTTTCTCTTCTAGGAGGCTGTGGGGAGAAACCTTATTCATTAAATTCCAGGCAAGCAGTCCAATCTCTACAATCAATCCATTTGGATCACCCATGTAAAAGGATTTTCTTGAATCAACAACACCGGTTTCTACAGATATTATCTCAACCTCCATACTAAACCAATTCTCTGATTTGGTAACAGACCCTATAACAACATGATCCACTCCCAAAATCTCTCCTATTTCCATGGCGCATGATTCGTTTGTACAAATTTTATCCGACAATTGCCGCTCATCAAGTATCTCTTTTACAATCTCTTTAGAAACTATGGCAAGTACTGACTGAGTATTTTTTAATTCAATGGTAAATTGATCTGTGATTGCGTCTGACTCTGATTGACCAATTCCATTGCCTTCAAAAACCAATACAGCCATAGTATTGTAAAGCCTATCCTGTGCGTTTATATTTGAAAAGATGAGAATTAAAGATAAAAATAATAAATAAGGCAAACTTTGTAGGAAACGTTGCATATAAAATTATTACTTATTTATGGTGAAGTTTTTTGAGGAGTTTGTATCAATATGATTTGTATCCATAAAACGTGTATTTCTGTTATCCTCCTGAATACTTCTGATTAATCCTGACAGTTTTAGATAAAACAGAGATTTTATTTAAGTAATATCATTTTCCTTGTTTTAACAAAGTCTTTAGTATGTAATTGGTACAAGTATACTCCTGCACTTACTGGGTCACCATAATCATTGGTAGCATTCCACTTAATTGAATGGTAACCAGCTGGAGTACTTTGCATATTGAAGGTCTTAACCTTCTGACCCAGCATATTATAGATCGTTAAGGTCATATCTGTGACCTCAGGTATATCAAACCGCAAGGTTGTCGTTGGATTAAATGGGTTTGGATAGTTTTCATGCAGGGCAAACTCTGTTGGTATACCTTCTCCTACTGTTGATAGGTATTCA
>Ga0315329_10000864_pt1 | contig 11934 bp, 11 predicted proteins | sample M150032315metaG_FD_203459 | JGI IMG/M metagenome (GOLD analysis project Ga0315329, IMG submission 203459) | Ammonia-oxidizing marine archaeal communities from Monterey Bay, California, United States - M1 500m 32315 | ecosystem: Environmental > Aquatic > Marine > Coastal | place: USA: California...
CATCGTGCACCCTCATGATGTCTATGCCTTCATAGAAGGCATGTGCTGCAACCCCTAAACTTCCTGCTAGGCGCTCAGAGGTATTGGGCTGATTGCAAATTTGACCGATCATTGACTTGCGGGAGGCTCCCCACAAAACCGAGTAAGGTCTCAAATCCTTACTAGATTGCAGTAGTGCGATATTGTGCTCGAGATTCTTTCCGAAACCAATACCTGGGTCGAGGTGAATTTTGTCCATCGAGTGCCCTCTTTCGACCAACTCTCTCGCCTTTGATAATAATTCATTATTGACTTCTTCTACCACGTTGTGATAGGTGGGATTGTCTTGCATTGTTCCCGGATTGCCCCTCATATGCATAATACAGACTTCGCAACCGCTATCGATTACCAAATCAACCATCTTTGGGTCACGCAATCCACTAACATCATTCACCATCGTAGCACCTGCTGCTAAGGCAGCTTTCGCCACTTCGACATTACGAGTATCAACGGAGATTGAACATTTGCCACTTAGGGCTTCAATTATTGGTAATACTCTCGACAGTTCCTCTTTTATAGAAATTTTTTCCGCACCTGGGCGGGTGGATTCACCACCGATATCGATCCAATCTGCCCCCTCTTCAATCATTTTCAATGCTCTTTCAATGGAGCCATTACGGGATTCCGAATGGAAGGAGTCGGGTGTGGCATTGATAATGCCCATCAATAGCGGACGGCGTCCTGAATCACCCTCGCGGACCGCCATGTGATGGTGCCTGTGAGTGGCATGTTTTATGAGATGTGATGCGTCAGACATCCGCATGTCTGTCGTGGAACCTCTCTCTGAGGAGGCCGAAGAAGGTCTTTCAGAGGATGATGGATTGCTTCCGAATGAGGAGCAACTCGAGCTGTTAGAAAAGATCCTTTCGCGCTTAGTTCCAAAGGACCGAGCCTCAATTGGCGAGATGATTCATTCGAGATCTCGTTGGGTTGGAGGGATATTTGCAGGCTATGCTGTATTCTGGTGGCTATCGGTGCTGTCTCAGTCAAATGACCCGCCATTCAACTCTATTTTCTTTGGACCTGAATTTCTCACTGTGACAATTCTTGCTCCATGCTTGGTATTCCTTGGAAGTATTCTATCTGATTTCAGTAGAGAATTAGGCCAGTTAGTGCCTGGACTATTGAGTGGAATAATGTTCGTTCTGGCAGTACTATATGTTGCAGAGCCAGCGATTCTTGGATTCCTTGGCGACAGTATGACTCCAAGCCAAGGAATGTGGTTCTTCGTTAGATTGGCGATTCTATGTACAACGGTACTAGTAGCTGCCAAATTATTGATTGATGCTGTGCTATTGGGATGGGCAAAGCGATTGATGGATGCTTACCCCTTCATGCAGTTGATTGGCGAACCTGAAAAGGGAGAAGCCGGTGAGATTACGGCTGAAGATATCGAGACCGAGCCTTGAAACGCTGGACCGGCTCGCCACTAACATGGGCGAGAGACTCGACGTGTTGCGTTTGGGTTACCGTAGGGGCCGTGACCCTCGAATCACTACACACCTTGCACTTGTAGCCCGAGCACTTGGTGCCGACGGTTTCCTCCTTGCTGGTGATGAAGACCAAGACATGTTCGACAATCTTGATTCCGTATGCGATCGTTTTGGTGGCGAAATAGAAACAGGACACGTAAGTGGCTTGGGCCATCTAAAGAGACATGTCGAAAACGGTGGTGTTGCAGTTCATCTCACTATGTATGGTGAGCCCTTCCGTCAAGCGATTCCAAAGATTCGAAGGGATAGACCACTCCTTGTCGTAGTAGGGGGAGCAAAGGTCCCAGGAGACGTCTACAAATTCTCACAACACAATGTAGCAGTTGGAAATCAACCACACTCTGAAGTCGCTGCACTCGCACTATTCATGGACGCCTGGTTTGGTGAATCTGGAAGCGAGCGACAATTCCCCGATGCTCGGTTAATTATCGAGGGAGTAAACGGCGGAAAGGTAGTTCACGACACCAGTGACGAAGAGTAGTTAGTAATCACTTGTAAACTTGTACTCCGTGGGTTCTTTTTTCAGTTTGCCTCGCGCAAGAGCACGCATACGCGAGTGCTTTGATGCCGTTGCCAATGATTATGGGGGGCATTAAGCGACCATCTCCGATGTCGGGGGCTTGGTCACAGAAAGGCGATACCTCGAGGGGTGACAGACTTCTCCTTCCTGACGCCACAGATGGTCTGGTAGCCGGTGAATCAATTCCTCTTTCAACCACTGGTGAAGGAGTCCTTCTTTTGGCTGATGGAGGACGTTATACTGGTCAATTATTCGGGGCTCCGACTTGGGGCGAAGGCGAGTTGGTTTTCACAACAGGAATGACTGGGTATCAGGAATCATTGACCGACCCCTCCTTCGCTGGACAAGTTCTAACTTTCACATATCCATTGATTGGGAATTATGGAATCCACGCCGGTACTAGTGAATCCGCAGGAGTCTGGCCCAGAGGGGTCGTTGTACGACATGCGATGAAAAATCCTGACCACCGTGATTCGATTGCAAGCATCTCGGACTTCCTTGCAATACACGGAATACCGGGTATTGAGAAGATCGACACCAGAGCAATCACCCGGCGAGTCAGGGAGCATGGTTGCGTACTCTGTGTATTTGGGCCAATCGAAGATGAGGCTGCCATGAAAGCCCATCTAGCTGAGATGAAATCGCCCGACTTAGAGGATTTAGTCGACCAAGTTTCAATTGACGAGCCAATTATTCTCAACGAGGGAGCCATGAGTGCTTCTGGCAAAGCACTGCCTCGAATTGCGGCATTGGACTGTGGAATCAAATACAACATTTTGAGAAGCCTGAGTTGCCATTTTGAAGTGGTGTGGTGCCCTCCAGAAACCAGTTTCGAAGTTGCTAAGTCATACGGGATTGATGCTTTATTTTGCTCAAATGGCCCGGGGGACCCAGCACACCCGGGCAAGGCTACTGCGGCGAGAAATACCCTTGCTGATGCGGTAAAATCTGGTATGCCAGTCATGGGGATTTGTCTTGGGCATCAGTTGCTAGGGCTGGCAAGTGGATTGCAGACTTACAAGATGCGTTATGGCCATCGTGGAGCAAACCAGCCATGCGTTGACCTCCAGAGTGGTCGAGTCTGGATCACAAGTCAAAACCACGGATTTGCTGTGGCTGACCCTGAGGCGGGAATGCTTGCGGCTCACCCTTCGGGTGCTTGTTCACAACCTGCTGCGAATATGCATGGTGCGGAAGCAAGAGTCAGGTTCGTCAATGCAAATGACCGCACAGTCGAGGGGCTCGACCTCATCGATAGGCCCGTATTCACCGTCCAATTCCACCCTGAGGCCTGCCCTGGGCCGCACGACGCTTATCCACTATTCCAGAGATTCAGGACAATGGTCGATGAGCACTTAGGAGGTGGAAATTGATGCCACGCCGTGAAGATATCGAAACGATTCTTGTTCTTGGTAGTGGTCCAATTAAGATCGGTCAAGCCGCAGAATTCGATTTCTCAGGCTCACAAGCGGTTAGGGCACTGCGAGAGGATGGCTACAAAGTGATCTTGGTCAATTCAAACCCTGCGACGATTCAGAATGACCCAGAGATGGCAGACATAGTATACATCGAGCCATTATTGCCGGCTGCCATCAAGAGAATTCTCGAAATCGAACGCCCTGATGCCTTATTGGCAGGAATGGGTGGACAGACGGCTCTCAATATTGCCAGTGAACTTGCCCATGACGGTGTACTTGACGCTCTTGGTGTCGAACTCATTGGCTCAGACCTCGAGGCTATTGACAAAGCCGAGGACCGTGATTTATTCAACAAGGTCTGCATGGAAATCGATTTACCGATTTCAGATGCAATAGCCTGTAATTCGATGGAAGAGGTCCTAAGTGCCGCTGATGAAATCGGCAGTTGGCCCTTGCTCATTCGCCCGGCATTCACCCTTGGAGGATTGGGTGGAGGTACAGCATGGAATACTGGACAATTGGTTGAGATTGCAACCCTTGGCCTTAGGAATAGCCGTATTGGCCAAGTACTCATCGAGGAGAGTATCCTTGGCTGGCAGGAGTATGAGTACGAGGTAATGCGTGATGCTGCTGATAATTGCACAATTGTCTGCACGATGGAGAACATCGACCCGATGGGCGTGCATACAGGTGAATCAACTGTAGTTGCCCCGGTACAATCCCTTTCCGACCGAGACCACATGCAATTGCGCGACATGTCGTTATCGCTTATCCGGGCGCTGAACATCAAAGGTGGATGCAATGTTCAATTCGCAGTCAATCAGTCAACTGGTGAAGTCAGGGTTATCGAAGTCAATCCTAGAGTTTCCCGTTCATCTGCCCTCGCTTCCAAAGCGACTGGCTATCCTATCGCTCGAATGGCAGCAAAGATTGCCGTTGGTTATACCTTGGACGAATTGCCCAATCCGATTACTGGTGAAGGGACAACAGCTGCCTTTGAACCAACTCTGGATTATTGCGTGGTCAAGATTCCACGTTGGCCATTCGACAAATTCCGCACAGCCGACCGCACACTTGGGACTTCGATGAAGTCCACAGGCGAGGTTATGGCTATTGGCCGCTGTTTCGAGGAGGCATTCCTCAAGGCATGGGCATCATTGGAACAGGGTGCTCCTCATCCACGCCCACTAACTCGTGCTGATGAATCAGAAGGCGAGGGGATGGCTGAGCGTGCCCATGAGCAATTGAGTGATAGCACCCTTGTCGATTGGTTATCGATTGCAACCGATAGGCGCATGGGTGCTGTAATCGAGGCATTCAGACGTGGATGGTCGATTGAAAGAGTTCATGAAATTACTAGGATCACCCGCTGGTTCTTATTCGGCTTCCAGCGTATTGCACAGACTGAATCCAGCATTATGGAGCATGGAGGTTCTCCGAATAGAATTTCAGAGGAAGACATGCAATTATGGAAATCACTTGGATTTAGTGATGGCCACATCGCTGATGCTTTGGCTGGATTCCCTGCTCTTGGCCTGAAGGGAGTGCCTATTGGCAATGGTGAGGAAGCGGTAATGGCACGCCGTCACCAGGTGGGGATCCACCCTATTTTCCGAATGGTCGATTCCTGTGCAGCCGAATTCGCAGCAAAGACCCCGTACTATTACTCGACATACGAGCCCAATGGCGAGAGAGGAATAGACATTCTACCTAATCTCGCCAACCGAACCAAACGTCGCCAGGTGGTAATCGGTTCAGGACCGATTAGAATTGGGCAGGGAATCGAATTTGACTATGGCTGTGTACATGCGGTTAAGGCGATTCGCGAGGCGGGAATGGATGCTGTATTGCTCAACAATAACCCCGAGACAGTTTCAACAGACTTCGATACTTCAGATAGGCTCTATTTCGAACCACTAACACTTGAATGCGTCACTGAGGTGTTATTGCGAGAGCATGCTCACGGAATTCTACTACAATTCGGCGGACAGACCGCCATCAATCTCGCCCTCCCTCTCGAAGACCGGCTCACCCGACTGGATATCGAATTGGGAATCCTTGGAACCTCTTGTGATGCAATCGATGAGGCAAGTGACCGTGAACGCTTCGAAGCATTTGCCGAAAGAATTGGCATACGAATGCCGAGAGGGGCAACTGGGACCAGTGCCGATGATGTTAGGGCAGCAGCGAAGAAAATCGGCTTCCCTGTCCTCATTCGTCCATCCTATGTTCTCGGTGGAAGAGGAATGGAGATTCTGGCAAATGACAAGCAACTCGATGCTTATCTTGAAGAGGCGTATCTCGCCCCTGATAAGCCACTATTAGTCGATGAATACCTTGGGCATGCTATCGAACTAGATGTTGATGCAGCTGCAGATGGTAAAAACGTCCTTATCGGGGCAGTAATGGAGCACCTCGAAGAAGCGGGAATACACTCTGGTGACTCCACCTGCTTCATCCCAACCCAGAATATCAGTGATTCAATGATTGCGCGGGTTAGAAAGCAAACTGAAGATATTGGGCTTGGGCTTGGGATCAAGGGTTGTTACAATATCCAATTCGCAATTCAAGGAGAGGACCTGTATTGCCTTGAGGTCAATCCCCGTAGCAGTCGTACTGTTCCATTTGTAGCCAAGGCCACAGGAGTTCCAATGGCCCGTATTGCGGCCCGGATCACAATAGGTATCCCTCTCTCCTCTCAAGACATTCCAGTTCCTACTTCTGGCCACGTTGCCGTTAAGGCCCCAGTATTCCCATTCATCAAACTCCAGGGCCTCGACCCTGCTCCCGGTCCAGAGATGAAGTCGACCGGCGAGGTATACGGTTCTGATATTCGAGCCGACGTCGCATATCTGAAAGCCCGATTGGCAAGTGAAGTTCCTGTTGCTACCGAAGGCGGTGCATACCTAACCGTGCGTAATGAGGACAAAGAAGGACTTGTGCCGGTAGCGAGAGAACTTGCTGAAATGGGATTCACCCTCTATGCTACCCCTGGGACTGCAGATGAATTACGAGCCCATGATGTCAATGTACAAACGGCCTATAGAATCGCAGACAGAAAGCACCCTGACGCCCTCGACTTAATGCGAACTGGAGAAGTTTCTTTCATTGTAAATGTTCCAACAATTAGTGGTGGAGCAGTCCGAGACGGCAATATGATGCGAAGATTAGCCGTTGAGATGAATATTCCATTCGTGACAACGATGAGTGGGGCTAAGATGGAAGTTGCAGCTATCCGTGCTAGACGTGAAGTAGACCTTGAGCCAATGCGCCTCAAGGTCAACTACTGATCAACAGGCGTCGTATGCTTCGACGATATACTGTGTTAATGGGCTAGTCCAAGCCAGTTCAGACAAGCCGTCTTTACCATCTGCATCATAGATGCGAACGACATCCTGAACTCTGACATTGCCTTCACTGGAACGAGCAACGATAGTCTTGGGTTTCAGTACCTTACCAGTGCCATGAGGGTCATAAATGGTATCAAGTGCATCAGCAAGGAACCAATCGGCCTTGTCTGCAGCCTTGCCTTCAAATGTCTTCTTTGGAGTCTTGGAGCCAAACATACCTCCAGCCTTCTTTGGAGCACTCTTCTTAGTAGAAGCAGTTGACTTCTTGCCAGCAGATGATTTCTTTGAACTGGACTTCCTCGATGCGGAACTACTGCTCATTTCGCCTTCTAGTTCGGCTCTGATATCCTTCTCGAGTTTCTTTCGAATCTTCTTCTCGAGGGCTTCTTCATCGAGGTTTGCAGAATCAGACTTCATTGTCTCGATAACTGTGAGGTAGTGTGAAGCCACCTGGATAAGTGCAGTCTCCATCGATGCTTCGAGTTGCATTGAAACCACATCTCCTGAGGAGTCGCGCCACTTGCGCCATTGCAACATTGTATTTGCATGGATATCTGAACCACACTTGGGACAGAAACTTCGCTTGGGTGGTTTGAGGACTGGAATAGAGCGCATAGCCTCGGGATCGATTCCTTCATGCTCTCCACTAGATACATCGTGAATGTGGGTACTGGCCTCCATTCCGAGGTTCATTGCATCTCTGAATAACCCTTCAGAGAGGTCGAGGGTTCCCTTCTGTACCAAGACCCATCCATCGGTTCCACGTACAGTAGCTCTTACTGCAGCGGAGGCGGCAACGCTTTCTCCGAATTCATATTTCTTAGAACTCAAATCATCCTCTTCATCGGATTCTCCTGCGGCGAAAGCCTCACCGATGTCAACCTCATCATCATCTGCCGGGGCAGCGATGCCGAGTAGAATTGGATTTGCGCCTTCCTCAACCTTGGCAATCATATCGAATTTCTCTGCCATAGAAATGTCGTCACGTCCACGAATGACCTCTTTTAATTGATTCAAATCGTGCCCTGTAGCAGTGATTGGACCGTGTACTGTCAAGTCGTTTCCACACGAAAGACAGAACTTGGAAGCGGGTTCCACAGCAGCCTCGCAACTGGGGCAGTAAACTCCGGCCATGGACGGCAATGTTGCCAATCCTCTTTCAAGTCCTTCGGTCCAAGAGTTTTGCAGACCCCCTTTAGGGGTCTGGCTTCAATTTCCCAACAGAGTAAGTACGCGCCCACGTTCTAATTCAACCAAAATAGGGGCGAGTCTCGGGCCTTTTTCACTGCCTAAAATTGAGAGGTATAGCGTTCGGTACCCTTCTTTCATTGGAATATCATTATCATTGAAGGCATTGGAAATAGCACCACCAATTCCCTTTACATTCCATTCACATGAAGCGAGAGTAGTTGCGAGTGCAGTAGTAATCCTGGAATCTAGGTCATTTGCCATCTCATCTAGGACGGATATTTTCATTTCTTGAGGAAAATGAGGGCCATTGATCCAATTATGCATTCTCGCCAGTCTGTTCAATATGCCTTCACCGTGCATTGCAACGATATCAGCATCGGATTTGACTTGAGCAAGCATCGCTAGATGTCTGAAAGTGATTGGAGAAGGAGCAACATTTCCGATACGGGACATGCGCATTGCGCCTATTGCATCTTCAATTGCGACCTTTTGGCGGCGACTCAACTCTTCTGAGGTCGCTTCGGCTTCCAGGTCACGAGCAGCAAGCCGTTCATATTCATCTGCGAGTTCAACCAAACTCATTCCAATGTCGAAATCAATTGCTTTCTTAGGCTTATTTGATGCTATGAGATATCGAAGGATTTCTGGGGGAACTAACTCCAATGCTTCCTTTGGCCCGATGGTATTGCCAGCCGATGAGGACATTGCTCCCTGGCCCTTTAGTGAAATCCATTCATATGTCATCGGATGAGGCGGAGTATCGCCAAATAACTGACTGATTTCACGACCGGTAGCATATGAGCCACCTGCGGCGCCATGGTCCTTACCAAATGGTTCGCAGGTAACGCCAATCCAGCCCCACTTTGCAGGCCAATCTATGCGCCATGGTAATTTTCCTTCGGCCGTATTGATATCACTGGTTCCCGGCTTGCCATTTTGGACCCAATGCACATGGGGGTGTTCATACCCTGTAACAGTCACACCATCGAGGCTACCATCATGGCCAAATGGGTTGTATGGAAACCAATCTTCTGCAAGCTCACGTCCACTCACTCGCTCAAGGATTTCCCTTATTTCATCGGAGTTTTCACAAGCCATTTTGGCATACTCAGCAAAGCATCCATCGGAATATGATTGGTAATTGTCAATGATTCTTGGAATTACATCGATTTGCTTGAGCGCTGCGAGAAAGGGTTCAAGGAAATGCTGAGCATATGTTCTGCCATCTGTGGTTGGCTTTCCTTCAGCATCAGGGGCAGGAATAGTAGCAAGTGGACATCCAATCCATTGCTCGTATTCATCGGAAAGGAATGAGTATACTTTGCGAAGTGGATCGGCAGTATCAACAATAAATACGAATTCTGCATCCAAGCCAGCATTTTTGCACGCTCGAGTAATCATGTCTCCAGACAGAATCTCTCTAAGATGTCCAATGTGAAATTCACCACTCGGGGTAATTCCTGCCGCAATAATATGCTTCTCGCCTTTGTGGGCCAGAGCCTGTGCGACAACATCAGCCCAATACATGGAAACTACCTCAGACAACAGCTGCACGAATTAGGCCACGCAGTGGCACACCTTCGACCTCGTTGCGAACAGTTTTGTTGACTAGAACCATGCATAGAGCAACTTCTGCTCCAGCCTCACGCATTGCCTCGATAGTTCGAGTCATGGTGACGCCGGTCGAAAGTACATCGTCGACTATGACAATTCGCTTACCTGCAACCTGGCCGTACTTGTTTGAAAGTGAACCGTGGCCGGCACCGCCATCGACATTACGGTGAATAGCGACTTCACAATCGAGGGCGCTTGCAACTTCGTTTGCGAATAATACACCATTGATACTGATTCCGACGACTGTATCAATCATATCGCCACACTCCTCGATTGCAACATCTGCCATGATGGCACCGGTATGCGCTACACGCTGTGGGCGTACACCAATAGTTCTCCAGCCAATGCGAATGTCTCGCGGCTTCTCTTCGATTGCGCTTCCTGCCAATAGCCATGAAATGGTATCCTGTGACAGAGATAATTCATCGGCAATCTGTTGTGAGTTTAGTCCTTCTTTGCGAAGATTACCTGCCATTGCACGCAGTTCCTCAATGCTCATTCCGGGCTCCATGGGCACCTCTCGGATGTCCGTAGGACATCAAACCATCGTCTGAGACTTCGGCTTAGAGGGGGAATCCTCAAATGAGGCGGGCCCGGCGAGAGGCTTGATGGCCGACTTTGAGTATGAGGCGCTGCTGGACCGCGCAAGGTCCAACATCCCTGAGGAGATTTCCAATCGTGCACGTTGGACACTCCCAGAACCACAAATCATGATTGAGGGTTCAAACACAATCTTCCGAAATTTCACCGAAGTCGTAAACAAGATGGAACGTGATGATAATCACTTCTACCAATTTATTCTCAACGAACTTGGGACCAGCGGTTCAAGGGATGGACCAAGAGCACGATTCAAGGGACGTATCCCTCCAAAGCGTCTGAAGAAGACCATAGTCAACTATGTCAACACCTACATCAAGTGCGGACAGTGTAATGCTCCAGATACAATCTTCATCAAGCAAGACAGGACTACACTACTCAAGTGTCAGGCTTGTGGTGCTACTCGCCCAGTCAAGCTTTGAGATTCATCAAATGGGCAACGGGTAGAACCCCTCCCTCGAGATAATCCAACAGATCGGGAATTGCTTCAGGAGTTAGTGTGAACCATTCACCTTGAGGGTAAACTACGCAACTGATTCCGTTTTCACAGTAATCCAGACATCCTGTTTTCTGCACTCGCACATCATCAAGTCCGCGTTCCTTTGCTGCGTTTTTTAGAATACGCATCAATTCAAGTGACTTTTTTGCCGAACAACAGCCACGTGGAGAGTTTTCTGGCCTAGTGTGACTACAGACGAAGGCATGCATTCTATAGCCCATATCGGTTTCAACTTCTGTATCCTTCATCCCATCACCTCATCCATATGAAGACCATGCGCTCTGCATCATTCTTCCAGGTCTTCACAGTCACACTATCCCTGCCAAGAATAAATGCATGGCGGTCATCGATGACCTGCCAAGACATTACTTCAGCCCCAAAGGTGAGAATCATCGGAGCCCTTGGTCTCTTTCTCCACCTTTTCGTGAAGGCTGGAACGCCTCTTTTGGTCTGCTCGCTCAAATTCGAGCAATTCTCTGTCATCGATGTATGCCGGGCGAGTATGCGCAATGAGAATTACTTTGACAATTACATCTCGAGAGATGTATACATTTTCTCCCTCGTCGGTGAGTACCTCAATCGAAGTTTTCCCACTCGAAAGCAGACGGCCACGAACCAAGGGGTTTTCACCTTCTGCAATTGTACGGACATCGAGCATCATCTCGACTAGATCATCACGGCGCAATCCATGGCGCCTTTCCATTAAGTCGCCTGTGTGAACGCTTCTCATGTCTTCTAGCTCGGGTGAACCAAGTTCTTCCCACATGCTTTGCGCCCAGTCAGGTAGTCCGCCCATGTAGAATCCATGAGGCTCATCCTTCTTCAAGGCTGACCTAAATATTCTCTGTCGATACTAAAAAAATAATCATGAGCAAGTAAAATGCGAAGATTACTCCGTATAATCCAGTAATTATCCAACCAATTAGATGCGCAGCCTTTGCATTACCGGCATCTGGGTGTCCAGGAAATTGGTTGGTGATTTGAAGGGCACCTTTTGCGACAATTATCGCAGGGATGGCAAGACAAATCCCCCCGGCTACAATACTAACGCATGCTAGAATCAATGCGAGGGTTGCATTTGTCTGAGGCCACATGGGCATCATCGCATATTGTGGTGTAGCCGCCATATGTGGCTGATAATATCCCTGATTCAATGGGATTTCGATGCTTGGCGGCTGGGGTACCTGCATGTGTATACGTACATGGCCTAACT
>Ga0315329_10000866_pt1 | contig 11929 bp, 11 predicted proteins | sample M150032315metaG_FD_203459 | JGI IMG/M metagenome (GOLD analysis project Ga0315329, IMG submission 203459) | Ammonia-oxidizing marine archaeal communities from Monterey Bay, California, United States - M1 500m 32315 | ecosystem: Environmental > Aquatic > Marine > Coastal | place: USA: California...
CTAGGTGACCCTTTTTTTTCACCGATGGTCCTCTGCCAATGACAATTGCTGATTTAAGTTTGGTCTTGCTGTTTGTGGGAGTTAATTCGGCTGCTGATGATTCATTCCAAATATTGGTTAGGTTTAACGGAAAGTTTTCTAACCATTCATCATATATCATTTCTGAATAAATTTTTTTCCAAAAATTTTCCCGGTTAAATGGTTTAGTCTTGCTCAAGGGTTACTCCTAACTAAAGAATTCTATAGTTTTTTCCAGTGCATTAATTTGGATCGATCTCTCATTTTGATCTTTTTGATTTGTTGTAAATAACATTAATTCTTTTTGGATTTTTTCAGCAACTGGCGTTTTACCATGACCAATTTTATTATTTAGAAAGCACGGTTCGTTGTACACTAATTGATGTGCTGCATAAATTCCATCCCCACCATACTCCATATACTTTTTTCTAAAGTCCTTCCAGATAATTCCATGTTCTTCACCATTAAATCGAGCGGCAAATGTCCAGTAAGTATTTGTATATCCTTCTTGAGTCGATTGAGGTATAAATAATTCTGAGTTTTTTATCACAGAAAGATATTCTAATGCCATTTTAATTCTTAAATTAACAAATTCTTCCGCTCTTTCACATTGAGCTAATGCAACAGCGGCACAAAGTTCAGGCATTCTATAATTATAAGCCATCAAATTATGACGCTGGTACATTGGATCTTGAAACAAATCCCGAGAAATTCTTACTTTACCACCCCCTCCAGTTATATTCTTGAATCCTACACCTCCAAACCGCCTCATTGAAGTAGCTAATACTTCATCATCTGTAGCAACAATTCCTCCATCCCCAGTTGAAAGATGTTTTGAGTTCTCAAAACTCCAACTACCAACATGTCCTACAGTTCCTGCTTTCCTGTCTTGATCATCAGATGCAAAGAAGCTTTCCGCACAATCCTCAACAACAAACAAGTTTGATTCCTTTGCAATCTTCATTATTCTATTCATATTACACATATTGCCGTACATGTGTACAGGCATGATAGCTTTTGTTTTTGAACTGATTTTTTTCTTAATATCTTCCGGATCTATCAAAAAAGTATCTTCTAATACATCTGCATAAACTGGAGTTGCACCACATTGCCATATTGCAAAACCTGGCATAGCTACAGTAAGAGAGGGGATTATTACTTCATCTCCAGATTTTACTTCAAATGCATTTAGAGCCATATGTAATGTGGATGTTCCTGAATTTGCAGAAACTGCATATTTTTTACCATGCATTAAGGCAAATTTCTTTTCCAATTTTTCATTCATTGTGCCAGATGCTGTAGCACTAAAACTGTTTTGCAGAATCTCATCAAGATATTTTCTTTCGTTTCCCGTAAATCTCCACCCTTTATTGTTCATTTTATCTCCTCATTGAATTTTCTTTGATTTTCAAGAAAATCTTTTTGTCTATCAATGTTAATCCGAATAAGGTTTTCATGCTTTTTAAGAAAATCAATAATAGTTTTCCCGCTAGCCAAAATATCAATTTCATTATAAAGTGCTCTAAAAAATTCTAAATCCTCTTCATAATCTAACGTCAATCTTATTTTTGTATCACGTTCAAAATCTTCTAGTGTCACATAATCTATTTTCAAATTTGCTTTTTCAACGAATCTAGTTATAACGTCGGCATCAGTATTTTCGTTAGGTACAATATTGTATAACTTTGAGATGGCTTTTTTTGTAAATGCACATGTAAAAAATCCTGTAACGGTATCGGGGGGATTTTCGATATATTCAAGTTGTTTTCTTTTTAATTCATACACAGCTCTTTTTCCAATATCATAACTTCTTGCTAAATCATCACCATCTAAAATAAGTGCATTTTCTACTTTGAATTTTTGAAAACAGTCATACCATCTTTTTATTTTATTCAATAACGCACCACGGAAGAGTTGAACATTGTGTTCCTTTGCTATTTCTTCAAATACATCATCAGTCTTATCAGTAGATGTAGCAATAATAACAGCAAAGCCTGTTTTTTTAGCCCTAGAAATTACAATATCAATTGATCTCAACTGATCCTTAATCTTCATGATTGCTTTATTTGGTAATCTAGATGAAGAATTTCTAACAGTAACTATTGCTGCATCTTTAATATTCAATGTTTTCATCACAAGAATTTTTGTCTTAATTTCTTTTGAGCAACCAGTTCCGAATCCCACACTCTCTTTTTTCCATCGCCTAAAATTTTTTCTATTCCCCTAATATCTCTCACAAGTCTCCTAACACCAACCGGTTCTAGAGAAGCTGCTTGATCGTGTCCATAAAAAGCTCTATTCAGTGTGACATGTCTTTCTAGTGATGAAGCCCCCAACATTATTGCAGGAACTGAAACATCAGTTGCGCCAGTTTCATGTCCACTATAACCAACCTCACAATGAAATTTATTTTTTAAAGTACAAATAACTCGAAGATTTGCTTCAGATTCTGGCATGGGATAAGCACTATTGCAATGCATTAACTCAAAAGGACAACCATGTTTTTTGAATATATTTACAGCATCTCCAATTTGTTTTAGAGTGCTCATTCCAGTACCAATAAATGTATATTTTTTTTCCTCCGCAATAACTTCTAAAAGTTTTTTATGTACAAGCATTGGGGAAGCCACCTTATTGTATTTTGTTTTGAATTTTCTCATACTAATCTGACTGTTAATATCCCAACATGAAACATACCATGGAATTTTTTTCCTTTTGCAATGAGTATCTATTTGTTTAAATTGTTTGTCATTAAACTCTCTATGAAGTCTCATTTCTCTTTGAGTTGTACCCCAAGGACTTTCAAGCGGAGAATCTAAAAATTTCTTTGTATAGATCTTTTCTACATTTTTCTTTTGAAATTTTACTGCATCGTATCCAGCATCCGCAGCCATATCAATAATTTTTTTGGCTATATCGATGCTACCCATATGGTTTGTTCCAATTTCTGCAGTGAGGAACACGTGATTACCTAATTTGTATTTTTTAGTTTCAGGCTTTGTCATTTTTATCCATCAGTTTTTTTTGAATTTAAAATTAAATCTGCTACTTCTCTTAAGACACCTTCCCCACCTTTTCTTTTACAAATATAATGAGCAATTTTTTTTACATCTTCTATTCCATCATTAGGGGTAGCTGAAAATCCAACCAGTTGCATAATTTTCAAATCATTAATATCATCACCAACATATGCAATCTCATTATTAGTTATCTGAAATTTTTTGCATATTTTTCCAAGAAGTTTTTCCTTGTTTAAAATACCAAAAAAAGTAAGAGCTGGTTTTATTTTTTTTGCTCTTTGTTTAACAATTTGAGAGTTTTCTCTACTCATGAAAATTGTTTTAATGTTATTATTTCGAAGTAATTCTATAGCCATACCATCTCTTGTATGAAATTTCTTCATAATCTCTCCTGTTTTTGAATAAAATATTCCACCATCAGTTAGTACACCATCAACATCAGTTACTATGATTTTAATTCGTGAACAGATCATACTTATTTTTTTATTCATTATCATCCTCTAGTTTTAATTGACATTTTTTATATTATTACCAGGCTGTCCATCCACCATCAATAACCAAGTTTGCACCAGTCATATACGATGATGCATCTGACATCAAAAATAATAATGCTCCATTGTATTCATCACTTCTTGCCATTCTTCCTAAGATAGTTTTTTCAGAATATTTTTTTATAAACTTTTTACTTTGATATGATTCATCTATTACACCGCCTGGAGTAAGAGTATTAACACGAATATTTTTTCCATGCCAATAAGCAGCCAGATATCTTGTTAAATTAACTATAGCGCCTTTAGTCGAAGCATATGATATAGGCGTGTTAAGTTTTGTTTCGCCATAAATCCTTTGGTCAGAACCAACCAAGCCATATGTGGAAGAAATATTTACAATAACACCGTTTTTTTGTTTTAACATTATCTTGCCAAATTCTTGGCAACAAAGAAACACACCAGTAAGATTGATATCAATAGATTTGGCCCATAACTCAAACGGAAATTCTTCAAATGAAGAAGCATATTTTAAAGACTCTTTTCTTGAACCCTTTGCAGTATACGCAGCATTATTAACTAATCCATAAACTGTTTTAAAATCATCAAGAATTTTTCTTTTCATTTCTACCAATTCAGATTTTTTTGAAATGTCCCCAGTGTATGATTTTGCTTTGGTATGAAATTTTTGTTTTAAAAATTTTTCAAGTTTAATATTTTCTCTCTTATTAACATCTATCAGTATTACGTTGGCGCCAGCTTCACTTAAAGTGTAAGCATATTGAGAACCAAGTAGTCCAGCAGAACCAGTAATGACTATATTTTTATCAGTTAGATCAAATAAACTAGAAATTTTATTTTGCTTCATATTACATTAACTATTTTCCTAGATTTTGCAGATTTTAGTATTGCAAGTCCAATTTTTAGTGTTTTTAGACCTTGATCAATATCATTAATAGATTTGTTTTGTGTTCTAACACATTTTAACAATTGTTTCATTTCTTCAACATACATATCATTGAGATTGTAATTTTTTAAATTCATAATTTCTTTCCATTTTTTTTTATTTAGTTCATATAAACTTACAATGTTCCTATTAAAATCACAAAATAATGTACCGTTAGTACCAACTATTTTACAACTTCTTTGTGCCGGTCTTTGAAAGAAATCTTGATGTACATGCGCAATCATATTATTTTTGAATCTTAATGAAACTGAGGCTAAATCCTCTGAATCAATCTCAAGATCACTAAATTTTCCTGTAATGGCAAAAACTTCTTTTACGTCACCGAATAACCAGTATAAATAATCAATCTCATGAAGACAGGTTAGAACCGCTCCACCTCCAAGCGCATTACGGCTTGAGTAACTTTTTCTATAATCTTCTTCGGGATGCCAATCAGGTAAATATGAACCATTTTCAGCATCGACATAGATAACACGGCCAATTTTATTTTTTGAAAGTAATTGCTTAACTTTTATCAAACATGGGTGAAATCTGAGATTAAAACCCATTAATGTTATAATTTTATTTTTTTCTACAAGTGAAAGTAGTGTAGTTATATTTTTTAATGAATTCGATAGGGGTTTTTCAATAAGTAGATGACATCTATTTTTAGCTAATTTAATTGCTGTTTGAACATGAAGATTACTAGTATTGCAAACCAAACCAATATCTGGTTGGTTTTTTAAACATTTTTCAAGCGAGGGTAAATTTTGTATCCTTTTGTTATTTTTGAAATTCCTAGTATTTTGTTTTGTACATAAGAATATTTCAGCATTTGATTTATCTAAAAGATTTTTGCAATGACGCTGACCGATGGAACCAAACCCGATTATAACTACTTTCAATGAAATTCTAAACTACTAATATAACGGTGCTTTTAATTAATTACTTTGAAATCATACTTTTTGATTATACATACTTTTCACTATAATTAACTTCTAATTTCAAACATGGTTAATTTACGTTTTTAAACCGGTTTTATCTTTCAATTATTTTTTATTACAAATAATTATGTGCATAGCAATCCTTTATTTCACTATCATCTTTTCTTTCACTATCTGGTGGAAGCTCTTTTCTTTTTCTTGTAATGTATTCATTTCTTTTATTTCCTTCTGATATTCGATTATATGTTAAATAGATATTTCTCCTAGAATGTTCACCTAAATTTGCATCAGATCTATGAGGAAGAAAACAATCAAAAAATATTGTATCACCTCTAGAAGCAATTACTGGTACAAAATTCATTCCTTCCAAGTCACTTCCTTGAAGCTGTTCATCATATTTGCCAATTAGTTTTCTTTTATGATGACCAGGTGCAACATACAAACAACCATTGTCAATACCATTATCATCAATAGTAATTAGTGCATTCATAAAATAACTTGCGAAGTCATCCCATCTTGCTTGGACATCCTGATGTGCTGCCCAACCCGTTCCACCTGGATACTTGTAATTTATCTTATCCTTGAATAGAATACATTCTTCACCCATCAAATCATTTAAACAAGCCATCAATTTTTTGGAATTTGCTAATTTTGATACAGAATTATGGTATTCAATAGTTTTTTCTACTCTAGTTAATATACGCAAATTATTTTTTAAATTGGTTTCATAATACGCCATTTCTTTACCAATTTCCCAGTCTTCAATTTTTTTCTCTGAAAATTCATTAATAGTTTTTTCAGCTTCTTGTAATTCATTCTCAGAAAAAAGATTTCGCACTATTAAGTAACCATCTTTTTTAAATTTCATCAATTCTTCCTTAGAAAAATAACTCACACTAAAAATTTAAGAAAAGGTTCTAAATAGTTTACGTATAATATCATCGTATTAACACAAAATTTCTGAGCGAATCAATCTTGTATATTAATAAAATCAGATAATGTGTTATTTGTTAGCATTTTATTATAGATTTCAAGATCTTTCACAGTGTCAAATTCTAACCAACCATTTTCAATTGGAATAGCTTTGATTTTGTGACCGTTCATAATCATTCCCTGCAAAAAATTTGTTAGTGTTGATTGCTCAAATGGTACATTTGGATTAAGGGGGTTAGATTCTTTCGATGTTTCATAGAATATTTTTCTGAAAAAATCTTTCAAATCATTAAGACCTTTATTTTGGAACATTATCAATCCAATAAACTGACCACAAATTTTATCAAAATCTTTTAAGTTTTTTTCACCTATATTTGTTATAAAATTTTTTTCATCCATTAACAAACTTTCAGCATCAGATAATGGTTCAGTCATTCTCAATTCCCAATATCTTTTCCATTTCTTATCCACAACAGCTGTAATATCATATTTTGATTTCAGCAGTTTTTCCAAAACTGAATTTTCAAAAATTATGTCACCGTATGTAACAATGACCGTTTTTTCAAATTTTTCTCTAGCACAAAATAAGCTATGTATAATTCCAGTTTTACTATATTTTTCATTTTTAACTAAATCTAGATCTGCATAATTAATTTTCTCACTTTTATGACCACTAACTAAAACTACATCATTTACACCACAACTTTTGAAAGTTTTTAGTAATCTTTCAAGTAAAGTTTTACCAGAAAACTCAACAAGACATTTTGGCTTATCTTCAGTTAATGGTAATAATCTACTTCCTAAACCAGCTGCCAGAATAATTGCTTTCATTATATTAGTATAAAGTGCAAAAATTTAATTGTTATTTAATAGTAATTCCGTTCAGATTCTGAATTCAAATAATAAATATTCATTTTGACATTTTTATAATTTAACTAATCAAATTTGTAAATATTGTTTATATATGAATAGTAATAAAGAGAATTCTTTGAAAAACGACAGACCATTAAAGATCTATTTGGGTGATTTAACATATGACACTGTAACAATATCTGCAGAATCAATGCCGCTCAATATAGGTTATGTAGCAGCTTATTGTAAAAAACAATTTGGTAATAATGTGGAAATTTCGCTTTTCAAGTACATTAACGATTTAGAAAAAGCAATTCGTGAATCATCGCCAGATATTCTTGGATTAAGTAATTACGTTTGGGGTAAAAATGTAAGTTACGAGATGATGAACATGATGGCCGAAATTGATTCTGACGTACTAAATGTATGGGGAGGTCCAAATTTTCCTATAGATTTTCCTTCACAAGAAAAATTCATGAAAAAATTTCCAAAAGTTGACATTTATGTTCCAGTTGATGGTGAAATTGGCTTTTCAAATATTGTTGAACAGGCATTAAAGGCAGATTCAAAAAAAGACATAAAACAAAAAGTCTTATCCAAGCCTATTGATGGCTGTGTCAGTCGTAGAACAGATGGAAAATTACAGTATACAATACCTGTTATTAGAATTAGAAAACTTGATGAGATTCCATCACCTTATACAACTGGAATGTTAGACAAATTTTTTGATGGAAAGCTAGCACCAATGATGCAAACTAACAGAGGATGTCCTTTTCATTGTACTTTTTGTGCTGATGGAAAAGATGAAGTCAATCAGGTAAATTATTTTAGTACTGAACGGGTAAAAGAAGAACTTGATTATATTGTAAAACAAAAACATAGAGATACTCGTAACATGATTTTCAGTGATTTAAATTTTGGAATGTATCCACGTGATCAAGAAATTGCTAAATATATTTCTGACTTGCAATTAAAACATGGTTATCCAGATTTTATTTATATTAGTACTGGAAAAAATCAAAAAGAAAAAGTCATCAATGCAATTAAAACACTTAAAGATTCTATGCCACTATGGATGTCAGTTCAATCTTTGGATAAAAATGTTTTAAAAAACATTAGAAGGGATAATATTAGTACTGATCATATGTTAGCACTTTATCCTGCAATAAAGGCTGCAAACCTTCAGACTAGAGCTGAAGTTATTTTGGGATTGCCTGGCGAAACACATGAAAATCACATGACTACTTTAAGAGAACTAATTCGAGCTCGAATGGATGAAATTCAGGTTCATACATGCATGTTGCTTGATGGTTCTGAAATGGGTACTCCTAATGAACGAAAAAAATGGAAATTAAATACAAAATTCAGAATTCTTCAAAGAGACTTTGCTGAACTAAGTAATGGTAAAAAAGTTATGGAGATTGAAGAGGTGGTTATAAGCTCCGAACATATGAGTTTTGATGAGTATGTTGACTTGCGAATTTTGGCTTTCGTTATCTATGTCTCAAACCGTGGAACTGTATATGATCCAATCACAAAATTTCTTAATGAACAAAATCTTGATGTGTTTGATTATTTTTGTAAAATTAAAGATGATATCAACTCTGCACCAAAATCTATCCAAAATATCTTTAAGCAGTTCAAAAATGCTACAATAAACGAGTTATGGAATACTCCTGAGGAAATTATTGCAAACTATCAAAAAGATTCAGAATATCAAAAATTGTTAAGCGGCGAAGCAGGAATAAATGTAATGTATCATTTTCTAGCTGAAGTAACTTCTCAATTTATGGATGATTGGGCTGAATACATACTAACTACTGCATATGATTTTCTAAAAAATTCTATTCAAAATAATCAATCTTGGGAGAAGAAGTTCAATGATATATCACATTTTTGTGAAGGTACTGCACATAACACTTTAGGAAAAGATCGGATGGTTACAAATCCTGAATTTGATTTTAATTATAATGTTATTGAATGGCTCAAATCCACAAGTGAATTATCATTAGATAATTTTGTTTTACCAGATCCTATCAAAATTAGTTTCCAATTAAGCGATGAACAATTCAGATCAGTTCAAAAAACCTTAGAGATGTATGGTGAAACTATTGTTGGAAAAAGTAAAGCATTAAGGATGATATCCAGCACAAATCTTTGGCGCCGTCCAGTAGTAAAAAAATCTATGAAATCAGCTGGACATAAATCAAGAGGTTCTACTGACATTGTTTGGTATGACCACGATTAGCGCAAACTAGATCGCTATTTATAATATTTTTTAGCAGCATATGTTAATGCAGCACATATAGTTCTAGACTCTGCAATTTCTTTATTTTCTATCATGGATAGTAATTTTTTAAAAGAGATTTTTGTAACAGTTAAAAATTCTTCATCATCTAATTTTACCTTCCCAGTGTTTTTCAGATCACTAGAAACAAAACAATCTACAAATTGCAAGCTATAACCCAACATAGGATATATTTTCATTAAATGTTTGACATTTTTTGCCTTATATCCAGTTTCTTCCTCCAGTTCTCTTACCGCACATTGTTTTGGTGTTTCATGATCTCGGACTACACCAGCGGGAATTTCAAGAACATAACCTAGTGGATAGCGAAATTGTTTTACTAGAATTACTTGATCATTTTCGAAAGCCAGAATTGCAGCTGCATTTTTTTGTTCTATAATCTCTTGCTTAATTTTTTTACCTTCTACCTGTAAATTATACCTACTTACAGACAGATTTTTTCCTTGATACAATTTGTTTTTTCGCATAAGGAATATATCTTAAATGCCTATTTATCTAGTTATTATTTTGATATAGATGTTGAGGGTTTTGAATAAATAGAAATTGATAAATCATGAACAAAATTTTTAATATTTTGGTATAATTGATCTTATGTATCACTTAATCCAAAACAAAAAATATGCAGGATTATATTGAAATTAAATTGAAAAAGAATGTAATAATTATTTTAATTGATGGAGCTAGACTCGATAGAGTAGAAAAGTCTAAAATTTTTGATATTTTTCGCTTAAAATCAAACTATTTTAAACAAACAATTACTTCTGCGCCTTATACTACAGCAGCACTTCATGCTCTGTTTAGTGGTTGCTACGGATACAGAACAGGCACAAATAGTTATTGGCATTCATTAAATTTTCAAAAGAATAAATTCAAAAGCTTAGTAACGTACCTTAAAGATGATGGTTTTCACACTTGTGGTGATGGTCATTCTAAATTAATTTTGGCAAATCATGATTTTGATGAATTTCATATTCATGATGAAACTAATACTGTACTTGTCAATCATCACAGTAAATTATTAGAAAACATGGCATTACAAAATAAACAAGGAAAAAACTTTTTGTTGTATCTGACTTATAGTAGTATTCATACAGGAATTATGAATCAAGTATTAAAAAAATACAATAATTATAGTGAAGAATACTTTCAAAATAAGGAAGAAAATGAAAAAATATATGATTCTTTTTTTCAAAATGCAGAAGATTACTTTGAAAAAATATTTGATTTAATTCAAAATCTTCATTTAGACGAGAATTCAATAATTTTAGTTACGTCAGATCATGGAATTAGTGTTGGTGAAAAAATTGGTGAGAGAGCATATGGAGCATTTTGCTATGATTATACAGTAAAATCTTTTGCATATTTGTATGCAAAAGATCTACCTAACAAAGAAATTACTAATCAAGTACGCCATATTGATTTTATGCCTACAATTTTAGAATATTTGGAAATAGAGTTAGATAAATCCTATGAAAAATTAGATGGAAAATCACTCTTGCCCCTGATTAAAGGTGAAAAAATAGATGAAGAAATTGCATATATTGAAACCGCAAATCCACTTCATTCTAATGTACCACCAAAAAGTCCCAACACAAAAGCTGTGAGAACACCAAAATGGAAATTAATTTTTAATGAACATAATAACACAAAAGAATTATATGATTTAAAAAATGATCCTGATGAAAATAATAACCTGGCAGGTACTGGATTAAAAATTGAAAATCTTTTATTCACAGAATTAAAAAAACATATTTAAAATTCTAATTGAATTTTTTTCTTGCTATTTCCAAATCCTGTGGGGTATCAATTTCGTACCATTTACCTGAAATTATTATTGGTGAAATAATTATTTTTGAATCAATTAATTCTTGAAACATGTCAGTTAAAACTGCTTTTTTAAGTGATGGCATTTCATGAAATTTTCCTTTATGAGTTTTTTCTAATTTTTCAAATGTTTTTACAAAAGTATTTGCGCCCTTAGATGATAAAATCATTATTGGCATGAATTCTCCTACTTTTCCGGAATTTATTTTTGGAATGAATTTTTTGGTATGTACTATTTTTCCAGATTTTATTAACACATTATCAGCATCAGTAATGGGATGTTCAGTTCTATTTTCATATTTTTTCTCCCAATCCATATCAACTGCAACTCCAATGTTTCCTTTGAAATTTAATACTGATTTTATAATAGATTCGTCAAATATAATATCTGAATATAACATAATGAAACCATCATTCATATAATTTCTTGCTGCCATTAAACTTCCAAGTACATCATGCTGTTCAAAATTATGGTCTTGTACATATATGACATCTTTAAAATCAAAACAATGAGCATGAGGACCCGTAACAATAACTATATCATTTATTCCACTATCTCTAAGAAATTCAATTTGACGTTGAATTATCGTCTGACC
>Ga0315329_10000869_pt1 | contig 11900 bp, 13 predicted proteins | sample M150032315metaG_FD_203459 | JGI IMG/M metagenome (GOLD analysis project Ga0315329, IMG submission 203459) | Ammonia-oxidizing marine archaeal communities from Monterey Bay, California, United States - M1 500m 32315 | ecosystem: Environmental > Aquatic > Marine > Coastal | place: USA: California...
TGATGTAATGTCTCACAAACCTAAAGATGTGGGCCTTGTTGTCATCATGTGGTCAGAGTTTATGCGAATAGGATTTGAACAGTATTTAAAAACTGGTATCATATCTACTAAGAAAGATTGGTTCAAGATCAACATAACTGCTGGAGCAAAAAATGACCAGTACAGGAAGAAACAACTAGAGGTACAAGAAGTACTGAATAAGAACAGTCTTATATCTATGGATGCAATGTTGAACAGATCACTTAGAATCTTCTACAATACACAGAGCGTATTGGAAAATCTAAATATACCATATCGCATGGTCATGGGTATGCCACCATGCAGGGGTGAGTATGAGAATAAATTTTGCAAGTCTCTACTCAAAAGTCAGTATTCTGAGATGTTCAATCCAGAGGTATTTTTGGGATGGCCAATGTGGAAACCCCTAGATGGTTTCTCTTGTGCGAGTAAGTTATATGACATGGGTGAAGAGAATTTTATTAATATGGGCAATGTACATCCTAGTGAAATAGGACAAAAGAATATAACTGATTTGATAATTACGGAAGGTAATCTATGACACAAACCATTGAACGAACAACGCTAGGACAACTACTCACAAATGAGGAGTATGCACGTAAGGTGATGCCTCATATGAAGATGGATTACTTTTCTGATAGGACAGAACGTACTGTCTTTGAAGAGATACAAAAGTTCGTAGAGAGATACAATGCGCTTCCCACAAAGGACACATTGGAGATAGAGATTGACACTCGGCGTGATCTCAATGAGGATGATATCAAAAGGGTGTTGACTGCCGTGAGAGAACTATCTGTAGACACTGAAGTTAATGCAGATTGGTTAGTTGAAACGACAGAGAAATTCTGTAAAGATAAGGCGGTATATAATGCAATTGTTGAAGGTATTTCCATCATTGATGGAAAAGATAAAAATAGAGGTGCAGATGCTATTCCGAGCATCCTCACAGATGCCCTGGCTGTGGGTTTTGACAATCGTGTGGGCCATGATTATCTATTGGATAGTGAAGAGCGATTTGAATATTATCATACAGTAGAAGAGAAGATACCGTTTGATCTGGAGTTCTTCAATAAGATCACCAAGGGTGGATTACCACCTAAGACTCTGAACATTGCCCTTGCTGGTACTGGTGTTGGTAAGTCTCTGTTCATGTGTCATGTCGCTGCAAACTGTATGAGTCAGGGTAAGAATGTACTCTATATCACACTAGAGATGGCAGAGGAACGCATTGCAGAACGTATAGATGCGAACCTGATGAATGTGTCTATGGAAGACTTGCATGATCTACCAAAACTGATGTTTGAGAGTAAGATAGATAAGATCAAGAATAAGACTACTGGCCAACTCATTGTCAAGGAATATCCTACTGCATCTGCACATACGAATCATTTTCGTGGACTGATCAAGGAGCTTGCAATCAAGAAGAGTTTCAAACCAGACATCATATTCATTGACTATCTGAATATATGTACGTCATCTAGAATTAGGGGAGTGACCAATGTCAACTCATATACAATGGTTAAATCGATTGCAGAGGAACTTAGGGGACTCGCAGTTGAAACAAATGTCCCGATTATGTCGGCAACACAAACCACTCGATCAGGGCACTCCAATAGTGATGTTGGTCTGGAAGATACGAGTGAGAGCTTCGGTCTGCCTGCTACGGCTGACCTCATGTTTGCACTCATTTCTAACGAGGAACTTGACGCACTCAACCAGATCGCAGTCAAGCAGTTGAAGAATCGGTATAATGATCCTACGGTGAATAAGAGATTTGTGATTGGAATTGATCGTGCAAGGATGAGATTGTTTGATGTTAAGTTGAGTGAGCAACAAGAACTACAGGACGCAAATCAATCTGACGATCTACCAGATGCGTTTAGTGAGCCTGTATTTGATAACACAGATTTTGGTGGTTTTAAGGTGTGATAACATTACTGATGACACTCCAGCTAGTAGGTGCGACAATTACACTAGATATTAGTAAATTGTATAATATATCGACTGTAAAAGAGTGTCAAAAATTATTACCAATAGTGAAATGGAATTATGAAGCGATAAGTGGATATTGTTGGAGGGGTGACATACTGAAACCCACAAAGAAAATATGAAGGAGTTAATATGACTGATTTTCTTAGTAAGATTGTAAAAGAAATTGATAATGAGTATGCGGCAATCGCTGCAGACGGTGTAGAAGCAGGGGATGTGGATAGTTTCATTGACACTGGTTCATACATCTTCAATGCACTATTGAGTGGCTCTGTGCATGGTGGTCTACCATCAAACAAGATCACTGCTATTGCGGGCGAGAGTGCAACTGGTAAGACGTATTTCCTCATGGGTATAGTCAAGAATTTTCTGGACTCTAATCCAGATGCAGGCGTGATCTATTTCGAATCAGAAAGTGCTATCACTAAGAGCATGATCGTGGATCGTGGTATTGATGCGAAACGTATGGTTGTCATGCCCGTCACCACCGTGCAAGAATTTCGTCATCAGGCGATACAGGTATTGGACTCCTATCTTGCAGATGATGAATCAGTTCGCAAACCGCTGTTTCTATGTCTTGATTCACTAGGTATGTTATCCACCACTAAAGAGATAGAGGATACGACTGATGGTAAAGAGACACGTGATATGACACGGGCTCAGGTACTCAAGGCTGCATTTAGAGTCCTCACTCTAAAACTAGGTAGGGCAAAGGTTCCTATGGTTGTCACCAATCACACATACGAGAGTATGGGTCTATTCTCCACTAAGGAGATGGGCGGTGGTTCTGGACTCAAGTATGCGGCATCATCTATTATCTATCTGAGTAAGAAGAAAGAGAAAGACGGGACTGAGGTTGTTGGTAATATCATTCACTGTAAGAACCACAAGTCACGATTGACAATAGAGAATAAGATGGTTGATGTGCGACTCACTTATGACAAGGGATTAGATCGCCACTATGGTCTACTGGAGCTTGCAGAGAAATATGGCGTATTCAAAAAGGTATCCACACGATATGAATTACCCGATGGAAGTAAACAATTTGGTAAATCGATACTGAGTGACCCTGATACCTTTTTCACAGAAGATGTTATGAAGCAGTTGGATGATGCAGCTGAGAAAGAATTTACATATGGTCAGATAGAGGAGTCCGAAAATGTTGGAAGTGATTGAGGACGCATGTACTCCATTCTATCTTGATACACTCAAGCATCATGCAATGCAGGCCGACACATGGCACATGAGATATCCACAAGGGAGTCCTGATAAACACCTAAAGATGGACATCATAGAGAATGAGGTTAAACAGCCCCTTCTTGCTGGTCTTGCGATGGGATTACTGATACACCTGTATGGTATACGGCAAGACTTGTTTCTTCCTGATGTGTCATACTGTGGTATCGGACTCAAGGATCGACATAGACTAGACAATCCTCATGTTGATCATGTTGATCAGACAGATTATATCAAGATATTTGGTGTACTCAACAGTGATTGGGGGCCACAGGATGGTGGCCTGTTTATGCATGGAGATCAGGCGATACCATGTAAACCGTGTACCTTCATTGTCTTTGACCCACGTATCACCCACCATGCATCTGAAATACACACGGATAAGAAGAGATTGGGTATTGACTTTACTGTAAAGAAAGTGTAAAAGGTACTTGACAAACCCCCTCCAATACTCTATTATGATAATATATGATGAATTACGTGGATAAATAATATTATGGAAATGAACGAATATACGCATACTTTACTTGCGCTCGGTTGTATGTACGCAACGTACTTACTAGGACGATTTTTTGAAAAAAAAGGAATAGCAGAGAGTGCTGTCTCTCATGTCCTAGACATGCTAGAAAGAGATGGATTTATTCTTACCAAAGAAGATAAAGATGGTGAGAAAGATTTAATACCTGTTTCGGAAATTATAGCCAAAGCAATGAGAGATGCAACTTCCAAATAAAATAGTTACATTAATCTGTACACTACTGACTACTACTGCCCTTGCGACAGAAACCCCTTGTGATTTTCAATCCAAGGATAAACTGATCTATGAGGGCAGTATAGAGTCTGTTCGTGTAATCAAGAAGGACGTACAAAAATACGTAGAGGATACCCGTAAATGCACGATGAAGATGGAATCACGTGTGGACGGTAAGTGGTATCCCTCTACAGGTGAATATATCTTTGGCCCTGACATGAGTGAGGTCAATGCGTGTGAACATGCAGAGAATCGTGCAAAGATAAAAGTGATGCGTACTGTTATACCCGAAACCCTAAAGAGTGAAAAGAATCTGAAATGTGACTTGACATCTCCTAAGAAATCGTGTAAAGTAGTATACATAAATGCCCTAGTAGGTGAATTTGGACAACAACGAATAAGGATGTTAAGTTGTGATTAGTAAATATACAGGAAAATTGGTTCTCATAGGAGTAATCGCCGGTGTGGTGGTATTTCTCTTGGCTGGTTGTGGTAATACAATAAAGGGGGTTGAGACAGATATTTATGAAAAACGTAAAGCGATTTCGGATTTCGTGTCTCCCAACCCTAAACCAGTGGAGACTGAAAAGTGATTAAAATTATTATTGGAATAGTAATCGGATTTGTGGTGTGTACTTATTACCCATCACTTTACCCGATTGCGAAAATGAAATTTCTTGAGTCGGGTGGCGCAAGAGATTCTTTGGTTAATGTTATAAAGGAGATTAAATAATGAACGCCAAACTACTCGCAACCGTATCGATGGTTGCATTAACTGTTGGTGCTTGTGGTGCTAATAACCCTAAATCTGTGGTAGACACACCAGAGATTCGTTATCAAACTGGAAAGGTTGAACGTGCTGTTTCTATTATACCGTCATGGTATAAAAAGATGCCTGAGAAGAAGGGCTCTATCTTTACAGTTGGTTCTGCAACTGCACCAGACTTACAGCTTGCGGTAGATATCGCAACACTAAATGGTAAGGTCGTTCTTGCTGATCGTATCAATGGTAAATTGAAGGCGATGACTAAATCATGGATGGCTAAGTTTGGTCAGTCTGATGTAGATGCTCGTGTTATGAGTGAGATTGAAAAGGTTGCAAAGAATGTTATTGCAAATGTCGATGTCGCTGGTTATAATCCTATTGAGGTAGATGTCACTGCTGCTGGTACACAGTATCGTGCGTTTGTACTTCTGGAATATTCCGACAAGGAAGCACAGAAGATCATCTTCAATCGGTTACGTAAGGATCGTATGATCTATTCCCGACTACGTTCCACAGAAGCGTGGAAAGAGCTTGATGCAGAAGTAAATTCTTCTGAGAAGAAAGACGAAGCACAGTCACTACAGAATCTTGAGAAAGTAATCAAGAAGAATCGTAAAGTGACTAATGAAGCGCCTTCTGCTTAGTACCGCCGTTGCACTATCTTTGAGTGGGTGTTTTATGCCAAGTGGCATAAACCCCTCTCTTGGTTGTTCACCTTTTACTGGATGTCAACAGAAAGATTTTTATCTGCCTGGAAGGGGATATTGGGCTCCCAAACCTATGTTCCAACAAAAGGCGACATATGGTGCATTAGGTGGAGCGGCACTAGGTGCATCTTTGGGTAAAGACCCAGCGTCAGCTGCAATATATGGTGTCTTGGGACTTGTGGTTGGTTATACAGTAGGAGATACCATAGATAAGGTAGATCAAATGCACGCCGCAATGGCGATAAACCATTCATTTAATAATAACACGCCAGTTACATGGCAAAATCAGAAGGGCAATTTTTCTCTCACAAATACACCAAAAAAGGTAGATGGTATATGCAGAGAATTTGTTACTGATATGGTGATAAATGGTAAGGACAAACAAATGCGAGGAACTGCCTGCAAAAACTATAAAGGCGAATGGGTAATGAAAGAAACTTATTAGTGGATTTTTATACAAATGTCTCTCAAAGAGGTAATTACTTATGTGTTCGTGAAGTCAAGAATGGTAGGCGTATAAACTCCAAGGTGAGGTATACGCCTACTCTATTTACCCCTGTCCAACAAGAGACAGGATATAAGACACTTGACGGCAGTCATGTAATACCCAAACAGTTCTCCAACCTCTATGATGCAAGGAAGTGGGTGGCTTCCTATAAGAATCAACCTGAGTTGGTATATGGTAACACTCAATACCCCTACTGTTATATCTCAGATGAATATGTGGGCCCAGTTAATTGGGATATAGATCAAATACTGATCGTGACATTGGATATCGAGTGCCGTTCAGAAAATGGATTTCCATCGCCCTCAGAAGCTACAGAGGAAATACTGTCAATAACAATCAAGAACCACCAGAACAAGAAGATCGTAGTGTGGGGTATTGGTGAGTTCTCTACGAATCGTGATGATGTTACATATATTAAGTGCGAGAGTGAAACGCATCTGTTAAAAGAGTTCCTAGTGTTCTGGGAGAAACATCAGCCTGATGTTATCACTGGATGGAATACAGAGTTCTTTGACATACCATATATCTGCAATCGCATCAAGAAAAAGATTAGTGAAGATGAGATCAAACGTCTATCTCCTTGGGGCGATGTTCGTGAGAGAGAAATCTATAAGATGGGACGCAACCACCAAACGTATATTATCACTGGCGTGGCTGCACTAGACTATTTTGACCTATATCGCAAATTTACTTATTCTGCTCAAGAGTCATATCGACTAGACCACATTGCGAAGGTGGAATTGGGCGAAAGTAAGGACGGTAATCCATTTGACACATTTCGTGAATGGTATACCAAGGACTTTCAGTCGTTCATCGAATACAATATACAAGACGTTGAGATTGTGGATCGGTTAGAGGACAAGATGAAACTGATCGAGCTCTGTCTGACTATGGCATATGATGCAAAGGTCAATTATATCGATGTTCTTGGCTCTGTTCGTTATTGGGATGTTCTCATATACAATCACTTGCGAGAACAGAAAATTGTAATACCTCAGAAGGTTAGTAATAAGAAGGTAGAACAATATGAGGGTGCATATGTAAAAGACCCTCAAGTGGGGATGCATAATTGGGTTATGTCATTTGACCTTAACTCACTATATCCACATCTAATTATGCAATACAATATATCACCAGAAACAATAATCCCCAACTGCAAGAAGGTGGATGGTCTGGTTGACAAGATATTAGAAGGGAAGGCGACAAATACCACAAACCATTGCATGACTCCAAATGGTGCGTTTTTTCGTAAAGACAAACGTGGATTTCTGCCCGAACTGATGGAGAATATGTACAATGACAGAGTTAAATATAAAAAACTTATGTTGCAAGCTCAACAAGAGTATGAGGATACGAAGGACAAGTCTCTTCTCAAGGATATCTCAAGATACAACAACATCCAGATGGCGAAGAAGATATCTCTTAACTCGGCGTATGGTGCTATTGGGAATAATTGGTTTAGGTATTTCGATTTGTTGGTTGCTACTGCAATTACAACGTCTGGTCAGTTATCTATACGATGGATTGAAAAGGCACTTAACGTCTATCTTAACAAACTACTTGACACGACAGAAATTGACTATGTTATTGCAAGTGATACAGATTCGGTGTACATCACTTTTGATGTGCTGGTTAATAAGGTGTTTGAAGAAGGAACAGATATTAAGAAGATCGTCAATTTCTTGGACACAGTTGCAAAAGAGAAGTTGGAACCTTTTATCAATAAGAATTATGAAGGCCTTGCTAAGGAGATGAACGCATATGACCAGAAGATGGTCATGTCACGTGAGGTGATCGCTGATAAGGCGATCTGGACAGCAAAAAAGCGTTACATTCTCAACGTACACGATAGTGAAGGTGTAAGGTACAAAGAACCAAAACTCAAGATTATGGGTATCGAAGCGGTCAAATCAAGTACGCCTGCACCTTGTCGAGAGAAGATCAAAGAGGCACTGAAGATTATAATAAACGGTGATGAGAAGATGCTAAATACCTTTATACAGGAGTTTAGGGAAGAGTTCATGACGTTATCACCAGAAGAGATCGCATTTCCACGTAGCTGCAATGGTGTCCTAAGATATAGTGATTCTTCTTCACTATACAAGAAAGGGACTCCTATGCATGTTAAGGGAGCCTTGCTATACAATCATTTGATTAAAGAGAAAAAACTGTCTGGTAAATTCCCCTACATCCAAGAGGGAGACAAAGTGCGATTCGTAAACATGAAACAACCCAACATATATCAGTCATCTGCATTTTCGTTCATAACTTTCTTTCCAAAGGAACTTGACATTAGGGACAGAATAGACTATGATATACAATTCACCAAGGCTTTCGTTGAGCCTCTTCGGTTCATCACAGAGAAGATGAACTGGTTGATTGACGATAGTTACGGTACACAAGGAACACTTGAAGACTTTTTTTAGCGGCCAATGCCACGGGCCTGACAAATATGGCAAACGGAGTATATAATGAGTGTGTTAACACAACCATATTTCAAATTTAGTATTTATCAATCACAAGAGATGTTTCTTGAGGAGTATAAGGATTGGTGTAAAGAAAATAAATTAGTGGCTGATGAAGCCTTTCAGGCTAATTCTGTATTTAAAAATAGTATGGGCGGTACTGGCCGCTGGGGTAATAAAGATGCAGAGTCTTATGTATTTAGTCTTATCACTGGAATGGCCCCCTCAGATTTTGTTTTTGCTAATAATAAAGCTTGTTATGATTGTGCAATAGAAGAAGATCGAATTTCTGATGCAAAATATTTTGAAAAATGGGGTGTATCTCATATGGTTTTGGATTCTTGGAATAGAAATGAAAATCTTGGTACAACAACAATAGATGATGGAAAAATCCTATTAGGATTTTTTAATGATAAGGTAAAACTTTATAGTGGAGTTTACGATGTAAGAGATAAAGATGGCATAAAACAAAGTGTCACGATATCAGGGGATAATAATGTATATTCTAAATTTCCTGATCTTATGAAAGAACATATTAAATATCATGTGAAGATTAGGTTGGTGATATATGAAAATCTTACTAGAGATGAGTGTTCTGTGATATGTAGGTATGTGAACTTAGGTGTTCAGTGGACTCCAGAATTGTTTAGGAACACAATCACATCAGATGTTGCTGCAGCAATAAGAAAACTTCCAGTACTTTATAAAAGTACTCTTTTAGAAGATGGATGTAAATGGTTCAACCCCTCACAATTGTCTAAAAGAAAGGCAGATAATTTCTTTGCAGAATTATATTGGATGTACAATAATGATTGGACAAAAAAAGCTTTAGTAGGCAATAAAGTAGATGAAATGTATGAACTTGGTAAACTTTCACAGAAAGACGTTAATGAAATATCGAAGTGTGTTAATTATTTCTTTGATAAAGTAATTTTGAAAACTAAAGATGAACAATTTGGTGCAATTCAGTATTTGGCATTTAAAAATCCAATAATGCTTATGCACTTATTTTGTATGTTTGTTCCTTACTTTAAAGATGGATATGAAGTTCTTGAAAAAAATTTGATGCCGATGTATACTGCATTTATGGATGCACATACTGTTTTATGGGATTCAAAAGATAAACATGAAAAGAGAAAATCTGGAGCCAATAGTTTAGAAGAGTATAAAAAATTAATAACTGGTAAACAGAGAGTTAATGTAAAGATATGTAATAGACTACTTTCTGAGAAGTTTAATATTGAAGATTATTTGACTAAAAAGGGCCCCAGAGTTGTGAGTGATGGTGCAAAGGAAGTTCTCGCACATAAACAGGGTATGGTGACTCCAGAGGGGAAACCAATCCCAGCGGACAAGTTGCATACAAAAAACTTTCATAAAGGTCATGGTAAGGAACCATATAAAGATACTCTAACATCTGATATTAATGATACATATGTTCAAGCTGAAACTGATAACAAAAAACAGCGGGCAAATCCGATTGTTTTAAATGATTAAAAGTTTATTAGTAAATCATATCAAAAACAACGTACCCGACAGTGAGATTGCCGTCTTGCTGTCGGGTGGTGTTGATTCTGTAAGTGTGGGTCTTGCAGCTGAAAGTGCTGGTAAAGAAGTTCACGCATATAGTTTTTATCTAAACGGCGCACCCTCTTATGATTTTATAAAGGCCGCTGAGGTTGCACACAAAAGAAACTGGAACTTCACTCCCATAGTTGTCCCTACAGAAAATCTTATAGAAGATTGGCATAGACTCGTTAAATTAACTTGCAGAAAGAAGACTCATTTTGAGTGTGTCTTTCCATTTCTATATGTCTATCCAGAGATAGAGGAGAAATATGTTTTGACAGGTTGGGGTACAGATGGTTACTTTGGGCCCAGTAAAAAAGCAATGATGCGATATTCTAGTTATCAAAAGAAAAGAAACTATGTAGCATACTGTAAAAAACACAATCAGAAAAGATTAAACTGGAATGAGTTTCGATTGGCATACTTGGATGGTGATTGTGCTGGTCTAAAAGAACATACTAATCTAGCCACCAAACATAATAAAATTCATGTAACACCTTATCTAGATACAGATGTAAGAGAACTACTGATGAGTAAGAGTTACGAAGAGTTAAACAAACCTAAACAAAAACATTTTATCAGAAGGGACTTTACAGAACTTAAAAAGTTTGGTACAATAAGACCACATCAAAATTTACACTTGAACGCTGGTGTGGATAAGCTATTTGAAACTCTGCTAAATAATCCAGAGATTAATTTTAAAGGTAGGAAAAGAATGATGGACGTTTGTAGAGATTGGAGCAATGGTGTACTCCCCATATAAATTACAAGACGTATATGATGCGTCTGCACAAAATAAATTTCGAGTCATTTCCACTTTTGCAGGTGGTGGTGGTTCTTCCACTGGTTATAGACTAGCTGGTGGTAAGGTTCTTTGTATCAATGAGTTTGTTGAAGAGGCAAGGACTACATATGCGGCAAACTATCCAGACACTATTATACTGCCTGGCGATATCAAAGAACTAAAGGGACAAGATTTTCTTGATGCATCTGGTGTCGGTGTAGGTGAGATTGATATATTGGATGGTTCTCCCCCTTGTTCTGCATTTTCAGTTGCAGGGAAACTATCTCATAATGTTCATGACGAAGAACACGTTGATCTGTTTGGTAATGTGACTGTTGAGAAGGTATCAGGTAAGCACTCTGATGGTTGGGGTCAGACCAAAAATTATTCTGATGGTAAAATGGTCGAGAACATAGAAGACCTGTTCTTTGAGTTTTTGCGTGTTGCGAATGATATCAAACCCAAGGTCATTGTTGCAGAGAATGTGAAAGGTCTTACGATAGGTGAGGCAAAAGAGTATTTCAACAAAATACTTAATGAGTTTGAGAATATTGGATATGAGGTATGCGCTCAAGTATTGAACAGTCGTGACTACGGTGTATCCCAGACAAGGACACGGGTGATATTCATTGGTGTACGTCACGATATTGCAGAAGCGGCTGGTCTTAATTTTATGACTATTTCTCATGTATTTCCTGATCCAGACAAAAACGTGATACCAATCAAGGATGTAATGATAGGACTAGAGTATGAACAGGAAGAAGTCAAGTATTTAACAGAAAAATTCATCAATACTGCATACTGGAAACAGACAGGCAGCAAGATGCCAATTGATCCTGAGAAAGTTCTTACTGGTGGAGATTATCATCCTAAAGGACATCACTTCAATCTGAAAAGATTATCGCAGTATGCACCATCACCCACTATTACTGCAATGGGTAGTGCAGAGACTACGGCCGGTGCATTTCATTGGAAAGAACCAAGAAAGTTAACACTAGGAGAACTCAAGAGAATCATGACCCTACCAGACGATTTTATTCTTACTGGTAAATGGAGTCAAAAGGCCGAACGATGTGGTCGCATGGTTCCCCCACTTATGATGCAACG
>Ga0315329_10000871_pt1 | contig 11882 bp, 13 predicted proteins | sample M150032315metaG_FD_203459 | JGI IMG/M metagenome (GOLD analysis project Ga0315329, IMG submission 203459) | Ammonia-oxidizing marine archaeal communities from Monterey Bay, California, United States - M1 500m 32315 | ecosystem: Environmental > Aquatic > Marine > Coastal | place: USA: California...
CTGCGATCCATGACCGGCGGTCGCGGACAGCACAGCGAGAGCTTCTCCCACTACGAGGACATGCCCAAGGAGGTGGAACAGAAGGTTATTTCCGAAGCGAGCAAGCAAAGTGATGCCGCCTAGGCAGATTTGTTTCCACCACCCCGAATTCAGGGAGCCCCGGATACCAGTCCGGGGCTCTTGACCTCCCTGCCGGAGGGGTGATCCCCGTCTTCAGTCGTCACCTGAAGCCTTATGGCAGGAGGGAAAGCACCCCGGGGCCCTTGTGCAGTTCCCCGCCCGTCACGATTCGGGCCCTCAGTCCCCCCACCCCCTTCAGAAATTCATGCACGCCATCGGCCGCAGCTTCGTTCATCCAGTAACAGGGCGCAGCTTCCTCCACACCCTCGAACTCCAGACCCTGAAGAGCAAAGGACTTCCCAATCAGTTCCGGAAGGGGCACATCCCTCAGGATCACATTCCGACGAAATGCCGAGGCCGCCAGTTCGGGAAGGTCGAACTCTCTTTTCACCATCTCGAAGACCCCGTGGTCGAAAAAGGTAATCTGGCCCTTGTAGTTCTCCTTCTGATCAAAATAGCGGTCCCCGCGGATCCCCCGGCCGGCCACGCACTCGATCGAGTCGGGATCCTCTATCCCGTGATCGAGTGACTCTTTCCCATGGCGACCCACGTAGTTGTGCCCTTCGGACACGAACAGGTGAACCAGTTCAATTTCCCACTCCATGATCCCTATCCTCCGATGTAGCTCATTTCCACTTTGGGCTTCTCTCCGCTCCCCCGTTCCTCCGAGTAGCGATCAGAACGACCGCGCCAGATTCCCTCCAGCACGGAGCACAAGGTTGCTTCCTTCCCCGAGCGCAGGAGCCCGCGGACATCTACCCCGCTCCTGGCAAAGAGGCAGGTGAAGAGTTTTCCTTCTGCCGATAGACGCAACCGGTTGCATCCACCACAAAACGGGCTGGTCACCGAGGAAATAACTCCGACTTCACCGCTTCCCTCGCAAAAACCATAACGCTGGGCCACTTCACCCCTGTGGGTTGGGCTCAGTTTCTGCAGGGAGAACTCCTTCTCGATCACTTCCACTATTTCCCTTGCGGAGACAACCTCCTCCATACGCCACCCGTTCGTCTCCCCCACGTCCATGAACTCGATGAAGCGGACAGGGATGCCCTGCTCCCTTCCCCAGTGCACCAGGGGAATAATCTCTCCCTCATTTACTCCCCGTTGGACAACCGCATTGACCTTCACACCCAACCCACAGTCCTTTGCCCTCTCGATCCCGGTCAGGACACTCTCTACCTTGGCCCCTACCCCATTCATCCTGGCAAAGATCTCCCGGTCGAGGGCATCCAGGCTGACGGTCACCCGGTGTAACCCCGCCCGGCGAAGATCTGCGGCGTGAAGAGCCAGCAACACTCCGTTGGTGGTAAGCGCCAGGTCTTCAATTCCCTTCACCCGGGCCAGCATTTCCACCAGATCCTGCACCCCGCGTCGCAGCAGGGGCTCTCCTCCGGTCAGACGCACCTTGCGCACCCCCAGAGGCACTGTGAGGCCCACCAGATGCTCAATCTCTTCGTAGGTGAGAATTTCCTCGCGCGGCAGAAATACATGATCTGATCCGAATACTTCCGCCGGCATACAGTAACGGCAACGGAAGTTGCAACGGTCCGTGATCGAGATGCGCAGATCCCGCAGCGGACGATGGTGCTGGTCGACGAGCATTCCCTTCACCCAAAAAAAGCGCAGGGCAGGCAGCTCGCAACTAAATACTTGGGTATTTGCCTATTCCTTGTGGACTGGCAGCAGTTCATGAATCCACTCATCACTCCCGATGCTGCGGAAGCGGTCACCCTGACCCATCTCCCCGTCCTTGGAACCGAGGAGATCCCCCTTGAGGAGGCCCATGGGCGCGTCCTCGCCAGTGAACTGCGCGCGGACCGACCGCTCCCGCCCTATGACCGCGTCATGATGGATGGCATCTGTTTCCGGAAAGCAGACCTGGATGAGTTTCCCAGCCTGACGATCGCCGGAGATCATGCCGCCGGGGCACCTGCTCCGGATCCACTCGCTCCAGGACACTGCTGGGAAGTGATGACGGGAGCCTGCCTGCCCTCCGACTGCGACACGGTGCTGCCCTACGAACAGATCACGCGTCAGGGCAGCAACGTCAGCTTCTCCCGGGAAGCAGCTGTCCAGGGACGTTTCATTCACGAGGAAAGCAGCGACCATGCCCCTGATGACATCCTCGTCCCGTCTAACTCCCTCGTCGACTCCAGGATCGCGGCGGTGGCCGCTACCGTGGGCGCCACCACCCTGAAAGTTCTTCAACGTCCCCGGGTGGCAATCTTCACCACGGGCGACGAGGTGGTCGAACCCGCTACCTCCCCCGCTCCTCACCAGGTCCGACAGTCGAACGCTGCGTCACTTCGCGCTGCTCTCGCCGTCCTCGGCACGGAGTTGATTCATCATCAGCATCTTCCTGACGATCCCGACGCGACCACCTCCGCCGTGCGGGAACATCTTGATTCGGACCTGCTCCTTCTCTGCGGAGGAATCTCCAAGGGGAAGTACGATTTCGTGCGGCCCGTGATGGAGTCGCTGCTTGGAGCCCCCGCCTTTCACGGCGTAGCCCAACGCCCTGGCAAACCCCTCGCCTTCTGGCCGGGACCTCCGCCTGTCTTCGCGTTGCCGGGAAACCCAATGTCAGTTCAAATCACCTTTCACCGCTACGTCCGCCCTTTCCTCGAAACTCTCCAGAACCTGCGCCCCGTGATCCGTACGGTCTCGCTTGCCTCAGAAGTCCGATCTGATTCTCCCTTTGCCTGCTTCCTGCCGGTGAATCTCCGGCAGGATGGCGCCACCCTCCTCGCCGATCCCGCCCCCTTGTCGAATTCCGGGGACTTTGCTTCGGCCATCGAGTCCGATGGATTCATCGAATTGCCTGCCGATCATAAAGTGTTCCCACAGGGCAGCCTCGCACCCTTTCGCTCCTGGCTCTGATTCCGGCAGCAAAACCGCTCGCTCTTTTCCGTTGATGTCCTAGCATTTCGGCGGTGAGTGAACTCTCCCATCTTGATGAGATGGGCCAACCCCGCATGGTCGATGTTGGCTCCAAGACCGTGACCGCCCGGCGGGCCCGGGCCGCCTGTACGGTGATTCTGGGATCCGAACTCATGGCTGAACTCCAGAAGGGAGACTTCCAGAACAAGAAGGGATCCATCCTGAACACTGCCATCCTGGCAGGGATCATGGCTGCCAAACGCACCTCCTCGCTCATCCCCCTCTGTCATCCTCTCCCCCTGGACAAGTGCGACGTGACCATCGAACCAGAGGGCCCCGCCTCTTTGTGTGTCCAATGCGAGTGCAGCACCGCCAGCAGGACCGGAGTGGAAATGGAGGCCCTCACCGGGGCCTCGGTGGCCGCCCTCACAGTTTACGACATGTGCAAGGCGGCCAATCCCTCCATCGAAATCACCCGGCTCCATCTGGCGGAAAAGCGGGGTGGAAAGAGCGACTTTGATGCAAGCTGAAGTTCCATGACCCCACCTCTCCACGGCCTCCTTCTCGCAGGCGGGAAAAGCCGCCGCATGGGTTCCGACAAGGCGGAACTCGTGGTGGAGGGCGACCTCTCCCTGCGTGATCGCGGTCTGCAACTCCTCGACGCTGTCACGACAGAGACTCGCCTCTCCATCGCACAGGACGACCAGCGATCCTACCAGTCGAGCACGATCCGTGATCTGCGTCCCGATGCCGGTCCGCTCGCTGGTCTGGAAGCAGCCTTTCAACAAGCGCCCGGAGTTGCATGGCTTGTAACGGCCTGCGATCTCCCCTTCCTTACCGACTCCGTCCTGCAATTCCTCCGGGAGGCCCGGGACCCGGACCGCGCAGCCACCTGCTTCACCAGTCGCTTCGACGGCAAGCCGGAACCACTCTGCACCATCTACGAACCATCAGCCGCTACAACCCTGACCCAGGCTCTCGCCGGGAAGATGCGCTGCGCCCGAAAGTTCCTCTATTCCCTTCACCGCAGGGACCTCGATCTCCCTGACAAATCGGCCCTCGACAATTGCAACCGGCCCGAAGACCTCGAGGAAGCCCGGTTGACTCTCCGCAACGGCCGCACCACGAAGACCATCATGGTGGAATACTGTGGAATCCTCCGCGAAGACACAGGTGCCGCCACCGAAGAACTCGAAACCACCGCGGTGACCGCTGCCGGCCTGTGGGAGGAACTGCGCATGGCCCGCAATCTCTCGCTCGGACTGGAAGCCGTGCGGATCGCGATCAATGATGAATTCCGGCCCTGGTCTCATCCGTTGGCCCACCGGGACAAGCTCACCCTCTTTCCGCCCTTCGCAGGAGGCTAGTCGAGCCATGTTTCGCCTGACTACCGATCCCATCGATCCAGCCGCCCTGCGGGAGGCTGCGGGCAATCCGCACGCGGGTGCCGTATCCATCTTCGAGGGCACCGTCCGCAATCACCACCAGGGTCGGGAGGTACTCCGCCTGGAGTATGAAGCCCATGCCCCGGTGGCGGAGAAGGAAGGCCAACGTATCGTACGGAATGCCATTGAACGCTTTGGCCTTGATCACGCCGAGGCGGTGCACCGGACGGGTTCGCTGGAGATCGGTGAGTCCGCCGTGATCGTCGCCGTTTCCTCTCCCCACCGCTCCGAGTCCTTCGAGGCCTGCCGCTTCATCATCGACGAGATCAAGCATCGCCTCCCCATCTGGAAGAAGGAATTCTATCCCGACGGTTCAAGCGATTGGGTCGGCTGCGAGGGCTGCCGCCAAGGTCACCAGCACTGACCTTGCAGTCCCCCGCCGATCGCCTAGATTAGCTCCGTGCGGCGGTTCCATTTCCTCACGCTTATTCCCCTTGCTCTGGCAGGTCCGGCACACCCCGCTCCTGTCCCCGACCTTGAGATCCTCTTTCTCGACGTCACAATGTGGGAAAAGCCGGTGGGTGAAGTACTACGGGATCGTAAACCGCTGGGCTTCCACTGGCTCTCCACCGGACGCCGGGATGCCCGTAGCAACCGCCGTGACCTGAAGCTCTGGAGCCTCCCGGTGGGTGAAACGGTCCTCCGCAGCCGGGATGACAAACTGCACTCCTTTGACATCTCCATCTACAACCGTGGGGATAACGGCGACATCTCCCAGGAACGGTTCAAGACCCTGACCGAGCAATGGCACGCCCTGCTCGTCGAAAAGGCCGGACTTGAGGGCGAGAAGATGGACCGGACTCAGAAGGGCAGCGTGGTTTCCGCTGATCGCTGGGTCTGGAAATGTTCTGGCGCCTTTCTGGTACTCACCTCAAGCAAGTCGAAGGCCTCCCGGGGTCATACTCCTGAATTTCTCAAGCTCAGCCTTGTCTCCGTTAAATACGGCAAGGAGATCTACGAGCAGCGCTCCGGCCTGACCAGGATCATGGCCCGGCGCCGGGATCTCGTTGCCAACCGCGTGAGCAAGTCCAATGGCGATATCTTCGTCCGGGGCGTGCCCATGGTCGACCAGGGCCGCAAGGGCTACTGTGCGGTGGCCAGTGCTGAACGCGTCTTCCGCTACTACGGACTGCCCGTCGACCAGCACGCGATGGCCCAAATCGCAGAGAGCAGTGCGGGCGGGGGGACAAACCCCTCCACCATGATCGATGCACTCAAGAAGGTGGCCGGGCGAACCAAGACCCGCCTTCTCGTCCACTATGAACTGGAAGAACGCAAGATCAGGTCCGAGATCAAGGCCTACAACCGGCTCATCAAGAAAACCGGAAAGGGCAAGGAATTCCCCGACGAGACCGTCATGCCCTACCAGCACTTCCTCTCCAATTGCCATGGTCCCACTCTGCGGGAGATCCGGGCTAGAGGCACCGCCTTCGACCGCTTCCGCAAGCAGATCAGGGACAATATCAATACCGGAACACCCCTCCTCTGGGCTCTGCAGGTCGGAGTCTTTCCGGAGCGGGGCATTCCCCAGCAGGGTGGAGGACACATGCGACTCGTCATCGGCTACAACCAGAAGACCGATGAGATCATCTACACCGACTCCTGGGGACCGGGCCACGAGTTCAAGCGCATGAGTGCGGCCAACGCCTACACCGCCACCATGCACCTCCTCACCCTGAAGCCTTCACAATAAACGATGAATGGGCAGGAAACCGGAAGTTGAATCAAGTGCGCTCGGCTGCATCCTCTCCGGGACCTGGACCCTGGCCTCGCTCCCCTTCTGGCTCGGCGCGATTGGCCTTCTGGTGGTCTCCACCACCACGGCATCCAAGCTCTTTGCCATCGCACTGATCTGTCTTCTGCCCGTCCCGCTCAATTTCCTCCACTGGCGCAGTATCCGCCGGAAGATCATCAGTGTTCTCCTCCTCCTGGCCGGATCGATCTCCTTATTCCTCTGCGCCCGGCAGGCCACGGGCTATGTCGACGATCCGGAAGCTGCCGCCCGTGTGATCTATCAAAACGACAACAGGCATTTCTCCTGCTCCCCGGCCAATCTTGTCCCCGAGATCGATCAGTATATCCTCGGTTCCTACCTCCTTGCATTGATTGATCCCAACCTGGGATGGAGGCAGGCCGCAGAACTCCGCGAAAACGTCAGGACCATCTATGATGACCTCGCGAAGGATGCCGAACTTGCAACCCTTCCGTGCCTCCTCGGTTCAGCCTATCGGGAAATGATCGGCTTGAAGCCCAAGCCGGGAATCCAATTTGTCTACCTACCGGAAAGATCGGGATGGGACCCCCTCGAGAAAAAACCCGCCATTGTCTTTCTCCATGGCGGTCTTGGAAACTTCCAGGGCTACTGGGTCCTCTGGAAACGATTTGCAGATGCAAACGGAGTGGCCATCGTCGCTCCCACTTTCGGTGGCGGTAATTGGTCCGGGGATGGGGGACTTGAAGCCATCGAACAGGCCCGCGAGTTCTGCGTCAATCATCCCCGCATCGATGGCGACAACCTGGTTCTGGCCGGCATCGCCAATGGCGGAACGGGAGTGATCCTCGGAGGTCGGGCCACTCCTGAAAAGTGGCGGGGCCTCCTCTTCCTCTCGCCCGTTATCAAAGGAAATATTGTCGAGTCCGATGCCTTCGCCAACGGCTGGGGAGGACGCAAGGCGCTCATCATCACAGGAGAACGGGACAAGCACACAACCTCTGATTACGTCCGCAAGGCCGCAGCTGGCATGAAGGAGATCAAAATGGAACTGAAAGAGCATTACCTCCCCGACAGGGACCATTTCCTCATCTATTCCGACTGGCCTCGGTTGCAGACACTCATCGGAAAGTGGCTCAAGTCATTATGACCGTGGTGCCGGCGGCTTGCCGCCCGGTGGAGTGGTTGGGGCCCCGAATGCCCCTCGATGCTCCCTCCCGGGGAAAAAGATCCTTTGAGCTGGACCTTGTCCATCCCCTTGAGAAATCTCGTCTCCAAACCCGCATGGGGAGACTCCCATGAGTTTCATGAAGCCCTACACGATTCCAGCAGCCCTTGTCGCCACCGCCCTGACCGCCCTGGCCGCGCCGCACGACCCTTCCGATGCCGTCAAGAACCTCGCCATTCACGAGGGACTGGAGGCCACTCTTTTTGCCAGTGAGCCAATGATGTTCTCCCCCAGCTCCATTGATGTCGATCACCGCGGCAGGGTCTGGGTCTGCGAGGTGGTCAACTACCGCCGCAACAACGGCAGACGTCCGGAGGGTGACCGCATCCTCATTCTGGAGGACACCAATGGTGACAACGTGGCGGATAAGAGCACCATCTTCCACCAGGGACACGACGTGGACTCCGCCCACGGCATCTGCGTCCTCGGCAACCGGGTGATTGTCTCCGCCGGAGACGACGTCTTCTCCCTCTACGATGACAACGGGGACGACAAGGCGGACCGCAAGGAGCTGCACTTCACCCAGATCGGCGGCAGGCAGCATGATCATGGGATCCACGCCTTCCACTTCGGTCCCGACGGCAAGCTCTACTTCAACTATGGCAATTCCGGTCGCCAGCTCTGCGACAAGGGCGGCAACGTCATCACCGACCTGGCTGGCAATGAAATCACGGCCAATCGCCAACCCTACCAGCAGGGCATGATTTTCCGCTGCGATCCTGACGGCTCCAATGTCGAGTCGGTCGCCTGGAACTTCCGCAACAACTGGGAAGTGGGCGTCGATTCCTACGGCAGACTCTGGCAGTCCGACAACGACGACGACGGCAACCGTGGAGTCCGGATCAACTACGTCCTCCCCTTCGGCAACTACGGATACCGCGATGAAGTGACCGGTGCGGGCTGGCAGGATGGCCGGCCCAATATCGAAAGGGACATTCCCCTCCGGCACTGGCATCTCAATGATCCCGGAGTGGTCCCCAACCTGATCCAGACCGGTGCGGGTTCGCCCACCGGCATCGTGCTCTATGAGGGATCGCTCCTTCCCGAACAATTCTTCGGCCAGCCCATCCACTGCGATGCCGGGCCAAACATCGTCCGCGCCTATGTGAGCACCAAGAAGGGGGCCGGCTTCGATGCCGAAATCGTCAACATCGTCGACGGGAAGGCCAATCGCTGGTTCCGTCCCTCGGACGTCTGTGTGGCCCCGGACGGATCCCTCGTGGTGGCCGATTGGTATGATCCCGGGGTGGGAGGGCACGGAATGGGCGACATCGACCGCGGGCGTATCTTCATCATTGCTCCCAAAGGGCACAAATATGCGGCTCCAAAGCTCGATTTCTCCAACCCCCGCGGTGCACTTGCGGCCCTTGCCTCACCCAATGAGGCCGTCCGCTACCTGGCTCATACCGCGCTCCGGAAACTGGGCCCCGGGGTCGTGCAACTGGCGCTGCAGGAGATGTCCGGGACCGCTCAACCCGCACACCTGCGTGCGCGTGCCTTCTGGGCCGCCGCCGACCTGAGCAGAAACCCGCGCCCTCTGATCGAGAAGTTGCTCAAGGACAGGAATCCCCTCCTTCGGGCTACGGCAGTGCGCTCCTGCCGCATTCTCGACCACACCGGTGACTACGACAAGGCCCTCGGCAGCCTGGCCGGGGATCCCGACCCTGCCGTCCGTGCCGAAGCGGCCATCGCCCTTCGCTTCATCGAACGACCCACTGCCGACCAGGCCTGGGCCTCCCTGGCCGCTTCCTACCAGGGTGGCGACCGCTGGTTGCTTGAAGCCCTCGGCATCGGCGCGGATCTGCGCTGGTCCCCCCGCTTCAGGGCTTACCTCGCCACCACGGGTAACAAGCCGCATCCCGACCTCGTCTGGCGCGCACGCTGTGGCGAAGCTCTCACCCACCTCGGACCACTCATCATTTCCGCCCGCGAGGATTCGGAACGCGATCGCTACCTGCGCGCCCTCCACTTCCATGGGGAATCCGATGAGCGCCAGCAATTCGCCCTCGCCCTCTTCGAAAGTGGCAATTCCGATGTCTCCGCTCTCGCCCTGAAGGAACTCGATCTTGAGACCATCAGGAATTCGGGTGGGATTCGGAAGCTGGAGGAGATGGCCCTCAAGGCGAGGGAATCGGCCGCGCTGGTTGAACTGGCCACGCGTTTCAACCTGCAGAGCGACGCCATCCTCAGCGCCCTGCTGGAGTTCATCGTGGCCAATCGCAACAACAGCGAGGGAGCCAATGCCGCCCGGCATCTGCTCGGCAACCCCAAGATCCTTGAGCGCACGCTGGGCAGTGGCAACATCGAATCGCGCAGGGCACTGGCCACCGCCCTCGGCCGATCCGGCAGCAACCGCGCGCTCGATTACCTGCAACAGACCCTGCAGGAGGCCGGGGACACCGTGGTGCGCCGTGCCTGCGTGGAAGCCCTGTCCGTCACCCGACAGGGAGAACAGCGCCTCCTTCAACTCGCCCGGAGCGGCCACCTGCCTACCGATGTGAAGTTTACGGCGGGGGCACTCCTGAGCCGTTCCAGCAACGCTGAAACCCGCAGCGAGATTGCCAGGGCTCTCAAGCTCGCCCCGCCCCCGGGAACGGATGAAATGCCCCCCCTCTCCCAGCTCATGCGAATGAAGGGCCAGCCCGCCAAGGGCAGGAAGTCCTTCGTGAAAGCTACCTGCTCCACCTGTCACCAGGTCAATGGAGAGGGCATCAACTACGGACCCAACCTCAGCGGCATTGGAAACAAGCTGCCCAAGGAAGCTCTCTTTGAGGCCATCCTCTACCCTTCCAACGCAATATCTCACGGCTACACCGGCGTGCAGATCGGGACCAGATCCAACGACACCGTGGTCGGCTTCATCTCGTCCGACACTGACGAGAAACTCACCGTCCGTATGGCAGGTGGGATCACCCGTGCTGTGAAAAAATCGGAGATCACGACACGCAAAGAGCTCCCGCAGTCCCTCATGCCAGCCGGTCTCGGGGGCCTCCTCCACCCGCTTGAATTATCCGACCTGGTGGCCTACCTCGAGACTCTCAGGAAGAAGTAGCGGAGTCAGTCCACCAGCGGATTGACCACGGTCACCTGCCCAAAGACTCTCCCCGCTTCCAAGGCATCACTCCACAGTTGCCGCACTCCCGCCCTCTGGGCTGCTGCCACGATCCAGGAATCCCAGACCGGAAGTTCAAATCTCCGCCGCAACTCAAAGGCCGCGGCCACGAGATCCCCGTCCTCCGGAACCACGCACCACTCAAGGTAACTCTCAACCAACTGGACCAGAACGTCCCGCTCCAGGTCAGGAGAACGGTTCAAGGCACGCCAGAGTTCGCGGCACACCTGCACGCTGATCACCGGCAGGACAGGCAATTGCCACAGCTCCCGCACAAGGCGGTTGGCCACCACATGCCGGGCGGCTCCCCTGTCGTGTGCGGATACCAGGATCGTCGTGTCAACGAAGACACTCACTCGCGCCTTCCCTGGCCCTCGTCATCGAGGGAAACCGGATGATCCAAATACCCGAGGGCGCGCCGCCGCGCTTCATCAAAGGCCGCCAGTTCCTTGTCCATCACCCGAACATCCTTGCCCATCACCTCCGCCACCGCGCTGGCCACCTCGCTTCGTCCCAGACGTTCCCTGATCAATTCGGCCAACCAACCACTGAGCGACTGACCCGCATCAACCGCCTCATGCCGCGCTGCCCGCACCAGGGCTTCCTCCAATTTCACTGTCACATTCTTCATCGTGCTACACGATTACACGAGCGCACGATCAGCGGCAACCTTGTTTTCAGGCTACTTATTCACATTGAAGCTCGATCCCCGAGACCTGTCTTCACCTGACTCTCTCCCCTCCACAGGGGCCGGACGCATTGAAGGAAAATCCGGTTGTGATCCTCCTCCCCGCTCGTCACCGGCCAAGGGGGGGGCCTTATCCTGAACCGGGGAATGAGGCATTTCAGGCGAGGATCTCCCTGATCACATTGCCGTGCACGTTGGTGAGACGGCGATCCATGCTGTCCCTGCGGAAAGTGAGGCGCTCATGATCGATCCCAAGCTGATGCAGGATGGTGGCATGAATGTTATAGCACTCGGTCGGATTGGCGCGATCGAGCGGCTTGTAGCCCCACTAATCGCTCTCCCCCCTCTTCCGCGGGAGGGCTCGGGATCTCAGGGCACGTTCACCTCAATGTTGTCGATTGAGAGTCCGCTGAAGACATCCGGACTGCTGTCACTGACAAAATTAAACTCAATCATGATGCTCTCCCCGATCGCCTCAGCTTCCACCGGAATGGTCTGAACCGTCCAATTGATATCGAACGTCGTCATGTCTATCGAGGTTTCCGCACCCAACTGCACCTGGTCAGCCACACGCAGGAAACGAACGGAAGCGACGTCCCCGAACCCATCGCCATCCCGGTAGGCCTCGAAGCTCAACTCCGCGGCCACCACCCCGGTCAGGTCGATGGCCGGTGACCGGAGGGAGATATCGGAGTCCG
>Ga0315329_10000872_pt1 | contig 11874 bp, 8 predicted proteins | sample M150032315metaG_FD_203459 | JGI IMG/M metagenome (GOLD analysis project Ga0315329, IMG submission 203459) | Ammonia-oxidizing marine archaeal communities from Monterey Bay, California, United States - M1 500m 32315 | ecosystem: Environmental > Aquatic > Marine > Coastal | place: USA: California...
GGTCTCAAACAAGCTCAGCGTGTGGCATTGATGGACGAGCTGGATGCCGCGCTCGGCCGCCTCGTCGGCGGCACGCTGTGCGTTGGCAATGTCCGACTCCTGCTTGAGGGCCACTCGAATCCGGGGCGCACCCAGGCGCTTGGCCAAGTCCAGGTACGGTGTAATGTTCAGAAGCGCGCTTGGCCCCTTGTCGTTGTTGTAAACGGTGTCGAAATCGCCGGTGACCATGCTCACGGTCAAGCCGGCTTCGGCCAGGCAGTCGGTGGCCGCTTCGACAGCCTCCGGCGCCGACTGAACCCCAACCTGAGACGCCCTCATGCAGAGCGCCTCATAGCCACAACGCTTGGCCAAGCGAGCCAAGTCACCGAGCGGCAACGAAGCCTTTTCCTTGGACATAAACTCCTCGGCAATACGGACGGAGAGTGAAAGTTGCATGATGTCGGTGCTTGGGTAATCTATCCGCCTTGATGGTCTGAAGCAATCCCTGATGAAGGGCGAATAATAGTAAGAGTATTTTGTCGTTGCCGCAGCGATATTTGACTTTTAGCATGTCGTTTTGCGTGAAACACAATTCGATTAAGGAGGATTTACAAAATGGCTAGTTCATTATCTTTTAGAAGCGGAAATCCCGCCCTTGGGGCACAAACCTTCAATATCTCTGCCGATGGGCGGAACACAATGACATTGGAAGGGGCGGTGAACAAAACGGCTATCGGCCTTTTTCTTATAATGACTGCGGCCTACTTCACATGGACCAACCCGTCACCGCCCATAATGATTGGTGGAGCAATCGGCGGATTTGTTATAGCACTGGTCACTATCTTTAAAAAAACTTGGGCCCCCTTTACCGTACCCATTTACGCCATACTCGAGGGACTTTTTCTTGGCGGTATTTCCAGATTTTTCGAAGACCGTTTTCCCGGTATTGCCAGCCAGGCAATCATTCTCACACTCGGAATTCTGGGAGCCCTTTTACTGGCCTATAAATCAAAAATCATCAAGCCAACCGAAAATTTTAAACTGGGCATAGCCGCTGCAACAGGCGGTATTTTTTTGATCTACATGATCAACATTATTATGGGCTTTTTTGGCAGCGGCATCCCAATGATTCACGAAAGTGGCATGATCGGAATCGGGTTCAGCGTTTTTGTTGTTATCATTGCCTCTTTGAATTTGGTTTTGGATTTTGATTTTATCGAGCAAGGCGTCGAGCGAGGTGCTCCAAAATACATGGAATGGTATGGTGCATTCGGCCTCCTGGTTACCTTGATTTGGTTGTATCTCGAAATCTTGCGACTTTTGGCCAAATTAAATAGCAGAAATTAAACCTCTTTCGCAGCAAAAAGGCCAAGCCTGACGGCTTGTCGTTTTTTTGTGCTTCTTTGCGAACGGTAATCAGAGTGGCTGGACAACGATGTTTTTAAACCAGACCGGGTAGCCGTGGTATTGCAGCCCGATGCTGCCGGTGCGCGGCATGTCCTTCAGCGCTGTGCGGAACTTGTTTCGGGAGCCGTCCGGATTTTTGCGTCCGGTTGTCCATTGATCCAAATTGGCAACGACGACCTGTTTTCCGTTCAGCACGACTTTCACCGAAGCGCCATTGACGGTAAGTTTCATGTGATTCCATTCACCAGCCGGCTTGGTTGGATTCGAGCTTGGCGCCAACGCGTCGTACAGTGCTCCGCAGTCGTGCTTGCCCACCTTGGCCTTGCCGTGTGAATCAAAAATCTGAATCTCGAAACCTCCCTGCACCGCGTTTTTCGGGTCGGTGCGGAAAAACACGCCGCTGTTGCATCGCTTGGACATCTTGAAGTCGAGTGCCAACTCGAAGTTGTCGTAATTGCGCTTGCTCCAGATGTAGCCGCCCGGCTTGTTGCTTGGCCCGAGCACTCCGTCCTTCGCCTCCCATGCGCCGGGCTTTTGCTGTGTCCAGTTTTTCAGGTCTTTGCCATCGAACAGCTTGACGGCTTTTTCGTCATCGGCAGCCTGTCCGGTGTTCCAAGCCAAGCCGGCGACCAACGCTAGCGCCCAGTTGATGATTCGTTTTTTCATGTCGAGAATGTGTGGAGGAAATTAAAACCTGGCTGGCCGCAAAAAGCAACCCGCTTGACCAAGCGGCTGGTTACCTCGCGGAAATGACAAGCATCCGCTCAATCGGTTGGCGCGCGCGATCGATAACCTCGTCGGCGAGCATCACTTCCGGCGTGCGATTGGCCATGCAGTCATGCAGTTTTTCGAGTGTGTTCATTTTCATGAAGCGACACTCGTTGCAGGCGCACTTCTCGGTTGGTGCAGGGATGAACTGTTTCTCGGGGCACTCCTTCTGCAGTCGGTGTAGCATGCCTACCTCGGTGGCAATAATCACCGCCTTGGCCTGTGAGGCGTGACAGAAATGAACCATTTTCTCAGTCGAACAAACCTCGTCGGCTAGCATGCGAACAGCCTTGGTGCACTCGGGATGCGCCACGAGCGGCGCATCGGGGTGTTCGCGACGAATCCGCGTGATGCTTTCGTGCGTCCATTCGACATGAACGTAACAGTTGCCCTGCCATAGGGTCATCGGGCGCCCGGTCTGCTCGATCACCCATGCTCCGAGATTCTCGTCCGGTACGAACAACAGGTCGCGATCCGCCGGCGCGGCCTTGACGATTTTCTTCGCATTGCCGCTGGTACAGATCACGTCGCTCAACGCCTTAACCTCAGCACTGCAGTTGACGTAGGCAATGGTGTAAAAATTGGGGTTGGTCGCCTGCAGTTCGCGCAACCTGTCCGGCGGGCAACTCTCCTCAAGGGAGCAACCGGCGTCGCGGTCCGGCAGTAGGACGATTTTTTTTGGCGACAAAATTTTCGCCGTCTCCGCCATGAAGTGAACGCCGCAAAACACGATGACATCCGCGTCGGTCTCGGCGGCCTGCCGTGAAAGGCCAAGCGAGTCACCCACATAATCCGCCAAGTCCTGAATCTCGGGCACCTGATAATTATGCGCGAGGATCACGGCGTTGAGTTCCTCCTTGAGTTGGAGGATCTCCCGCGAGAGCACATCAAGTCGATCGGGCGGCGTGCGACGCTTCACTCGGAAACCGGCGGCGGCACTTGGCTGGATCTCTCTCACGTCGATCACGGCAAAAACTTTACGTCTCCGGCTTGGCCGGGTCAACCAGGGCTTGTTTCGCTTGGCCAAACGGGTAGTTTCGCCAGATCATAATAAGCAACACAGTCACCCGCCGTCGTTTCGTTCAGCAAACCGCGTTCACCATCCTCACCGCCGGCAGCGCCCGCACCTATGCCGCCAACGAGAAACTCGACATCGGCATCGTCGGCGTGGCCAACCGGGCCAAAGCCAATCTCAATGGGGTGGCCGGTGAGAACATCGTCTCACTGTGTGACGTGGACAGCAACTTCCTCTCCCACGAAGCCGGCCGATTTCCGCGTGCCCACCGGTACGCAGATTTCCGACGGATGATCGGGCGCGAAAAGCTCGATGCGCTCGTCGTCAGCACGCCGGATCATACCCACGCCGTCGCAACCGCCACCGGGCTGCACCATGGACTGCACGTTTATTGCGAAAAGCCACTGACACGCACAGTGTCCGAGTGCCGCGCTGTCACCGAACTGGCCCGGCGCAAAAAGCTCATCACGCAAATGGGTACGCAGATTCACGCCGGCGACAATTACCGGCAAGTCGTCGAACTGCTGCGCGCGGACGCCATCGGCACGGTGAGGGAAGTGCATGTCTGGGTCGGCGGAAACCTTGGTGGCGGCTCACGAGGAACTGAGAAGCACAAAGTTCCAGCCAACCTCAATTATGATCTCTGGCTGGGGCCGACCCGTTATCACGTTCCGTATCACCCGACACATCATCCGTTCAAGTGGCGCCAATGGTGGGACTTCGCTGGGGGCACGCTCGCCGACATGGGCTGCCACCACATCGACCTGAGCCACTGGGCGCTTGGCCTGCGGCACCCAGGCCGGATCGAGATCGTCAAGGGCCCCAAGCCCGACGCTGAGGCCACGCCGTACTCGCTGGTGGTTGATTTTCACTATCGTGCCCACGGCAAACAACCCGCCACCAAGCTGCGCTGGTATCATGGCAATGAGCGCCCGCCACACTTTGCCGAGGGGCTCCTGCCCAAGTGGGGCAACGGCAGCCTGTTCGTCGGCAGCAAGGGCATGCTGCTCGCCGACTACGACAAGCACGTGCTGCTGCCTGAAAAGGATTTCAGCGGTTACGAACGCCCCGAGCCCAGCATCTCCCGCTCGCTTGGCCATCACCGGGAGTGGATTCACGCCATCAAGACTGGTGGTAGCACGACGTGTAACTTCGACTACGCCGGACCGCTGGCCGAAGTGGTGCTGCTCGGCAACATCGCTCACCGCACCGGCTCGGCCCTTGAATGGGAGCATCGGAAAATGAAACTCACAGGCCACCCGGAAGCCGATGAACTGATGCAGCACCACTACCGCGCCGGTTGGCATCTCTAATCGCCGCTTGGCCAAAGGCACGAAAAACTGGCCAAGCCATTTGACCGCATGCTAGGTTTCCTCCATGCCCATCGACCAAGTACTTAAGGGAACCGAGGAAAAGATGGCCAAGACCGAAATGGCCATGCTTCATGAATTCGAGGGAGTCCGCACCGGCAAAGCCAACCCTGCATTGGTGGAAAACCTCATGGTGGAGGCCTACGGGTCAAGCATGCGGATGCGCGACATGGCCGGTATCACTGCACCCGAGACGCGAATGATCCTTATCCAGCCATGGGATGCCAGCACAGTGGAAACCATCGCCAAGGCCATCCAGGCCGCCAACCTCGGACTCAACCCCGCCATCGACGGTAAAGTCATCCGCCTCGTCCTGCCGGAACTCAGTCAGGAACGCCGCGAGGAACTCGTTAAGGTGGCCAGCAAGATCACCGAGGACAGCCGAGTGGCTATTCGTCACGTCCGCCGTGATGCCAAGGAGGGCCTAAAGAAATCAGCCAAGGAAGCCGGCGTCTCCGAGGACGAAATCAAGACCGCCGAGAAGCAGGTGCAAAAACTGACCGACGAGTTCATCAAAAAACTCGACGAACACCTCGCCGACAAGGAAAAGGAAATCCTTACGGTATAAACTCAAGTTTACCCCTCAACGACAGAAACATTCAATCCCGAGAATAAAACAGTTATACTCGCGATAAGTTTATGGTACGTCGTGGCAAGTGTTGATTTCATTGACCACTAAAGATGCGCGTATCAGTCCTTCGCTACCACCTTGGTTGACTCTTCCAGCGGGATGAATTTGTGGAGGAGTTTCCCGGTCTTGAGTTCCCAGACACGGAGGATGCCGTCGAAGCCGCCACCAACTGCCAGTTTGCCGTCCGGCGTCACGTCGCTGGTGTGCATATAGGTGCCGGTGTCCGGCAGGCGTCGCACTTCACCGCCGTCCTCCTTCACCACTTTGACGACATTATCGCCGCCTGAGACGACTGCCTGTGTCCCGATGCCGAGGAAGTGTACAGAGGTGACTTCCTTGTTGAATCCGCTGAACGATTTTTTTTGCTCACCGTTGAGCAGGTTCCAGATTTTCACCGCCTTGTCGGCACCGACACTAGCCAGTACCCGGCCGTTGCGCTGCCAACTCACTCCCAACACATGGCCAGTGTGCCCTTCCAGCGCGCGGAGTTCCATCCCCCGGTTGGTCTCAAAGATGCGTGCGAAACGATCAGTGCCCCCGGAGGCCAACTTGCTGCCGTCCGGCGAAAAGGCCAGCGCGCAAACCGTGTCGCTGTGCGCCCCGGGAATGCGCAATTCCTCGGAGCCGTCCTCCACGTTCCAGATATAAATCTCGCCGCCGCGTGACGGGAAGCCACCGCCGGTAGCCAGCCATTTGCCGTCGGGACTGAAATCGAGCGCGATCACGCGATCCTCGAACGGCGAGTCGCTGCCACCGCCACCGATTGAACGCGCCAACGTCCAACCCGGCTCTGCCGCAAGCACCGCCATCTCAGGCGAACCCCCAGCCAAGGCCAGTCGGTTGCCAGGCAGCACGCAAACAAACCTAGACGGGCGGGCGGCTGAGTTGTAGTCCTGCGAACGTGCTCCGCCCTCGCTTGCCCACGCCTGCAGTCGCCCGTCGACGGAGAGCGTGTAAACCACTGAACCGTCCCCCGAGTACGTGGCGTCGATCCAATCCTGCATCCAGGCTGCATCCACCGCCTTGCCCTCGGTGATCGCGGCCTCGTGCCGAACAGGCAGCTTGCCGGCCTCCGATTGCTCGACCCTGGCTTTTTTCAGCTTCGCCTCGGCCGTTTTTACGTTCTTGCCGGTGAAGCCGACCTCCGACTTTGCCAGGTCTATCTCACGCTTTGATTTGTCGATTGCACTGCCGGCGTCGGCAATTTTTTTATCGATATTTTTCTTCTCCTCGGGCGATTTCTTTTTGCGTTCCTCGAGCTCGGCCAAGGCCTTGGATTTGCCGTCGAGACCGGTCTGCGCCGGCTTCACTTTCGCCTCGGCAGCGGCGAGCGACTGGGTCGCGGCTTGCAGCCCTGCTTCCGCCCTGGACAATTGCTGCTTGGCTGGAGTGTGTCGATCGAGTGCGGACTCGAACTCGCCGACCTTGCGCTTGGCCAAGGCGGCGGCGACATCGGCCTGCGTTGTCAGTGTCTTTTCGCCCTTGGCTTTGTTGGCCGTGGCCCGGGCATCCGCCGCAAGCTGCCGGGCGTTTTGGGCGGTTGAGCCGAGCGCCATCAACTCCTCGGACAGCTTGGACTTGGCTGAGGCGAGCTGATCCCTGGCCTGTGCAGCCTTGGCCAAGGTGTCCTTGGCTTGACTGACCTGTGCCTGCGCCGTCTTCAATGCGCCGTCAGCATCAGCCTTGGTTTTTTTCGCGGCCTCGATGTTGTTCGGCAGCGCGGCAATTTCGTCGGCCAGTTTTTTAAGGCTGGCCTCCGCGTCGGTCTTTTCCTTCGTTTTGTCGGTCAAGGTTTTCTCGTGCTTAACCAATGCCTCCGCTGCCTTTTTCGCGGCGTCCTGATCCTTTTTGAGTTCCTTCTCTTTGCTCTCGACATTGGACTTGTGGTGGACGACCTCGGCCTTCACGAACGCCAACGCCTCCTCAGCGCGGGCCACCGACTCGGCTGCGATTGGATTGCCATGCAACTGAGCGGTCATCTCCCATTTGTCCGTTTTCCAAAGTTTCGCCGTCGGGCCGCCGAGCGTGACGATTTGCTTGCCGTCGCCGCGAACCCGTAACCCGGAAATCGGCGCTCCGTGGTCGATTTCCTTTTGCACCTTACCGTCACTGATATTGAGGACGATCGCCTTGCTGTCGGCGCGCCCGACCAGCACTGCTTCGCCGCCCGGCAATACCGCCAGTGCCGTAATGTCACCGCCCATCTTCCATTCATACAAGACCGGACCGGGGTTGATCGCAGCCCAAGTCCTGATCACCCCACCGGGATGCGCCGAGACAAGTTGCCGGTCGTTCAACCAGGCAACAGCGCGCGCGGCCAGCGGCGACGACTCGCGGGTGGCTCGCTCGCCGGTCGCTGTTTCCCAGGTTCGCACCCGGCCATCGTCAAACAGCACGGCGACTTTTTCGCCGTTGGGCGACAAGGCCAGTTGCGCGGCGGCTCGGCCTTGAACTTGGTCGTGCCAAAGCGGCAGTGTGCTTTGCAGGTCGATTGCCTGCACGCTCCCTGCCGAGCCGGCAGCCACCACGCGCGCTTGGCCAAGCGCGACAGCGATCGCCGTGACCTCCTCGGCACGGGGGAGCAGGTTGATGAGTTCGTTGACTGATGCCTGCTCACGACGCCAAAGCTTGGCCACGCGATACCCGCCGGAGGCCAGGGTTTGGCCATCGGGGCTGAATGAGAGCGACTGAACCACGTCGCGATGTGCCACGGCGACCGCGGCGGGACTCCCCTTGGCCAAGGTGAGGTCGGCCAGCCTTGCGGCCAGCCGACGGGTTGGCAGATGGTAGACAAAAACCTGGTTGCCTCGACCACAAGCAGCGTACTGGCCGTCCGGCGAAATGGCGGTGGTGTAAATCGCATTAAGGGCGAAAGGAAGCGGGCGCCAGTTCAATTCCTGCGATATCTGCGGCACTTCGCCCTTAGCGCCCTCGTCGATCCACAGTTTGATAAGCCCAAGCTGGTGCGGCGTCAGTTTTTTGGCACTGACCTTGTTTCGCCGGGGTGGCATGAACGGTTTCTCGATCTGCCGGACGTGCGCCATCAACCTGCTCTTACCGGCATTTCCCGACACAACAGCCACCCCGCTCTCGCCACCCTTGGCGATGGTCGCAGGCGACTCGAGGTTCAGTTCGCCTTCGGCGTCCCGGTTATTATGGCAGGCGAGGCAGTTTTTACGCAGGATCGGCAGAATCTCGCGGGTGAAATCGACCGGCTTCTCCCGGCTCAACTCAGCGACCTCAAGCCCGACCGACGCCTCTGCTGCAAGGAGTGGCAGTCCGCCCAGGATCAGGTTCCAGGCCATCATCATACTCAGGATCTCGTACTTCATTACAGGTTGAGGGAGCCTCCCTTTTTTTTTACCGGATTAAAAGCTGTTTTGTGGCAACTGTGAATAACCCTGCATATTTAGCCGTCTGCAAATGACGAAAAAAACTAACCCCAAATTCACCTCGGGCTTTGACTCGCCGGGAAAGGGGTCTAGAGTGGGCAAAGACAATAGGAAAAATATCGTGAGTCAACTTCAAGACAAATCCGCATCGGGCAGCAACCGCCGCAACTTCATCAAGCAGGCCGCCGCCACCACCACGGCCGTGGTTGGAGCGGGCAATATCATCAAGACACCGGTTTACGGCCAGAGCCAGGCACCCTCGACCGGCCGGGTGATCGGGGCCAACGACCGCGTCAATGTCGGCTTCGTCGGTGTGGGCAACCAGGGGTTTAACACCCATGTTCAGCAGATAAAAAACAACGCTGCCAAGCACAATGCCCAGGCCGCCGCCGCGTGCGACGTGTTCTCCGAGTACCGCGACCGCGCACAGCAGTTCATGGGCATCCAGTCGGGCGACGTTTACAACGACCACCGGAGACTGCTTGATCGCAAGGACATCGACGCGGTGATCATCGCCACGGTGGATCACTGGCACGCGCCGGTTGCCATCGACTCGATGAACGCCGGCAAACATGTGCTTATCGAGAAACCGATGACCCGCTACCTCAACGAGGGATTCGATGTGTACGACACCTGCAAACGCACCAAGCGCGTGATGCAGATCGGTGCGGTGTTCTGCATCGAGGAGAAATGGCACCGGGCCGCGCAGCTGGTCCGCGACGGGATGATCGGCCCGCTCGTTCTCGGGCAATCCTCCTACTGCCGCAACAGCCCCAAGGGCGAGTGGAACTACACCATCAATCCGAAGTTGACCGATAAGAGTGTCGACTGGAGTCGCTGGCTAGGCAAAACCGGCAAGCGCCCGTTCAACGCCGACCACTTCTTCCGGTGGCGTAAATACAATCCCTACTGCTGCGGCATCCTCGGCGATTTGCTTGCGCACAAGATCCACCCCCTGATGATCGCCAGCGGTAACCCGGAATTCCCAAAACGCGTCGCCTGCCTTGGCACGAAAGAGATCACCAAAGATCGCGACGTCCCGGACAACACGCAGGTGCTGGCCACCTTCCCCAGCGGCTACACGCTGATGGTCGTCGGCAGCACGGTGAATCAACAGGGGCTTCCAGAGATGCTGCGCGGCCACCACGGTACGCTCTACTTCGGCGGCGACAAGGTGGACCTGAAACCGGAGACGCCGTTCGGTGACGAGATTGATCCCGAAAGCTTCAGCGGCCTCAAACCAAGCGGGGCGGATTTCTTCGCCGAGCACGCCGACTGGTTCAAAGTCATCCGCAACGGCGGCGAAACCAAAGGCAACATCAACCTCTCAATGCGCGCCCAGGTGGTCATCTCACTGGCTGAGATGTCCGAGAGAATGAGTCTCACGCTGTTGTTTGACGAGAAGAGCCGGAAAATCACCACAGGCACCGGCCAGGAGGTGCAGCCTCTCAACTACCCAGCATAAGCCGCTGGCCGCAAGCGAATTACAAAAGCCCCGCCACTTGGCAGGTTTGTATTGCACTGGCCCAGGCATTCGATGCAGACGCGAGTATAAGACTCCGCTTGGCCCAAGTTTTTTCTGTTTTTTTTGCAGGGTAGCCGGTAGCTTCACCGGTTCCGGCGATATCATGATGATTTTTTCCGGTATTTCCATTTATCTAAGACACACTAAAAATGACAAAAACTCCATCGAACGAGCTGACACGCCGTAAATTTATTTCGCACTCCTCGGCAGCGTTGGGCGCCACAGCATTTGGTCCCTTCATCCTCCGGGGCCAGAACCTTAATAGCAAAATCAACGTAGCCGCCATCGGTGCCGGCGGCAAGGGAAGCAGTGACACGGATAATAACGCACGTTGCGGTGGCAACATTGTCGCACTGTGCGACGTGGACCTGAACACACTCAGGGCCCGTGGAGAAAAATATCCCGGGGCCGCCACATTCCAGGACTACCGCAAGATGCTCGACAAAATGGGCAAGTCCATCGACGCCGTCTCGGTGTCTACACCGGATCACATGCATGCCGTCGCCGGCGTCACAGCCATGAAGATGGGCAAACATGTTTATGTCCAAAAACCCCTTACCCAGTCGGTCTATGAGGCGCGGGTCATGCGTAGGGTGGCTAAGGAGCAAAAGGTGGCCACGCAAATGGGGAACCAGGGTAGTGCCGGAAGTGGGTTGCGCCGCGCCGTGCAGGTGATCCAGTCCGGCATCATAGGGGACGTTACAGAATTACACGTATGGTCAAACCGCCCGGTCTGGCCACAAGGTATTGACCGTCCAAAGGGAGCGGATCCGATCCCGGAGCACTTGGACTGGAATATCTGGCAGGGCCCGGCTGAACACCGCCCATACAAAAAAGGAGTTTATCATACGTTTAAATGGCGTGGCTGGCAGGCGTACGGCACCGGGGCGCTGGGCGATATGGCCTGTCATACTGTCAACATGCCCTTCCGCGCCCTCAAGATGGGGTACCCAGACGTCGTCGAGGCGGAAGATTTCTCCCCAATGAACAAGGAGACTTACCCGCTAAATTCCCGCCTTCGTTTTGAATTTCCCGCGCGTGACGGCATGGTCCCGTTAAAATTCTGGTGGTACGACGGCAAGAAGGATGGCAAACAAAACCAGCCACACGGAGACATCGCCTCAAAAATCAACAGCACCTTCGGTAACATACGAGGTAGCGGGTGTTTGCTGATTGGCTCCAAGGGCCAAATTTACACACCGGACGACTACGGTTCCCGTTACTATATCTCCTTGAATGATGAGAAAAAATTCAAGGACAGCGGAAAGCACGGGGCAGACCAGGCGATTGCGAATGATTTCTGGAAATCCCCCGGGCACAATCAGGAATGGTTCGACATGATGAAAGGCGGCCGCGCTGCGTACTCAAACTTTGACAACGCAGCCTACCTGACCGAGATCATCCTGCTCGGCTGCATCGCCTTACGGGTCGGCAAAAAGAAGATGGAATGGGACGGCCCGAACATGAAGTCGCCCAACACCCCGGAGGCGGCACAGTACGTCAAGCGCGACTACCTGAACGGCTACACGCTGTAACAGATATTCCGCCCCATAAACTCTCGGGAAACACCCGGCCAGCCAAGTTGCTGTGCCGGGTTTTTCAATGAAACGTTAAAAACAGCCAATCCCTTCGCAACCGGGTTACAGCTTCCAGCCGGCGCGGTACGGCGGATTGACCAGTTTGTTAGCCTCTTCGTCGTTGGTGAATCTCATCGCCTTGGCATCCCACTCCAGTCGGATACCGGTCCGACCGGCGGAGTCTTCACCCCAGGTGCGCTGAATGGCAAT
>Ga0315329_10000874_pt1 | contig 11867 bp, 8 predicted proteins | sample M150032315metaG_FD_203459 | JGI IMG/M metagenome (GOLD analysis project Ga0315329, IMG submission 203459) | Ammonia-oxidizing marine archaeal communities from Monterey Bay, California, United States - M1 500m 32315 | ecosystem: Environmental > Aquatic > Marine > Coastal | place: USA: California...
AAGTGCAAGGTCACTGAAACCAATTGGTACACTCATGATTAAATCCATTCCATTTCGCTCAAACCAAGCGTGTTCTTCGATTCGTAATTCGATGAATAGATCGCCTGAATTTCCTTTACCATGAGGCCCTGGTTGTCCTTTGCCCCTCATACGTAAACGTGTACCATCACTTGCGCCCTTAGGGACATTGAACCGTAGAGTCTCCTCTGAAGTATCAAGTCCATCGCCAGCACAATGTTTGCAACGTGCAACTGATGACATTCCACTACCTTGGCATTGTGGGCAATCTCGAACTGCATCTTGGATGAATGGGCCAATCTGTTGCCGAATACGGACTCTGCCTTGGCCATCGCATTCAGTACAATCGTTAACCACGCCATCTTTGGCACCTGTGCCTTCACAGTCGCCACAATGTTGTGGAAGTTCGAGAGTAATCTCCACCTCAGACCCATCCAAAACTGATTTTAGGCTCACCGAATGGCGAACGAGAATATCATTGCCTTGACGTGTTGTGGAACGCCTTGAGCCTCCTCCAAATATATTGGAAAAGAAATCGCCTCCAAGAATGTCTTCCAAATTTATATTGAATCCCTGGAAACCACCTGCACCAAATGGACTACCTCCCGGACTATTATGCCCAAAGCGGTCATAATTTGCACGCTTCTGAGAATCTGATAAAACGGCATAAGCTTCCTGAATTTCTTTGAATTTAGATTCAGCGTCTGCTGCATCATTCTTGTCGGGATGATACTTACGAGCCATAGACCTGAAGGCTTTCTTCAACTCAGAATCGTCAGCGCTCTTGCTCACTCCAAGAACTTCGTAGTAGTCGCGTTTCTCTGACATTCCGACCACTGCCTCATTCGGTTCGGGTAGAAGGGCCTCTTTGAACCATGCGCTCAAAGATCGCTGCCACAATTGGTACAGAAACGTTCGCCGACTTCATTCGGTGCAGAACAAGTACGGCAAGTAGGACGTGGTGAAAAGGAAGTTGAGGAGGGTTCGGGGGAATATGCTGCCGGCGATTGAACGCCATACGCCATTTGCTCCATCGAAAGCGGTTGCTCTATCTCCATATCTGGCGTATTTGTAACTTCGACAGATGTGTCCACACTTCCTTCGTCAGTCATTGTTGTAAGCATCATTTCCGCATCCTTACGATCGGTCTGAATCGGTTGAATCGGAGCAATCGGTCGCTGAGCGGTTACTGGAGTTTCTCGGCTCCTTTGTTCGAGAGAAGCGACTCTCCTAGCCTCTCTTTCCACAGAACGATTGTGGCCCCAAAAGCTGGAAATCCAGTCTATTAGTGAATCCATGGGAGAGGATTTGCGAGTTGCACCGAGGGTTGATCGCACGACGCCGTCATCGAATTGTTCATCGCCACTTACCCTCCTCTGAGCACGTAGTACATGCTCGGAATCGATTAGCATCTCAACTTCTACTTCTTCAGAAATTTCAACATCTCGATTGTCACCAGCACCAGTAATCATGCCAACTTGTCCTTTCATGTTGACTTCAGCATCAATAGAAAGGTCGGTTTCCATATGTACGTCCTTATCCCAAACACCCTTTTCCTCAGCCTTGAAATGTTCACCAACTGATTTTACAGCCTTGGAGCGAACCCATTCGTGATCACGCACGATTCGAGTCTTCCTGAACATGATGATTCCAATTGCAAGTGCAAAGATATGGAGAATTATGTCAAGTGTAGGTGAAACTGCCATCATCGCCCCCAGAGGAGTAATGATGACTCTCAAAGTGTTGAGAATGATTATTGGCAATCCCAAAAGTACCCAAGAAGTCAGGCCACGGGGGACATCCATGAACCCTGTGCGCGTGGTTCAAGGGATAATTGTTGACATTTCATGACCGGTCTTGAGGTGGCCTACCAGTGCGGACCAGTCCGTCGAAGAGGCCGATTGTGAAGGCTGTATGTAGAATAAGCAAGCACAATGGGATGCCGACGATACTTGAGGGCCCTCTCATTGAGGTTAATCCGGCCAATAATAGTGCGGCCAAATAAGCAGCCGGAGCCCACCACCAAACCGGCAATAATGGAATCAGGATTAAACCGAAAATAGGGAGAAATTCTCGTGGATCAGCACGCAAGGGATGGCGTAAGATTACCTTGGTTCGCCAAAAACCATAGCGATGACACATTCGCCACCAATTGGAAAGGGTTGAGCGCTTATGCATGTAAACTGCAGAAACATCGCTCCTCCATAATTCCCACCCCGCTGCAATCATTCGCATCGATAGATCAGAATCTTGACTGGTGATGAAACGATCATCCCATCCTCCAACCTCTTTGAGTGCCCTTACATTGTGAAGACAAAAGGCAGGCACCTTGGTTCGACTTCGTCCCTTGAAGCGATTAAATTGGCCGCCCCCAGAACCAATTGGTGAGGCCAGTGCGCCTTCTACCCAGATGGACACCATACCTTCGTGTGAGCCCGCTTCAGTACGGCAACCTATGGCGCCGACTTCTTTGCCCAATTCTTCTTCGAGAGTAGATAGGTCTGCAAGTCGTTTCTCTACATGGTCAGAGTCAACCCAGGAATGGCCGATAATTTCCAAACAATGGGTTACGTCCTGTCCGATATGTTCCAAAGCGAGGTTGCGAGCCTGACTTACTCGTTTACCGGGATTATCAATCACAGTGATTGCATCCCCATATCCAGCCAGAATATCGAGGGTAGAATCGGTTGAACCTCCATCGAGTACCAAAATGTCAACGGAAGTTGTTTGCGCTAGTAATGAATCGATACATCGGGCAATATGGGTTCGCTCATTCAGGGTTGGCACAACTGCGCATACCCGGTATCCCATGGCCTGTGGCAATCAATACGGGATGTGAAGGTTGGCCTGATATCTTGATGAGCCATGGGCATCTGGAGAGTAATATGCAGAGACTGAAACTCTCAGGTGTTGACGAGGGTCTGACTGTAATAGTCTCGACAATCATCACCGGTGCAGACTCTCCTGACAAAGTCATGGAAGCTGTTCACCGGCTCTTCCCCGGTTTTAGTTGTGAAGTGCCAGAAGAGCCGTCATTCCCTGTTGACAGAAATCTCGTTTTGGCGGCATCTGCCGTTCCTCTCGATGAATTTCTATCGGCAATTCATACGCAACGTATTCTCGATACTAGCCTTGATGCGATGAGTGAGAATTTGAATGAAGATTCTACGATTTTTCATATCTTAAGACAAGCTGCACTCGCAGGGAAAGTCGCCTACCCTTTGCCGGGCGAATCGCCTCTTGGTGGAGTCATCACCATTGAGATTGAAGGTACTGATCTCGCCGATTGGATTGAGGCGGCAACTTGGCACAATGGCAGGGATACAATTCCGCGACATGTCGATGATGATTTCAAAATGAGAGGGGATGGCGAGGCTATCACCTGGCACTGATTGCAGTAGCAATCTCATAATCAGGCCCAAGCCAAGGCACCTCATCTGGTGAAGTGCACCAACGTGAGTCATCGTGTACATGCAATTTCATTTCACCAGAAATTACTATGCATTCATGGACATGTAATCGGACAACAACATCGCCGTGGTCGAATATCCAAATTCCGATATTCTCACCCACCTCTACTTCTAGTTCGAGTTCCTCCATAATTTCTCGGCGTAAGCAGGAATACGCATCCTCTCCTTCCTCGAACTTTCCCCCGGGAAATTCCCACCATCCTGCGTGTTTCTCCTTTGGGGCACGTCGTGCTGCTAAGAAGGCACCATCTCGCATTATTGCCCCCGCACCGACATCTATTGCCGGCGGACGTAGCATACGGTCTATGCATTCAAGAGCAAGTACCTCCGGATTACTCAACTTCTCCCTGAGCGGGAGATGTAGGAAAAAACAAGGTGTTGCGCCACAAGTAGCTAGTGTACGATGTAAGACTTCATTGCATAGAAATTCTCCAGCATCAGTGCTAATTCTCGGCGAACCAATCATTCGCTCTAGGTCCCAATCAAGGGGAGCAATTGTCGCTTGTAAATCCCCTTTTGACGAGATTATTGAATCTTTGATCTGCCGTCCGGAATTATCGGGAATTCGAAAATCGAGTATGTCTCGCCCAACTGTCTCGATTCGAGGCCAATCCGCGTTTTCTGCCAATCCCATATGCATGATTGCAGCAAATTGTTCTCCTGAACTGATTCTGTTTGCGACCAATCGAGAACCAGCCTCATCAACACTCAGAATTTCTACTTCAATCGGGTGGCCACGAACCTCTTGCCCCACAAGTGACTCAGCCACCTCCTGCGAGATATTTACGTCATGAGTGCCAAATGGTGTGAAACCCGTCACCAATACCGGCTTCGCCATAGACACCCCTCAACACCGGCCAACCATGAGCATTCTTGTCGCCACATTGACAAGCCTTAGCGTGAGAGGTGTGGATGATGAGCGAAGATGACGGCGATGTCATGGTCGTGAGTCTGACCACTGAAGTCAGAGAAGCCGGTGTCAGTAATGTCGGTATGCAAATCTGGGATGAAATGACTGCTGGCGTTGGATTTTGGGGTACTCTCAGACCTCTAATCGCTGTGGCTCTAGCCATTGTTCCATTCTTATTTCTCGGACAACACTTCAATCGTAAGCATCGAAAATCATTCGATTTCTTCTTCTTACAGATACCGTTATCATTTACACTAATCCTTTGGATAGGACTCTACGTGTGGTCTATTTTCGATGCATGGAGAGACTCCAGCATTATTGTCGCTGATAATTCAGGGCCATAATTGGCTATCGACTTCGATGGACCCATCTGCCATTCCGGATAAGTCTGATATATCGTCGTCATCGAATTCATCTGGTAAATCTCCAGTAATGAAATTCCCCACACTTTGCGATTCAATCGCCCAGTACATCACTGAACCTGAACTACTTGAGTGGCCTCGATGATCAGAATCCTCATGCTCAACTGGAGAGATGTAAACCAGATTTACCAAACCGAGAAGATGGCCGGCCTCATGCACTGTAACTGATTTTTCTACTTCCTCTGCCGAGGGCCTTCCGAAGAATCCCTCTGCATCTTCAACCGCATCTAGGAAAATTGCAACAGTCGAAGCATCAACTGCTACACCCAAGACACTTGAGTCCTGATTTTTACCTCCGGGATAGAGGAAATGCCAGTACAATGTATCTCCATCCATGGCATCACCTTGACGGAATTCATCAGATACTGTTCTCACATCATTTGCAGTCCAAGTCCCATCATGGGCGAAATCTACGAGGGTTTTCTCCACCGTTACTCCGCCCGGTTTGGCACATACTTCAGAAATTCGACTTTTCAGAGTGCTTACAGCGGCAGCATCTGGCTCGTAACCCGCTTCATAATCAATCTCAATGACTAGAGTATCGAAGGTGCTAGAACGTAAGCAGGCGAGAGCAAGTCCTCCGGGGATTCCAGGGGCCTCAGGGAAAATCTCATCTCCGCCAAAACAACCGCTTAGTGAAGTCAATACCAATAATGCAGATAATAGAATTGCTCTCATTATTCCACCTCAGAAATCCTCTGGTATCTCAGTAGGACTAAACAACTGTCCTGGCCCAACCGCTTGGCTCAATTGAATCCTTACAAGTCGCTCCCATGAGCGAAGTACTAACAATGCATCGGAAAGGGGGATTTTGGTCTCATCGATTGTAACTCTAACCAATGTGTCGAGAATATCCATGCGATCTCTATCGGTAATAGACAAGGCTTTTTCTAAATCAAATTCGACATCTGATTCCAATGCCTCTACTTCCAGTGGCCAAGCCTCAGCAAGTAGCGGCGGTAAGATTTCACCATTTTCTTGTGCTACCTGTGAGAGATGCTGCGATGCCTTGTTGGTCCATCTCCCAATAACTAGGCTAGTCTCGATAACTGGCATCGAAAGTTGATTGACGATATTTACCATCCTTTCCTGTAGGATGACCATCGCGTCAGTGGCGCTCATAACGAGTGGCCTCCGACTCAATCGTTTGAACCCAGCGAGGCCACGTATTGGTGACCATAATGCTGCCATTGGTCCTCTGTCCACCCTTCAGGTAGACCAGTTGGCGGCAGTGGAGGTGGTAGTTGGTCTGCTGGTGCTGGCGGTGCAGGAGCAGTAGGTGGAACAGACATATCGGGAACAGTTGGAACTACTTTGTCGTCCATCATCTCCTCGATTACTTCAGCGGTCTGATCTCCTTCGATTTCCTCATCGCCTCTGCGGATTCTTCTAATTTGAATCATTGTCCAAACCGCATATGACATTGCAGCAAGAGCGATTAGATACATCACAACAGCAAGTGCAGAATCAGAAACTTGTCCAGCTAATGCATCACCATCTCTTTCGACTTCATCCTTCACAAGAAGTGGCGAGATAGAAATTCTCTCCTTCTCGACTCCAGAGTCCAAGAGTAGTAGACGATACTCAAGAGTATCTCCATCAAGGCCATCGGCAATGGTCTCTAGTGAAATTTGGATGTTCTTTCCACTGCTCATCGCAACAGTTCTACTACTTGCTTCACCCCAATAATCGCCTTCTACCTTCTTCTGAAGTAAGAAGGTCATTTCACCAGTGGAGCCTGCATTGCGAGCCTGAATTACCAATTGTACCGAGTCACCTGGGTTCGGAGATGGGTTTGACCATGTCCAAGTCGTATCTGCTGCACGTAGACTAACATCGGGTCCAGTGAGAGCAAGTGGCCAAGATGCAAGTGGTTCCGCTAATTGGTTTGAATCGCTATCATATGGATTTCCTGAAGCATCTGAGCCAGTAACCCATACATCAATTGTGTAAGATGGTAGTAATTGTGTTGCACCACCATCGGTCAAATCGATATTACCTGTCCAGAAGAATTGGTCCTCAAATGGTGTAGTATCTGGAAGAGGTGCTGTACCTCTGCTAATCTCAGCCTCACCGGCTCTTACAAGATAGTGAAGTACGGCTGGATTGTCAATATTGAATCCATTGTCATCTCTAGTTTCAAGCATTACTTGGAGTTCTCCAGCACGTGAAATAGGTATTTCGCCTCCGGGCTCAATTCCATCCAGCGTCACTGCATGAATCGTTGGGCGTTCTCCATCAACTGCAAGACGAAGCCGCGGCTTGAATGGGGATTCATCGGTGGAAAGACCGGGTAGATCGGTGAGAGAGGCTCTCAAATCAAGATGCCCGCTTCTAACGTCTGGAACTAGTAAATCAATACTGAAAAATCCTCCATCACGACTAGTGGTAATCCACTTATTTTCATAATCTCCAAGTTCGATATTAAATGAGCCGGGTGGCGCTGGAGACTCATCCTCTGCAAATAATACTCTACCACTGAAGCGAAGAGCTTGGCCTGCACCGATTAATGTCTCATCGAATTCTGGATTGTAATGGTTTGTACCATCTCTTAATTCGATTGCCAGAATATGACCAGATTGTGTATCAAAGCGTAAATCATTGTCTAGACTCCACATGTCATTTCCTAATCCTGCTTTGTGGATGTTGCACGGTACTTCTTCCTCTAAACCACAGGCCTTGTCTTCTATCCAAACTTTAGGAATGAAATGGTCTTCACCATTTGTGTCCCAAATCTCAGGGAAATTCCATGTTAACTGGAATCTAATCGAGACTATCATTCGAGAATTATTGGTGGGGTCGATAAGGAATTGCGAATACAAATTCGATACTGCCAATCCTGAACCTCCACTCTCAAGTGCAAGAGTGGGGAAACCATCGGAGTCCTTTCCAATTTGCGCGAAGATGGAAGTTGATTCATCATCAAAATCTCCGGCTAGTGCAAGTTGGATGGATTCAATATCCCACCAGCCATTAGTATCAGAAATTGCAAAGGTAGCAGTATATGGAATTCCAGGGTGCAATGGAGCACGGTCATCGTGCCCTAATATTGTCGAGTTGTCGATATCCATTATTGGCTCAAACTCTTCCCTAATGGTGTACCACGACAGTGATTCATCCCATGCAGGAGGGATTTCTCCCGGCATATTTCCACAATAAGGTGGGCCATCTGCACATACTGGTTCTCCTCCCATTGCGATGACGTTTCCTTGGCCATCTTGACCTGAAACATAGAATGCAACTTTATCTCCATGCAATAACATAGAATCATCGATTAATCCATTGAATACATTGATTCCACCCGGTCTAATTTCCGGTGTGGTCATACTCTTTTGGCGGTATTCGATTTCCTCTGGAAGTCCATTGAAATTTGAATCAGAACAGGATTCATGTTCGCCGGGTTCACAACCAATCCAATAGTGCAGGCTGATTGTTTGAGGAGGATCTACAGAGTCCTGAACAATTATTTCGACTGACTGTCCACCAGGTGAAGGTGGCCCCTTGTGTAACTCAGAATTTGGAGTTGGTGAGGCGAAAAGTACCAGGGGTGCATTACCGTCGAAAATCAACTTGATTGAATTATATCCGGGGTTGACATAGGTCGAACCATTTGGCAAGTCAATCGCTTCCACATAGAGAACCATTCCACCAGGGGCTGATTCCATTGGTGTTTGGAAAGTCATATTGTACTCGCCAAATCCAGGGTTTCCTTCGACATGTAGGATGGTTGGCTCCCCGATTGGGTCACCATCATAGGTCACATTTTGGCCGAGAACACGTAAATTGAATTCTCCAGCTAGTGGTGATAATGCTGAATTTTCAAAGTGCATTCCACCTGTTATTGAGATATTGTATCCACCACGTACCCAATCGCCAACATATAGTTCCCTTCCAGTTTCCTCGTAAATCCGCATTCCATCCAAGGAAATGTCATTCTCGACATTAAGAGAGAGTGTTTCGGTAGTCCACGCCGAAACTTGCGGTCCAAGGTCATCATTTAGAGAGACGATTGCTTCCATAGCCCTTTCATCATCCCAAGTCCAATTAATGGCCACGGGAATCCTGATGGAAACAACTCCTTCCGAATCTAATGTAGAGGTGCAATTTCCTGCATCAAAGAACACAATTCCATCGGCATCATCCAATACTGTACAAGTATCTCCGCGCTCCCATTTGAATGCGGGATCATCACCATGCGAATTATCCAATCCAATTGTTGCTTCTGTTACTCGGTCCACTTCATCTCCATGAGCAACTCGAACGATGAGGTTGCGGAAAACGCCATCAGGCGCCATCAGCCCTCCTTCCATGCTAGCATCGAGAACTCGGGTATTCATCCGATACTCGATATCAATATCTGTAACCTTAATTCTACCAGGGGTTCTCGCCTTGATAGCGATTGGAATCTCTACTGAACCTACTCCATTTTCTGGAATATGGTCATTAAATCCACTCACAAGTGAAGGTGGTTCACTAACGACTGGGCCGATTGGTGAATCGTCTGATGCAACCACATTTGACTCATTTAGGAATAGAACCGAACGCCAATCCCAGTCGCCATCGTCGCCGATATCGATTTGAGGACCATCGGGATAACCTTCCTCATACCATAGTGTGAAAGAATCTACCTTCGGAGTTACAATATCATCGGTTGTAGACAATGAGATTGAATACAATAATTCATTTCCAGCCCCGGTGGTTGGGAAACTTACCTCGATGTTGTTATCAGCAGCGGTCCAACTTGTTCCATTGTCATTAGAAACAAGGACAGATAATGTGGAACTACCCGGCACATCTGCTACCCAAACTGCTCTAACCTTACCGACTTCAGTACCGGTATTGACTACCCCGCTAATCCAATCACCAGAAGTCTGGTACGAGGTGGCATATTCCAATGACACCCACCATGAAACTGCAGATGAGCCAATCAATTGGGCCTTCCAAACCAACTCCTTTCCTGGATGAGCAAAATGAATTGTTTCATTCTTCGATACAGATTCCCAATGGGTTCCATTATCGGCACTTACCCAATAATCGACTCTGTCGCCTTGACTAATTGCGGTCCAATGATTTCGGATATTGACTGCCAAAACATCTTCTTCTGTTTCGATGGTTTCACCCAACCAAACGGTTGTTCCGGGTGCAGGTGTGGTTGCGTAAGTCAATGCTGTACCAAATTCTCGATAATAGAGGGTTTTTCCACCCCATGTCGAATATCCACAATCGACTGCAAGGAAACGATCGCCATCGTAGAATAATCCATTACCCAATGATGCTATATCGCGTAGACCAGATTGTGGCACCAATGAAGAGGATGAACCTGAAACTGCCCAAGCGCTTAGCTGGTCAGTATCTTGGTAGTAAACGCCCTTCATACACTTCATGTAGAACATTCCGCCGTTTACTGCCATACCTCGAACGAGGCTACCTGATTGTCCGCATGCGGTATTTGATCCTGCAGAAGATGTGAAGGAATACATGCCATCTCCAGAAGTATATTGTCCATTTTCTCCGAACTCATAGGGGACAATTCTCCTTTGCTGGTTATGGACAACCCAGATTTGGTCGTTAACACGATCATATGAGATCGCAGTATACTCCCCATAGGGTGATGCAAGATCGTAGGAATCCTCGCAGACCCAATTCCAATCATCGCTAATGTCCATTTTCAATACCCTGTGGTATTGAGTAGGCGCAGATGAAGAATACAGGTAACGATATGTTGTGAAAATTCCATACATGGTCTCATCATCTGTGATAGTCCAATCACGGAATCCATAGCCCTTGTAATAACTCGAAGAGGGGTCTTGTGGTAGTGAACAAGAACCTTGGTCTAGGTTAATTGTGGATTCACGAGTGATGTTGTTAGGGTACATTCGTTGGACAACTTTGTCAAAAGTAGTACCAGTCCAAGTTGAAAGATACAACCAGTCATGATTTCTCAAAATCGCACCTTGGCCTTGAGCCATTAAGTTAGAAGAGGATGTTTTTACTTGCTCAGAGAATCTAGATTCAGTAGAATTGGAAGTGTGTGGTTGACGAATTGCAAAGGAACCATTGTCGAGCCATGCTGATGTACCAGGTGACTCAACATCATCCATTCCATGTGGGCTGAAAACTGTCTCGCCTGCATCAAAACCAAGCGTTAGTTCCTCCGAGCGAGGATCGACTCTGTTAGAGGAGCCATCCATCCATTCCTCGTATGTATCTGTCATCACTTGTGACCAGCCAGTCGATGATGCTCCTGAAAGTGTCATTTCAACATCGAGAACCTCTGCTCCCTTTGGAATCGATACTTTCGTAGTTTTATCCGGGGCACCACCCTGGAATAATGCAATATTTTCCACACTGCCATCGCTTAACGTGTAGATGTGACGAGAGGCTCCTGTAGCCTCTGCTTCACCGATAAATGACTCGCTAAGTGGCGAAAGCGGCGTTAGCAATAATAGCAACAGAACAAGAATCAAGGATGCACGAGAAGAGGTGTTGAGTGTCATGTCGTGGACATCCTATTACATGTCTCACATCAACTAACATATTGAACACTCCGGCTACAGGTCAAAATCAGAATCCCCCCTAAAGGGGGGTTCTGGGTTGCTCACGCTGTATTTCTTGAGTCGTATCTTATGGGTGATGAATCGCCACGATTCCCATCCTCTTCGTCATCCTTAACTTCGAACCAATCAACAACCCAATCCCCATCAGTATCCCAGTTAAACGGATTACTTCCTTCTGCGATATGGTCATCATCAAAGTCTAGTAACCACCAACCGTACTCGTGCTCACCAACCTCTAATGCCGGTGCACGGTTTGTGCTACCTGTGTAATAGAGTTCCCAATCATCAGTAAGGTCGCCGGAACAGAGTGTAGTATCATCACCAACATCAAGGACAAGGAAATCAATGTCATTGTCGTCGATAATTAGCACATATCGTGGATCATCAAAATTAGCTTTATTCATCTTCAGATAATTCGATGTCGGTTCATCGAATAGTCCTAAATGCAATGTAAATGCACGGAATTGCCACCATTCAGTAATTGGTGTAC